>Ga0307517_10006798_pt1 | contig 16829 bp, 7 predicted proteins | sample 23_EM_MG_FD_194515 | JGI IMG/M metagenome (GOLD analysis project Ga0307517, IMG submission 194515) | Populus trichocarpa ectomycorrhiza microbial communities from riparian zone in the Pacific Northwest, United States - 23_EM | ecosystem: Host-associated > Plants > Roots > Unclassified | place...
TGTTTTTTGGGACCCATATGAGAATTGGGTGATAAATAAATGCACGTGTCCCTTCCCCAATTTTTCACACCGTCATGAACACAAGCTTGAAAACCAGTTTTTGAAAAACTAATCAACAAAAAAAAAATTGAAATTTCTTTTTTTAAATTGTTGATTCAAAATTGAAATAAAAAATCATTCTAAATCCAGTGAAGAACTCAAATTTAGAGGCCTTTGCATACGTTTGTAACAATTATTTTTAAAAGTATTTTTCATTTAAAAATATATTAAAATAATATTTTTTATTTTTTAAAAATTATTTTTTATATTAACATATATTAATGATTCATTCTCGGTTTTCTTTTCTCATTTTTCTTTACATAAATTTTAATTTCTTATTTTTTAGCCAAAGGTTATGTGCGTTCAATTGATGGTCTAAATTAAATCATGTAACCGTAATGCCAGCGCATGCAAATATACTATAAGAAAATGTAACCGTAATGCCTTGTACGTGCTTGTCTTTTTTACACTAGTTTTTATATTTGATTATTTAATTTTTATCAAAATTATAATTTATAAATGATTTTTTAACGAACCGTTTCATTAATATTATTTTTATTTTATTTTATTTCAAAATAATGCCGCTGCACATAAGAAAAACATATAAATTTATCTTTTTTTATGCTAGTTTTTGTATTTGATTATTTATTTCTTATCGAAATTATAATTTATAAATGATTTTTTCTTACGAACCGTATCATTAATATTATTTTTATTTTATTTTATTTTAAAATAATGCCACTACACATACGAAAAACATCATAATCAAAGATAAATATAAGATTTGTAGAGCTCGTTAAGGCTCAGTAATTGATAATTTATAAATTAATACGAGTAAAATAGAAGAATTTGTTGTATTTGCCCCTCTATGTTCATGTTTGACTGTTTGAGAGACAGACTAGCAGCGAGGAGTGTAGTTGGAAATTATTTTTTCATAAAATATAAAAAAGAAACAAAGGAATAACATATAAAGTATGATCTTGATATGTTTTAGAGCTAGGCGGTAGCTCAGCCTCAAGGGCTTAAAAGCGATCTGTCCAGACAGACCGCACAAGCAGATTGATTCAAAAATCATTCAGAGCTCAGGAATATATCCGATAATTTGGCTTACCAAAAAACAATTTAGTGTAATTTTATATGAAAATACTTCCATCTTCACAGAAAATACCCAGTTGATTAAATAAATAATTTTACAATTCTTACTTTTTACGGAGTTATTTTATATATAAAACAGCCTTTGCCGCATAATTATTATTCGTCAACATCAGGTTTTTAATAAGAGAGTCTAACAAGTGGATCCACGGCATCGTCTGGGTCGATTCCATCAGCTAAGACTAAACTGATCAAGATTTTAAAAGGGAGACTGACCAATGAGAGGGTTAAGGCATTAATTAATCATGGAAAAGTAGATTTTAGGAGAAGGCCACGTGAGGAGGAGGATGTGAGGTCACGTGCAACAGAGGCCTGGCCTGCATTTATGCATGCAAATTACAGTGTGATATGAATAATGACTGGTTGTATTGTTGCGGAGGGGGATGTTCTTTTGTTTCTGTCCAAATCCTGTGTGTGGGGGCTCAAAGTTTTACGCAATGGTGATTGGGGTCAGCCTCTTCCTCTCTCTCTCTCTCTCTCTCTCGCTATCTGTACGTAGTAAACTGTAGAGAGAGCTTTATAAACAAGACTTTGCCTCTAACCTTTACCTGCTCAAGGTGGGGGATGGCGGGTCAATGAAACAAACAACAACAAAACCAAGAAAGCTCATGGCTAAACAAAAAAGCTAAAAAGAAGAAAAGAAAAAGCTTAAAGAAAGTAGATTTCAGAAAGCAAAGAGCTTTTCTTTCCTTCTCCATGTTCGCCCTCTTAACTTTCTCTTTCCCTCTCTCTACCCATTTTCTTTCTTTTATCATCAGTAAAGCTGAAAACCCCACTACACCAAAAAAAACTCCAACGCCTGTACAGCTAAAGATTGATTTGTTTCACCTCACCTACAACACCATATAGCCACCAAATCCCAAACAAAATCCTCATCCATGCTCGACAGCACCACCACTTCAACTGCTCCATCTCCTTCCTCTGATCCCTTCACAACTTCCTTGGATAATGGGGTCACCAATAAAAGAAAAAGAAAACCTGCAGGCACACCAGGTATTGCTCCAGTGACATAAAAACAAGAACTTCCCACATATCAAAACTCTCTGTCCTTCGTGTATTCATTTCACTTCTTCTTCTTCTTCTTTGTTTTTCTTTTTTTTTTTTACCAGTTCAATTCATGTATTTTCTTAATTACTTTTTGTTTGTTTTAAAAAATAGATCCAGATGCAGAGGTTGTATCTCTATCGCCCAGGACCCTACTAGAATCAGACAGATATGTCTGTGAGATCTGCAACCAAGGGTTTCAAAGAGACCAGAACCTTCAAATGCACAGGAGAAGGCACAAGGTGCCATGGAAGCTACTGAAAAGGGAGACACAAGAAGTGAAGAAGAGAGTTTATGTATGCCCAGAGCCAAGCTGCTTACATCATGACCCTTGCCATGCTTTAGGAGATCTTGTTGGCATAAAGAAGCATTTTAGAAGGAAGCATAGTAATCACAAGCAGTGGGTTTGTGAGAAGTGTTCTAAGGGTTACGCGGTTCAGTCTGATTACAAAGCTCACCTCAAGACTTGTGGCACAAGAGGTCATTCTTGTGACTGTGGCCGTGTCTTTTCCAGGTTCTCTTCTATTTGTTCATAATTAACCCTAACAGAACACCCCTCCCCCCCTCCCAAGCATAAAAGGGCATGCCTTACCTTTCAAGGAATTTCATGTTATTTTTGGTTTTATGATGATGATCCCACAAGAGCAATTCAAGCCTGTTTTTATTTTACTAAATAAATACATGTGTGGATGTACTAAATCCAAGAACGATTTCCATTCCAGTACTGCATGACTTCATATTTGCCCATGTAAGCGATCTAGGCCAACCAATGTAAGTTGAAGGAGCAGTGCATCACTGCTCACCAAAACAGTTTTCATTGGCTAAATATAAGTATAACCCAATTACTTATAAAACAGAAACAAACTGTGCGCACTCATTTGCACACACAGCCCACATCCCCCCCTTTTTTAAGGCTACGTGTATTTAATATATCAAACCTAGTTAGTCATATGGTCAATTGTACAGATCCTAAATCAATTTTATAATGCTTGTTTCTTAGCATCCCTACACGTTGAAGCCTTAATTATGCCTAGCTGTAATTGACAACTTTGTTTATCAAAAGACATCAAGAATAATCCCACATCATTAAACTTAATTATCACTTTGAATCATTCCAATTTCTTGTCTTTTCAGGGTGGAGAGTTTCATTGAGCACCAAGATGCTTGCACAGTAAGGGGAGCCCAGCCTGAACTACAGGCATTGCAGCCGGCCTGCTCATCTAGAACTGCTTCAAGCACCAGCCCTTCAAGTGATGCCAATTTTAACATAGCACCCTTACCAGGGATACCAATGTCAAAGCCAACCGAACAAGTTTACTTGTGCTCGGATAGAAATGATGCGTCTACTTCTAGTCAGCAAGAACATAATCTTGAACTTCAGCTCTTACCATCTTCAAGCAATCACTTACCACAAAACCCTGACGAGCCTCATGCTGCGAATTTGAAGCTTTCAATAGGGTCAAGTGATCATAGTTGCGAAAAGGATGGATCAAACAAGGCCATTGGGGATCCGAGTTGGCATAAAAGCACCTCTAATGAGCCTGCATTCGAAGCAGCAAAGTTAAAGGAGTTTACAAATGAACAGTTGAGGTTGGCTATGACTGAAAAGGCCTATGCCGAGGAGGCTAGACAACAAGCAAAGAGGCAAATTGAGATGGCTGAACTGGAATTTGCAAATGCAAAGAGGATTAGGCAACAAGCTCAATCTGAACTTGAAAAGGCTCAACTTTTGAAAGAGCAAGCTACAAAGAAATTAAGTTCTACCATTATGCAAGTCACCTGCCAAGTTTGCAAGCAACAATTCCACGCATCAACTGCTGCTGCACCGGCAGACGAGACTTCTCTTGCTATGAGTTACATGTCCTCAGCAACTACTGAAGGAGATGGAGAATGATATCTCAAAAATATCATGCAGCTGTATTAAGAAAACCTCTCTTTGTTTTGTTTTTTGTTTTTTTTATATCTGTTCATTTAAATTTTCTGTTATAACTTTTAACCCAAAAAAAAAAAAACAAAAACGAAGGTTCTCTGGCTGTATAATCAAACTTCGTGTTTTAAACCATTGTTGCTAGTTAACTACATTTGGATGGTGTAACAGTTCATTTGTACTGATTTAATATTTATAAATATCTTCATTTGTTTCAAAGAGAAATGGCTAGCCGGACTTTATTACGAGGTTTCAGTTTTTCTTGAGCAAGATTAATGGGGTTTTCATGTGTTATAGTCCATATATACGCTGTGCATTATTTATAAGGAGGTTTCAAGGCAGAAGAGGATTCATCATAGACCACAGAAACTCAATCATATATAACATGGCACTACGACAGGATGTGTCGTCATAAATACCACTCACATGAATCTGCATATAGCTTCTTAATTATGAAAATCGAAATGCTTCAAAAAAATTTCATGTACATATAATGCTCCTTTCCTTCTATATTTATTACTAATAACGATGGAGAACTCTCTCCAAAGACATGATCATGAATAATATGGCAGGTTCTATTCTATGCAGCACATACCTAGCTAGCTTGAGTTATCCTTTTTTCTTCCTGGCTAATAATTAAGTACTCTGTCATTTGTCATGTGACCGTTGGTTTGAATATAATTTGGATTTGGGTTTGGATTAATACTTAGAGAATAGATCAATTGTGTCGACAAAAAGTGTAATCATGTGAGGTAGAGAGGGAGCCAACATAAAAATTGCAGACATGGATCTACAATTCATATACAGCTTTCAAGGTTGGTAAAACTACTAAAGCATGCTGCATGCTGAACTGTCTGCATGAACCTTTCTTAGTATGTAAATATGCATGACAAATGGATTATTAGCAGTGTTCCTCTGATTAAGCTTGGGCGATTAGATTTCTTGGGACCATTATGCTAGTATAAAATTGGAAGAACCGTTCAGAGGTACCATTGACCCGTTTTTCAACCTAAATTCAATTTTGTAGGAGAGAATGAGAGAGAAAAAGGATCTTTAAAGAGCGAGAAGGAAAGGCAATGTCATTTTCATTGCATTTGTGTCCCCTTTAAATGGTCAGAAAAACACCATGTTTTTCAGTGCCACAGTTGAAATGGTTGTGCACAGGCACTCGTCCCTCTCAACATAAACAACACACAAACTCGAAGTATTTATCTCTCACTCTCTCTCTTAACACTCACACACACACTCTCTCACTTTATCAGAACCAGGAGAGGTTGCAGATCTATTCAACACTGAAGGGCACAGTCTCTTTTGCATTTAATATAGAGGCCAACCCACCGATGCTTGACTCCCAGTTAAGAGTTAAGAACTGATTTGTAGTGGCTAACAACAAGAAATAAATATACTAATGGCATTATGCGTGTGTGTTAGCTGACTTTGTTTCATAGTTTAAGCCAAAACAAAGGCGAAATGCGCAGGATGCGCCAAAAGGCTAAAAAGGATTTCCATTGTTTTCGTTGCCTTTTTCTTTCTTTACCGGGGCCACGTGCTCCTCTTTCCCTACCTCTTAATGCAGCTTCCATTGTTTTGTCCACTTGAAAGATAACCATCGCCAATCGGTGGAACTTCCGATTCTAAATCAGTTTTAGGGCTTGGGTTTTTCACTGCTGTTTTTAGGGTGACCTTCCACTTTTATACCAGCCTAAATGCAAAGGAAATTAAACTGTCTTAGACACTCATCTTGTATGAAGAAAGACATTTATGCTTAAAATAAACCTGTAACCCGCAACACTTTTTCCATAGAAAAATGAGTGCCGTGCTTTCAGATTTCTCTCCTATAGATCCTTTTACGGTCAACAATTCCTGTAATTCTTGACCCCACTAGACATCACACAAATTAACAAGCCATCAATCGAAAGATTAGGATCTAGCATGTAATTAAATTGGACTGATTACTTTTGGGTTGGGATATTTGAATGTTATAAGATAAAATATTGATTAAAAACGTATACAAAAATACATTAATTTCACTTACTTTTTAATAATAGAGTTTTGATGATGAATGTTTTTTTAGTCTACTGTGCATCATTCAACATTTCGAAAAAAGAAGTATCGATTTCAGAGAGTTTATTTGATGTTTTAGGATATACGTTATTACTTTCTACTGCTCTTAACTTTGAGATTAGTATCTAGAAAAATTTATTAATATTTTCTTGATGAAGCATATTGTGACGGGCGCGTTCTTAAGTTTTTTTTTTTTTTTTAATAATCCTAGTTGATGTGCAAGTTGACCTAAAAATGCATTTTTAATATCAAAACAAAATAATCCTAGTTGATATGTTTTATAGATATATAAATTGATTTAAAGTTCCTTTTAGGAGATGGGTGTTTTTGAAAAATATTTTTTGTTTGAAAATATATATTAAAATGATTTTTTTATTTTTGATGTTAATACATTAAAATAATCAAAAAATATTAAAAAACATTAATTTTGATATTTTTTTCAAAATAATAGCAAGTTTAAAAAACATTTAAAAGCGATAACTCTCCCCCCATTGTTGAAATCTTAATCATAAAAAAAATATACATAACCTAGAATAAGTGCAAAAAAGTTTTAATAAATCCAAATTAATTTATGATTTTATTTTTTATTTCACTTATGCTTTTTCTTCTTCTTCTTCTTTTTCACCTTTGGGTTCTTAGAGTAAGTTCAACCATGAATAATTAATGTTAAAAAAATACATCCATCAAAAAGACTAAATTTTGAAGAGTCGTTAATTTGTAAAATCGTGTCCAAAAATAGACAAACTAGGTTGATCTCATGTTGATCAAACACTGACTCGAACGATGTCTTTATTAGCAGTAGAAATAGTGGTGGTGGTAGAACACTAGAAGTAGGTAATGGTTGTAGTAGTAGTCGTATAGCCTATGAATGTTGGAGGGAAAGAAAGTAACTTTGTCTCTATGCAATTCCCCATCTTCATTGATAGCATGGAAAATCTCTCCCACATGGAATGCAACAGCAGGCAGTGGTGGAAAGGGACTACCCTACCGTGAGAAAGGTACAGCCATGGACACATAGAAGTGGACAAAAATATCCTCATCCACTCTTGCTTTCCGTCTCCAATGCGATGATGGGATCATGGAGACCCTGGTTTTTTCTAGCAAAAAAGGTTTAAAATCTAACCAGTGTAAAGTAAAACATAGAACATGAAAATGTTTGTCTAGCTAGGTAAATTAATACCCCCACAATTTCTAGCCAGGTAGGTATTGCGTTTCGTTTCGGGGAAAAAAACAAACTGTTAACTGCCAAGAGCTGGTGAGTTTTATGTTTTAAGTAAATCATAGCTTAAGTCTCTAAATGTATTACAAAGAAGTAATTTAGTCCCTTGAGGTTCAAGAGAAATTAATTGATCTCTCACATCTGCAATGACTTCCTGCTGTTTACTTTCCGCCATTGAAATGCTACGCTGACACCAATTTTCCAGTCATGCTTGTTCCTGACTTGATGGTGAGATGTGGTCAAGAGATTAATCGATTGTTTTTTTAAAAAGAATGATTACGTTATTTGTTCCATAAAACAATAAGGACCACTTTACAATTTACTCTGATGTCTTATTGCAATGTGGGTCATCATGTTTGTTCCTTGGAGCTAACAGACAAGCACATCAGACAAAAGGAGCTGAGTTTGGGCTTAATAATTGTTTTGGGCTACACCGATCACTCTAGCAAAGAAACGAGTTAAGAAGAAAGGAAACAAGAAACGATGAGAATGGAATGGCAACCTCAGCATGGCTCTTGTAAAATGAAAACTGAGCTTAGCACTAACCTAGCTTGGAGCGCCATATCCCATTAGCGAGGCCTAACAAATTTACAACGTCTTTACCCTCCTCTCCTCTAATATTCGTCTACTCTTTAATGGAGAGGGCCAAGGATGATATGATATGATACTGCAGAGCACAGGAAACCCATGAGAAGTAGGCTTGCAGAGACAAACCCCGTATTAAAGAAGTTGTCTCCCTTTGGTCGGATTTCAGAGAGAACTGGGTAGCCGATTCGAGCAGTGAACCTGTCCAGTTGATCTAGGTTTTCCTTCAGGTCGCTAGTTGCACCAAATCCTGCCCCAACCCCAGTAGCCAATAAGGATAGTATAACCTGTTCGAGATTCCCAGTACAGCAAAAAAAAGAAAAAAGAAAAAAAGGGTAAAAGGTAAGCCATTGCGTCTTGCGACTTGAGCAATTGAAACCTGGATTGATGTCGGCCATTTTCTAAATGGCTAACATGATATTGATAATACTATCGATTATCGTAAAAAGAAGAAGCAATTGAAATCTAGACTCCCAGCTCTTGATTTCACGCTTTTGAAATGGTTGCTCGAATCCAAGATCGTAAATAATGTTACATGGAGTCAAAACTGCGAACATTTTACAGCGTAAGAGGTCGAGTGGGCAGTTAATTACTTCAAAAAGAGAATAATTTTTATGGATGGTTGTGGTCGACTATTATTGATTCTATTATTTTTTTATGCATGCAAACTAATTGCCCACTAAATTAATAAAATCAAGTAAGAATTCCAAGCATAAATCTTGCAGTGGTATGCATGAAAATTGAGTTTTGGTACACGACTTGATTTAGTCTCATTTCTAATTGAAAAGGTTGTGTCTACATTTTGATGGGATATATATTACGTACCTCTAGGATGCAAGAAAAACCACCAAAAGTTGTGTAGAACATTTCTCAAGTCTTTTTTTGCCATGATTTCTCTTAATATATAATTAAAAGAAAGAAAGAAAATAACTAAATAAATAACGGTTAAAACTTAATGTTTTATTCTCGGTGGAAATTAAGTAATATTTAACGATCAACTGTATTTATTATAAGTAGCTAGCTTGAGTCATTCACTTAGTTTTAAATAGCTTGAGTCATTCACTTAGTTTTAAATAGCTTGAGTTAAGGCAATATTATAACTATCCTTAGTTTTCGCTGCAGGTTGACACATTGTTTAAAGAAAAAACTAAGTATGATGATCGAACACATGCATTAACTAATGCTAGCTAGCTATATATATATATATTGCCTGGTTTTTATGGAGAGATTGTTTTTGTCCCTATCGTGAAAACAAGAGAAACAGTAGCTTCGTTAGAAACGAAGGATTCTTGGTTTTCTTACAAGAGAAGGTTATGGATGCTTCCTTAATTAATTAATTAATATTGAGTCTCCATACCTTTGATTTATCTATACGTATTCAGTGACAATTAGTTTAAAAACGTAGCCCTCGCTTCTCCTAATTAATTTTCTCATACATCCTTATCAGACATAATATTGTTCCAAGTTAAATATATCCAAGAGCACGTAGTTATCAGAGAAATTGCGTTGAAATTAGCTTGCAGTGGCTCACAAGCAATCCGCATTATTCATTAATTAATTCATCCCTCATTTCTCTGCTGTACGTAGGGGCGTTTTAATCTTGTGCTTAGCTTAAAAAAAATTATCAAATTAATGATATTTTTCATATTTTTTAAATAATTTTAATGTTCTACTGCAAAAAATAAAAATAAAATTTTTAAAAAATAAAAACACCCTATGCTATATAATACTAAATACACGCTACTACCAATATCATTTTGAGGTTCGGGATGTAGCTAAAAAGAAAGTGCATCATTTTAAAGTTAATGGAAGAGCTAAAGGTGATGATTTAAAAAAAAAACAATTATTTTCTCATGTCACATTAATTTTGAATACAATAATATCCTTAAAATAAGAGGAAAGAAGTAATAGATATATAGTAGTTTTTACTTGTATCACCCACTATAATCATTTTCATCCATTTTGAATTAATGATAATTCAAATTAACCCAGTATTTTTTTTATATTTCATATATTTCATATATATTTTTTATTTCCAATGCTAAAAAATCTAGCAAAACCAATAAAATAAAATAAAAGGCAATTCTAATTATCGATATGATACCAGAAATATATTTATTTTATATTATCCTTCAATCAGAGGTTTTAAAATTTATATATCCACGTGATCAAATTTGAGGGAAAATAAGATGAGAGAATCCCAATTCAAAACGTCATAGTGTTGTAAGGAGCTAAAAGGACGAGGTAGAAAACAAAGTAAATGACTGATATGATGGTAGTGCAAATCTGTCATGGAAATGGCTCCCTTTTCTTCTTTCTTCTTTGCCGCTTTCGTTTTTTCTTTTCTCGTCAGTGTGGACATTAGGAAAGCAATCAATCAGAAATGATGTTAACAGATAGAAGATGAAACCAAGCTGCCTACGAGCAACACCCAACAAGTCGAGTCCGCATGATTGCGAGCCAAGATATCAAGAACATTGATGGGCCCATTGGGCCATGAGCTAATCAAAAGTGGAAACCCTCTGCCCTCTCATTTCTTAAATCCCCGGATTACAGAGGTGACCAGGGTTTCTAGCAAGCATTTCCTTACATAATCTAATCATGAACAGGGTGTTGATAACTTTGAGTTCAAGTCGTTGTGATCGAGTGGCATCAAGTTGTTCGTTTGACAGATATCCACATTGCACAGCTGACCCAATTATGGCATTTCTTGTTTTTGAAATTGACAATATTATTGGCAGTGGCAGGGTACTAGATGATGATGGTGATGGCTGATCCGATTTTTCCTTGCACAAAGTTTCCATCTCAGAAGATCTATCATTGTCAACAACAGGTTCTGGTAAGAGAGCAATTCTTCATGTTGTTTGCATGTACAGGGTGGGGATCCCATGTTTTAGGATGTTAATCTTGAGAACTGGGAACGGGGAAGGTAAACAGATGGATGCAGAAATTTAAGGATTATGAAGGTTGGTTGGCAGATGTCAGGATATCTGGCTCTATACAATGTCTTGCATTTCATGAGGAAGAGACCAAAGATATGATCATAATCTCTGTTAGGCACTAATCAACAAAGCAAAATTAAAACATTTTCAAATTAGATACAAGAAAATTCTTAAACTTAGCATAAGATATTGAAAACCTTATCTTCTTACACTATATGATCCACAAACAATACACAATGTTCAAGTTTTCAACCACTGTTGCTGCTTCCATTGGCTGATCCAGGCATCAGCTCTCTCAACATGGCCACCACTTGCAACATGCTAGGCCTCTTGGAAGGAAAATCATCAACACACTGCAATGATATTTCCAAATACCTAACCATTTCTTTAACTTCTTCTGCCTCAGCTTCATCAGTTCCTTTAGTTACGGAGAGAAATTCTGGGTCTATCACTTCCATCTGTTTCCCTTCTCTTACCTTCATTTTCACCCAACCCACCAAGTTAGTGTCTCCAAAATCCTCTTTATCTGTGGGGCGTTTACCTGTCAGGAGTTCCAGTAGTACAACACCAAACGAATAGACATCTCCTTTTGCAGTGCACCGAAAACTTTGGTAGTACTCAGGCGGCACATACCCCGGCGTTCCTGCTAGTGTGCTTACACTAAGATGTGTGTCAAGTGCACTTATGAGCCTTGCCATTCCAAAATCTGAAACTCTTGCTTCCATTTCGTGGTCCAACAGAACATTGCTTGACTTCATGTCTCGGTGAATAATGTGCGGGATGCAATTGTGGTGTAAAAAACAAAGTCCCTTGGCTGCACCTCTGGCAATCTTTTTCCTTTCATCCCAAGTTAGAATCGGTCTGTCTCGTGCTCTTCCTCTTCCATGTAGCATTTCCTCGAGACTTCCAAACTCCATGAATTCATACACAAGCAGTCTCTCTTCACCAATTTTGCAATATCCAAGAAGAGGAACAAGGTTCCTATGCTTTATCTTCCCTAGAGTTTCCATTTCGGCCATGAACTCTCGATCACCCTGGCAGCTTAATCTTATCAGTTTCTTGATTGCAACACTAGAACCATCCTTCAATGTGGCCTTAAACACCTCTCCAAACCCACCACACCCAATAAGGCTGGCTGCAGAGAAGCCATTGGTGGCCTCAATGAGCTGAGAAAACTTGAGCTTCCTCAGCTGCCTCTGAAATGTAGCAACGTTGATGCTTAATGGTTCTTTCTCTTTGTCAATCTTCCATGTTGTAGCAGCATGAGATGCTTGCAGACTATTAAGCATCTTGACCTCCTCTGCTTCCTTATGCCTCACACGCATCGCTACCGCCCACACAACCAAAATGCACAGGGAAGCAATGGAGATGAGGATCCCTAAGACAATGCTATTAGCCCACGATGTAGCTGAACTCTTTCTACCTCCTCTGCCACCATCTGGGGCTGGATTAGATGCCGCGTGACTATTTCCGCTCCCACACGGGTTCAGTGGAACCCCGCAAAGTCCTGGATTGTTTGCGTACTGGGTTGCTGGAAGTGTACTGAGCTGCCCCCTCTGTGGGATTTCCCCTGTTAATTCATTATTTGAAAGATCAATTTGCACCAAGAAAGATAGATTTGAGAATGAATCTGGGATTTGACCCTGCAATCTGTTATGCGATGCATCAAACACGCCCAAATTCTTGAGCTGGCCAAGTGATGCAGGAATCTCTCCAGATAGCTGGTTATGAGCTAATTCAAGAACTTGGAGGGCCATCATTTCCCCAATTTCGTCCGGAATTTTCCCTCGGAGCTCATTGTAAGACAGATCCAGATACTCCAGTGTTTGGTATTGTGTGAAAAGGCTCAGGACTGCTCCTGAATACAATCTTGTGAAATCACAAGTCTTCAAAGTTGGTACCTGCAAAAGTCTTTCGGCTTTGATTCCAGCAAATTCCAGCAAACCTCCAACTCCTTTGCATGAATTCCCCACATTCCGAACAAACACCAAAGTGTTTCCGGACAGAATTCCACTCAATGCTTTTGCCCCCAGCTGCCGACCAAGTCGAGGTGGGATTTCACCAGTGAGCTTGTTGCTGTTCAAGTCCAACCAAACCAAGCTGCTGCAATTTCCTAGTTCTGTCGGTATCTCTCCACTCAAACTATTGTTCGCTAGTTGCAAGACCGCTAACCTTGACAGAAGGCCGAATTGTCTTGGGATTTTACCTGTGAATTGATTGCTTGTGAGAGATATCCATTCAAGATTACTGCAACTGAATAATTCAACTGGAATTATGCCGCTTAGGTTGTTGTTATTGAGAATTAGATCCTTCAGATTCTTGCATTTGCCCAATTCCGGTGGAATTTTCCCTTCCAGGCCATTATACCATGCTATTAGCTGCTCCAGATTCTCGAGGTTTCCAAGCTCAGCCGGGATCGATCCATTAAGGAAGTTTATGCTGAGATCAAGCGTCTTCAGCTTGGAACATTGTGATAGTTGTGCTGGGATTTCTCCCTCAATGAGATTATCCGGCAATCTCAGCTCCTCAAGAGAGGCTGCACCTGGGCATATATCTGGTGGAATGGTACCAGAAAATCTATTGGAACTAAGATCCAAAACTTTTAAGCTTTTGCAGGAAGAAACTGAAGCTGGAAATAATCCAGAAATTAGGTTGTAACTTATCAGCAATCTCTCCAATGAACCAAGATTTTGAAGGATAGAATCTGGAAAAGGCCCTGATATGTTGTTGTTAGACAAATCAAGAGTTTGCAGCCAAGAACAAGGGGAAAAGGAGACAGGAATCGGGCCTGAAATGTTGTTATATGAAAGCTTAAGTTCTAGAAGTGAATTACATGCATTTCCCAGCTCAGAAGGAATCCAACCAGAGATATGATTGTGAGAGAGATCCAATCTCTGTAAACTGCCCAGTTCACCTAGAGACCTGGGGATCTCTCCTGTGATCATATTGAACGAAAGATTCAAAGTTTTGAGATTTGTACAATTTGAAAGTGAAGGAGGAATGGAGTCCATTAAAAAGTTTCCCGATAGATCAAGTTGCGACAAGGAGTTGCAGGAATTCTCAACTCTCAAACCTGAAATGGACCCTGTAAAATTGTTATAAGAAAGGTCAAGTGCCTGAACTTTATCAGAGTTCAATAAGAGATCATCTGGTAATGACGATAAATTATTATGAGAAAGGTTTACGTAAACAAGATTCGGGTTCTTGGAGAAAAATTTCTCAGGAACCGGACCTTCAAGTCCAGTAGAAGATAACTGAAGCTGTTGCAGTGCGTATGGGAGGTGAAGCAAAGAGGTGGAATTTACAGTAAACGGATTCGAAGATAAATTCAGAGCAGATAACATGTCAAGAGAAGATAAAGGATCGAAAGAGATGGTCCCAGCAAGAGAACTTCCACTAAGATCAAGATGAGTGACTCTTCCAAGAGTGCAAGAGACACCATACCAGTTGCATGGACTTCGATTAATCTGCCACCCTGATAAAACTCTATTTGGGTCATTTTGAATAATCTTCTTGAATGAAAGAAGGGCTGCAGCATCGGTCCTTATCGATGGAACGGGACCCTGCTCGGTCACGGAAACCGAAACAGAAAACACGAAGAGAAGGAGTGCAAGTGCAAGATGATGGAAAAGCTGAACCGGGTTACTCTCCATTGGAGAAACAAGAGATTTGCAGGAAAAAAAACAGTTGAGAGAGAGAGAGAGAGAGTAGTAGTGTTGAGTAGTGTAGTGTATAGAAAAGAGAGAGATGGGAAAGAAAGTGGTGAATATGATGAGAAATTGTCGTTGATGTCGCAAAGAGAGGGAAAGCTTTAGGAAAAGGGATTGCTTTTTATTATGGTTTTTTTTCTTTTCTTTTAACAAAATGGAAAAGGAGGGAACGTGGAGAGGGAATAAAGAAGAAAAGAACCTCACTGGGTTGATTTGATTGCCTACTTATTATATTTTATTTTTAGTTGGATTGAAGGTATAGATTTAATCTCGTATAAAATCGGTCACAAGATACCCAAAATGCTTAAAGAATCGAGAGAAAAAATGGAACTGGGAGATAAGTTTCTGCAGGTATCACAAGGCTCTAGTTTTCTAGAGTAGTAGAAACTCGTAGACAGACATCGAGAGGATATGGTGGGAGGGCTGATTTGACTTCCGGTCAAAACTAGTGGGGACTCGCAGACAAGGTCCATCTAGGATCGGCTGCTTTTTGTTGAGAGAGACGGGGAAGAAAGGAAAAAAAAAAGGGGGGGATTTTGCTCGATCCAAGATCACTGTCTGTCAGTGAGGCGTGGGAGAATGTCTCCTCCCTAGAAATGTGATGACATGGATATGAGCTTGGCAGATACATTCAGAATGTAAGATGCCTTTATAAATATTGCAGAGATTTCCCTTTCAGGTCCCCATATGAACAACCCCTACGGCTACGATCGTTTCTCAAGTATAAAATGATTTTTTTTTCTTGCATTTTAATTTATTTCTTTTCCCTTGCAGCTGGGCTGCAAGTGCACGGGATTGCTGCTCAAATAAAATTCAATGCTTAGAATTTGAGCTGAGTACTTCCATTTTAATACGTAAAAATGGTATCAGAATACCCCATCCATTAATAAAATAATTGTTTTTCAAAAATATAACTTTTTTTAATTTTAAATTAATATTTTTCAGTATTTTTTTATTGTTTTGATGTTAGGAAAATAAAATATTATAAAATCTGTTTCATTCTTGAATATATCATAAAATTTTAATTTATTCTCCTAACAAGATTTTTAGATTAGCCCACTAAAATCAATCATGTGATTTTGATGATAAGAAAATACAGCTTAAAAAGTTAGCCGGAGTGGAGACCGAGGGCAGACAAGCTTGAAGAGGGCGTCAGGCCGGAGAAAGGTGCCACGGCAACGGAATCAGGAGCAGGGCAAAGTATATCCAAATAAAAAGGTGGTATGCTTGGGTGCTATATATTTGTTCCGTTTTTTAACTTGGAGACGCAAATATATATATTGGAAACAATAAAAAGGTGGCATGTTTTTTTAAAATATTTTTTATTTAAAAATATATCAAAATAATTTGTTTTAATTTTTTAATTTTTAATATTAATAATTTAAAATCATAGTAAGATACTAAAAAAATCAATTATATTTTTAAAATAACCTAGAAACAGAAACTAATACACTCTGCAGCAAGTAGAAGTTAATTTGCGTGGCTCGACAGCTTTTTTTTCCTTCAGAATCTTTTTTATTTTGACGCGAGATGAATAAAGATAATTACACTGATTGGTTAAAGTAAATGGCAGAATTTAAAAGAGATTATGGTTGTCGTGTGGGTCCCAGATGCTGAATTACGGGGATGGAATCAATGATACAGTTTTTCGATGCACCTGTTCGTGAAGGTGATGTTACCCACTGGAAATTAAAATACAAAGGTGGGAGACAATAAAAAACAGAAATTAAAGGGAGATAGGTAGGCCCACAAAAGGAACAACTCAATGAGGCCTGGTGGGTTAATGGCATATTGCCATGGGAGGTGATGATGCCTCCATTTTGGTCCTTCCTTTTGCCTATCCTTTTTGTAGGGTTTTATGAAAAGATGAATTGCTTGTATTATAGCAGTGCTTAATATAGTGATTACAATGAGAGTTACAATCAGAATAGGAAAGAAGAATTATACACAGAGAAGGAAACAAATGTCCTGAGGTTAAGGAAGCAATTATCCTAAGTATACGGGGAGTTATTGTTAAAGATATGCAGACTTATTCTTTTACTCTTATACGCCTCCGCAAGATGGTGCCTCCATCAGAGACACCAATCTTGGATCTAAGAAGAGTAAACCGTTGGCGAGGGAGAGGCTTGGTGAGAGCATCGGCTAGC
>Ga0307517_10006800_pt1 | contig 16826 bp, 22 predicted proteins | sample 23_EM_MG_FD_194515 | JGI IMG/M metagenome (GOLD analysis project Ga0307517, IMG submission 194515) | Populus trichocarpa ectomycorrhiza microbial communities from riparian zone in the Pacific Northwest, United States - 23_EM | ecosystem: Host-associated > Plants > Roots > Unclassified | place...
CGGGTGGTCGGTTGGTCGAAGGATCATCCGACACATGCCGATCCTGAACTCATGTACACTCGGTATCCTTCGGTATCGCCTCATTAGACTGGGACATCGCTTAGGGTAGAAACTCGAGATCCAGATCATCTATATCCACTCGTGACACAAGGCATGACGGTATGAGAATCCAAAATACGGGTCGGCAAGTTCGGTCCAGCTCCAAGGTCCGCGGAGCCCTCCAGGTTCCGAGTTTCAACGAAACAATCATCTGGTTCCAAACCGTATACGCATCCCAGTGTGACCTGTCTGACCCCCCGGACGCGAGACAATTTCCCGTGACTATCGCACAACTGTCTTGTCTGCAGTGGTATCAGGATCGACATCTTCGCTGGCGTCTGCGGCAGCGGCTTGTTCGTTGATTACTCCCCAAACGGAGGCTTGGAACTACATCCGAACGCACGTGAATCAGCATACCCGGAGCGTGAGACCAGCGGAGACATTGATAGGCTCACGAGTGTCAACACAAACCCCATCTTAGTCTCAAGGTTTCTCAGATCCTTCAAGAGATGCTCTTCTGGTAGCTGGCTGAGTCGCTTGGTCTCTGCGATCATCTTGCAAAAGCAACCGATTTAGGTGGTGAGGGCGAAAGGAGCGGAGCATCGGAAACCCTTACGATCTTGAGTCGTTGGTTCAGCTTGGCGTATTCCCAGAGGACCTCTGCCTCTGTCTGAGTGAGTTCCGGATGGTTTTCGTATGGATTGACCTCGAAAATCTGGGTGGACATGCTGGTCGTTGGTGGTTGTGGAGGCACATATGGGTCACGTGGGGGATTTGTGGCTTCAGCTTCCATTCGCGCGCATCGGCCACCGGCACGAGGGTTATTTGTTTTCCACAAGACTGCTATGGAGGAAAAGGGCGAAATGATTCCATTGTAGACCATTGTGAATCATCTGCGTTCTTCACCGTGCTGCGGGATTGTGTGGCTGGAGCGTCATTCCCCGGTAATCAAGGTGCACAGGCTCAACCCTAATATCCCAAAGTAGAGAGCTCCGTGTTTGCAGCGTCGCTGGGAGATTAAATCGCGTAGACTTGATGGGCCGATTGGCCCAACCTTACTCAAAACAGCGACGGATGTGTGCCGAGAAGGATCTCACCGCGAGGCTCATACGAGGATAACACATCTCGACAATATGACCGGTGATCTTGGTGATGGGATGGTCCGCCTACACTAATTGAGCAGCAGAGAGACAATAAGAAGCCGATGAACCTATGTTCGATGAAATGCTATCTCCTGTGCGCGTCCCACCGTTTGGGTCGGGGGGAGGGGGTCGGGTCTTGTTCTTGGAGCGGAGACCCCGTCGAACAAGACGAAGTGAAATAAAAATGGGAGAGCCACCGGGCCTGGACCACGGCATCACTAGGGCCGCCCGGCAGCGGTCAGACCGAGCTTCTAGCAGATTTTATTTCTGCCATCTCCGTTAACAGCGTCGTGGGCGGCTAGCGGAGAGGGACTGGGGTGCGGAAGGGGTTCGGATGAGCCGAAACAATAACGATCGGGCGATCGGAAGGCTTGTAATGACAACTCCTCTCGGGCACCCAGACGACCTGCGACCCCTTTTTGTGTAAGCCTCCACCTCCAAATGCCGGGCCATTCTTTCCAAATCCGCCAACCGGACAATAGGCTCTCCCTCTTGTCTTGTCCCGCGCTGGCCCCTTATAACCACACCCCCTCTCAGCCCACCTCTCCCCGTCCCCGCTGACAACTCCAACACAACCATGTCCTCCTCTGCCTCCGCCTTCGCCCCCCGGCCCTACCCCCCACCCAGCCTGGCCGGTGTGCCCAACGAGTACATCCTCAACAGACTCCATCATCTCGCGCCCCACTACTGGAATAAGCCCGAGACGGCTGATTGTACAATAGGTAAGAGTCTCCCTTGGCACATCCGTTTATCCCGGCGCTCATCTTATCGCCATTCAGTCATCCACGACGTTTCCAAGCCCCAGTCCACTACCCCAGGAAAACGAGTATCCATCTCTCGAAGGTCCTTCACGGTCGGTCTTTCCCTTTGCTCCTTTCCCGTCGTCGTGAATCTCATCGTGATTATCAGGCCCACATCGATTATCTCTGCTCGCAGTCTCGTCTCCTCAGACGCTTCTTCGGCGGGTCTACTGCGGCCTCGACCTCGAAGTCCCCCTTCCCCGCTCGACCCCCCCATTTCCTTTCCTCCTCCAACTCCCACCCCGTCATCTACCTCCCCCTCCCAGACCCGTCCTCCTTCGACCTCATCCTCCACTGGATGTACCATGGCTCGCTGAAACACATCGAGTTCGCTCTCAATGACGGCACTGCCACGTGGGAAGGTCTTGCCCGAAACGTCGAATACCTCGATATCCGCGACGACATGCGACAGTTCCTCGGCCACTGGTACTCCCTCAGGCGTTCCCTCTGCGAAGAGAGCGACGAGTCCGAGTCTTCCGACTCCGAAGAGGACGGGATCTTCTCTCCGGTCGAGAGCCCGATCCTCGATCCGGACACGGACGCGGACGTTGAAGACGAGGACGATTCTGATGAGGAGGATGCCAAATGCATTCCCCGGAGGAGTTCGAAGAAGTTGGTCACGGTGAAACGGTTCCATGATGTGCCGAGGCTGTTGGCTGGGTCGAAACCGCTCAGAGTTACTATTCCATGAATCCGCTCTGTCTCTTGTTTCGTCATCTTGTACCTATAACCTCTGTTCTAATATTCGGGCCCTGCCTCGGCGCAGGGAGAGTCACTCGTCGAGTACATAGTGGTCCCTACTTCACATCCTATTGCATATTTCTGTAACACCCGCACATCATTTCTCGCGACGTCCGCCCAAAAACATGTACCACTATTCGGATTTCATCCGGTGTTTTGAAAATCCCCTGTGATCCTTGCGCGCTCCGAGGAGCGGCAAGTAGACCGAGCATCAACACGTCAGACCCAGAGGACATGTACGATGAAACCTTGTGGAGGGAACACGGGAAATGAATTTGGCGCTCTTTATTCTTCGTGCCAGCGCCGGAGCGGTACATGAGATGGATGCCTGGCCGTTGTCTTTCGGAACAAGCTCGACACGAAGACGCAGCGAGGTATGTACATATGACGCTTTGCCACCAGGTGGAGATTTTCGGTATGTCACGGCACCATCACAATAGCGTTCCCTTCTCTATTGCGGCCCCTGCTTTCATTTCAGCCACAGGTTACGTAACCCCAACCAAGGTGAGGAAAGTAACCGGTCGGTCCGAGCCCGAGATCTTCCAAGTGGTGGGGAACTTGTCCCGCAGGCTCTTCCCTTTCTCCAAGGTACGCGGTTCTGACCTCGAGCTGATCTGGAGTCATATGCCGAGAGGCGCAGCGCTTGGCCCCGGGGTTCCAGCGGTCTTGTACCCCTCTCCGGCGAACCCGATGGATCCCGAACGCTGACCGCTGGGTCGGCACGGCGATTCATGAGACAATCCCGTCTAGACGCATGCTCACACACAAAAAACACGCTAGGATGGTAAGGGAAAAGTGCTGTGCAGGCACTGACGAGAACACGGGTATCGACACGCAACGGCACACATCCCAGGCCCGATCGCGACCCGCAAATCGAAAGCGTATTGTCAACGCCTCTCTACACTCTCCCGCCAGCAGAGATAGGACTAGATCCTTCGGCGCGGGCCTGAGGCGCGGGGAGAGCATATGGTATTTGTCGCTTGGGCCAGCCTACCATCGCATCAGCGCTCAGCGCTCAGGTCTCGACGGCGTCGAACCCGCATTCGTTCACATCAAACACGCACAAAAGACGTTTTCGTCAGAGTACGGAATCAAACGGCGGAAGCAACATGAGCCCGTTGATGAAATCGATGATGCTTTTTTGTCTGTGAGATCTATACTCAATCCATAGTCACCGGCTGGCAATCAGCATTCAATATAGCTTCCGAGTGCGCGGTCTCGAAGGGAATGAACTATGTAATCAGATTCCTCGCCTGTGCGTGGGCTTGCGGGATCGAGCCGACAGGGCCCGCTCTTATTGTGTATCCCTTCATTCTTCGCCTCTCGACGTCCTGTCGATCACCCGGATGTCGGACGGAAGCTTTCAAAGGTCCATTGACGCATCACCTCCCACATACCTCGTAGTCGACCCAAACTCACTCTAGCATTCCCCATCCGTTGAGCAGAAGGTGTCTCCCCCGGAGGGGTCCGAGATCCAAGAACAGAGCAAAGGTGACGCGGAATTCCACGCCACATCCTCAGACAAAAAGAGTCAAGTCGCCGTTACGAGTGTTGTACGTAATCCAACAACATGAATCCGCCGCACAAAAACATACACACAGAGCGTGAGAAGAGCCAGGGGTACCACAGGTGACTGAAATTGGATATGAGATAGTACAACACGTTTGATATCGGTACTGTATAATGAAAAGGATCGTCATGGGTCGTTTGTGACTGTGGAAAGGACAGGTTCCGGTGACCTATCCAGATCTTCTAGCTCTAATCCGAATCCCTGGTCTGCGACAATAAACCTCTCTCGGTGTATCTGTCGTCGTAGCGGAGGTACCGAGGGGGGTGCCTAACTTTCATATCTCCCATTGAACGAGTGTCAGGCATCGGTCGCGTATGCAACTTGCCGATGGGTTCTACCCTTCCCGGGGTCCAAGGTGCCTGGCAATGATTGGCTATGAGTCTCCGATGGATCGCCAAACAGTCGCGCAAGGCGCTTCTCTCGTCTCGTGACGAGGAGCGACGAGACTTTAGGTTTAGAACGCACCGTGTCCATCCTATACCTCATCCAGGTCCAGTCGACGTGAGACAGCCAGGGATGTTCCATGACTTGGCTAGCGTCGGCGTACCCGAGCCGGTGTTGCGGTTCGAACGTGAGCAGCCGCGAGATGATATGTTTGAGGCCGTTCCCCCAGACGGGTTCCTCTGGCCATTTGTAATTCAGTGTCAGGATATTATGGAACACCAGCTCGTCGGTGTCTCCTTGGAATGGCTGGACACAAAAACACACAATGTGTTAGATAATGCCTTCGGATATACCGACGATGGACGCGAGAACCACAAGCGGTGAGACATACCATCGTTTGTGTGAGCATCTCGTAAAGCATGACACCACTGGCCCACCAGTCTACGGCTCTTCCGACCGGATAACCTTGTTGAATCAATTCCGGCGCCATATACTGGGGAGTTCCTATATTCAGCCAAGATCCGCCCTCCCCCTCCCGTTCGGCAATGCCGAGGTCGGTCATCACAAGGTAGCCATCGCATCCAATAAGGAAGTTCTCAGGCTTGACATCCCGCGAGACCAATCCGTGGCTGTGGATGAACTCTATCGCGCAGACGATATTGCAATAGTAGAAGCAAGCATCGATCTGGCTAAACGGTCCGATTCGGTCGATCAACTGGCTAAAGTTTCCATTGGGCATCAACTCGAGAACGAGAGAGAGATTGGTAGAGTCTGAGACCGCTGCTATTAGGTTAACTAGGAGCGGAGACCAAGGCAAAGACAACAGGTTTCGTAGTTCGGTATTGAAATCGTACCGAGCCGTCTAGTTCCGCCATACCATTAACGCTCAGCAAAGTGCTCACGGAAGCAAACCCTTCGAATGAGGTTCACGTCTGAGAAATACGGACCTTATTTGCTAGAGAGAATATCTTCACTGCGACCAGCACGTTGGAGTTGGCGACCTGCGCCATAACCACTTGGGCCTGTCCGCCACTGCCTGAAAACAAGAATTAGCGCGTGTGCGGATGAGCCGATGAGAGGATGAGTGGGATCATGCGGGCTTACCGAGTGATCTCACCACAACAAGATCTGACGGAGAGGATATTAGGGCCGACCCGACCGACGTAGGCTTTTGTTTTAGGATCGACTGAGTCGGCGCCGCCCCCGGCCCCGCTCCCGAGTCCTGTTGCCGGATTACAAGAGTGAGTATTCCTTGGCTTGGCGGCGGGAAGTTCGGCTTACCGACGGAAGTTCCTGCGGGGATGGTTGTGGCGATGGTGGGCAGTAAAACTTCATGCCTTGAGCGGGGGGGGATTTAAGGTCTCGACGTTGTGGCGGGATGTGGGAAGTGGTAGTTAGAGAGAAAGGGAGGGAGACTGGTCATTTTGGGCGGTGTAGCTGACCGCACGTCCCTGCGAGTGCGGTGCGCGGAACAATGGCTCGGATGAACCGCTATAAACCGAACGGGAGTCTGATCGGAGGTTGAGTCCACGTGGTTATCGAATCCCTCCTTCCGTCGAGACACCCCCACAGAATTCTGGCCCCGGAGCCCGTAGCACAGACCCGCGAGCATGGACTGGTATTTTGCGTGTTTTGGGAAGCTCGAGAAGGATCCAGGCTGACTCGGAGTTGCAGTTTGGAGTTCAATATTCGTCAACTCATCCTGACAGACCTCGCGCGGAATATTGGAGAGTGCAAGGATCACGCGTCCGAGCACGATTTGACACCCGCAATTGACCTGGTGACGTCCCACGTTCAGACTCGTGACCAAACTACGCAAGATGTGGAAGACGGAGAGGGAGAGGGGGAGGAAGAGGAGAGAATATTCATGGTGCGCCGATTCTCGTCTTTTCACCTCCGAGCGTTAGCCTAAACTCGGCCGACGTAACGGTAGTCCGCCGCTACGATACAATGCAATATCGGATTTGCAGAACTAGCTGTCAGCCTCTCGGACGAACATTCCACGAACACCATCCCCGTCCTAATCGACATCCTCAAGGACGTACCACACATCGATTTCGATTCCTCTCTGGCTTGGGAAGGTGATTCACGGGTCTATACAGCGACACCTGGGGTTTGCGCTTACTACTACAATGCATCTAGATTGGGCACTACCCGACCAACTTGTCTACTCCGTCGTCTCTTCCTTGCTTCAGCTCGCCAACAACTATCCGAGGTTTGGCGAATCTATCATCAATGCGGTCCTGGAGTTCTCAGCGACCATAGTCGAGAAGATCCAATCTTTTGGTTGTATGTCGGTTCTGCCTTCGCTGTCGCTAGTTACAAGAGTGCCGATGCCCTATGGTTTTATTATTCTAGCCGCCGAGATTTTAAGTCAATTCGCACCCGCGTTTCACGGTTTCTATCGAGCTCTGATATCCACCACATACCGATGGACACCTCAGCACTGGGCTCAGCTTTCAAAGAACCTCAACCCCCTATTCGATCAGAACTCCATTGAAGCACTCAATCGTCTCGTCACCGACATCGTCCAGCTCGAAGAAACCGACCCAGAAGCCATCCAATTTGTCACGACATTGCTCGCTCGCTACGTTTCTCGTGGCCGCCCCTTGAGCGGGTATTTCCTTATTTGTTGTGTCATCGAAATTCAGTGGACCGTCTTAACTCAAGCGTTGATTCCTCTTGATCTGGATGCTGAGGAAATTCAATTCAGTGAGGCCGCAGCTGCAAATCATGCTTGGGCCAGTCTCTTGCGTTCATCTGTTGCCACTGTTGCTAAGACGGATAAAAACCTTTTCGCCGCCTTGGAAGTCTCCAAAGAGCTGTCCATGCAATGTTTCACCGACCTCTTGGTGCAGATAGAAGAGATGGAAACTGTTCCCTCCCAAGATTCCTACGCTTCCGAGACGATGTCTGAGAGTCTCGTGAGTTCGTAGAATGTAAACAAAGCTTTTCGTGCTGACCCCAATCGTCACCTTGTAGAAACTTTCGGCTGTCTGCTCTGCAGCATTGTGTGTGCTCGACGATAACCTTTTCACTCGCCTCAAGTTGTTACTGAGCGATCAGACCCCATTGGCGGACAATCTCGTCCAGGAAGCCGCCCTGAAGTCGACCGCGATCTTGGTCCGAAAGTGAGGGAGGGGACCCCAGATTCACAGATTTTTGTCTCACCCCTTTGAAGCTTCCCTAAGATCGCTTATCCCATGGCTACGCATATAAGAAGATTCGTAACTTCTCCCCAGCCCATTTTTGAATCCGAGTTTCCGTTTGGGACTCAAGCTCCGCCTCCGCTCGTCGCCGCGGCCAAGTGCCTCGTGTTGTGCATCGAGGTCAGTGGGGGTAATATACCTCCCAATTTGATTATGTTCCTGATACTTTGGGCTCACCTTTCAGCTCGCCCCTGGCGATGATGCGATGCTTTCGCACACGTACTCTCTCTTGAACTATATCGCGGCTACAAGCAGGTTCTCAGGGGTTGACGACATAGATGAAGTCATTCGGGGGGCGGATGGTCAAACCGATTACGCTACACTCCACTCTGTGCAATCCGCTTTGAGAGGTCTTACTGAGGAAGAGAAGAGGTTGATCGCTGTCAGCACGATCTCGGTTGTGAGCCAGCTGGCAGTGCAATTTGAAAACGACGAGGTATGTTTAATCTCTTGTCTTCGCTATCATGATCCCATAATGTCCTTCCCCAGGTGACACGATTGACCGTTTCGATGTTGCTGCAACACCTACGATCCGCGGAACCATCCGTCGAAGCGGTAATTGCCTTCGACCTCGTTGATCTTGCCCTTTGTGCTCCTGAGAATACATTCATCGATATCATACGAGCATTCTCGGCGATCAATAGGTCCGCGAATCCGGATGACCCGAGGTTATCGAACAACATGGCACGTTGACATTTTGAGTTTCATCCTGGAAGGCACTCACAACGTAATGTTAGGTTCTTGCCGCACAGACCAGGCTGGCGCAGCAGCTTGACAGGCGCCCAAAATTATACGAAGTGTACCTCACAGAGCTTCTGACGTTGTTTGTGGATAAGGGTGTAGCGGTTCAGAATGTCGCTGTCTCCGCCCAATCCGCAAAGGTGTGTGGGGTTATCCGCCGGTTCGTTTCCTTACTGAAGCGTGGATTCAGACGGAGGAAATGATAGAACAGCTCGCTTCTCTCTTGTTGCCCATTGAAGCCCTTCTCAGTCATGAGGATTTCGACCCTCGGTCGAAGGTATCTTCCGAACTCGTCGGTTTGTTTAGGAACATGTGGTTCCTGTGCTCGTTGTTCCACTTTGCGATGTTTGAGGAGAAGGATCAAATCGCTATGAATTGGGTAAGGCAAGTCCTCGGGAAGATAGCTTCGAGAACTCCTGCGATTGTGGTTGAAGAGGCGATGGACCTTGTTGGGGAGTTGGAATATAACACCGTTATAAGACGGGAGTATGCTCATACGGTTGGTGCTTCCAGTCGTATGAGTCGTGCAGTTCTGAGCCGATAGTCATCATAGGCGGTTTCGAAACACAGAGGCATATTGGCGAAGCTGATACCTCTTAGGTCCTCCGAGATCCGGTCTCTAAACAATAGTCAGGTCGTGTTCCTGTTGACTATGCACGACCTTGAGAGTTTCAGGTCCGCGCAAGGCCTTCCGTCGTCGTTGCCCTCGTATTTTACAAACACCGGTTTGAACAAGAATGGCCCCCTGAGAAGTTGTATGGAATCTATTGCTGAGAAGGTTGTTGAGGTATCTTATTCTAGGACTCGTGAAAACTGACCTTCTGTCCAGGTCATGCGTGGATCCGTCAATGTTTTAAACGCTAAGGCGTCGCGTCAGGCTCTCCCAACTGGGCTTTTGAGCGAGCTGCGCGTTCTCCTAATGTGGTCTACCCATCGGATCGACAAAGCTAGGGACATCGCGTTGGGATACTTGAACAGGTTGATCACGTCATTCCCGTCCTTGATGTGCAGCCCACCATTGGTGTTTGCCATCTTGGAAGTTCTCACACTCTTGCGCAAGGCGTGTGAGAACGAGCATTACGATGAGGTGCGTATGGTGCTCTTAGGCCTTTGAACGTCCGATAGTGGCATCGACTGATACTCCTCTTTCATCAACTGTGTCCAGTTCAACCCAGCTTACGAGTTCCATTCGGAACGGGTGGGTATCACGTTGAGGCTTGTTGACAACTACGAAGTCCGCAACGAGATCTTAGCTTTATTGCAAAGACACTCGACAACGTGGTTCAATGCCGCGTTGACCCGCGCCCCCACAGAACTCCAAGCCACGCTCCAGGTGAAGACCGAACCACAATAGACGGCCTTAGCCCTTGTTGACGACTTTTCATCACAGAAATTTCTGGCGGTCACCCAAGTGACTTCTTCGAGTGAAGCAACGGAATTGGGGATGTCTTTGGCTGCGCATTTTGCGAGAGAGATCAGCGCGAGCGAACGGAACCTGAGTAGCATATTTTATCTTGCGTGCATCTAGGTATGGTGTGCTCATTCGCTCTTTGAAAGGTTCCTTGTCAGCGATTTCTAGTTGGAAGCCGGATCGTACCAAGGCTCTTGCTTCGCAAATTGCGTCGAAGTCTTACTTCAGCGGGGAGATCGCTGGGCTGAGGTTGTCCCGACGCACAGGTAATTTTCATATCGGGACACCTATTTCGTCATTAAACCGGAGATGATAGGTCAAAACGATTTGGAGAAACCACAAGCACACACATCCCCGATCGCGGAACTGGCGGCTCTCAAGAAACGTATGGCAGAGGCGTTGACCGAGCTTCGGGCGAAGGAAAGCCACTTGACGGTTCGAGACCTCAAGCACCTTCTGTTCAGGTGCGCGGCTACATTGATATCAGCTCCAAAGGTCAACATTTTTTTTCTCTCACCTGGAGCGCATGCTCAGATTTTTGGTTTAGTGCGACCACGAATTAATGAGGCACCTCGTCGCCCTACCATTCGAGGTTTTCACGCCAGCTTCGATTGCCGCGGGGATCGATGTTTGGACGTGGGTCATTTCTGAGAAACCGGAATATGAGATTGGAGTTATGATGGAAATAAACTCGGCTTGGCTCGCAACGGTCAGGTTTGAGAAGGGAATGTTCTCGACTTCACAAAAGTACTTCGACTCGCATTTCTTGTTCTTCGCAGGGTTCGAGGGATGTTGACAATTTTTTTCGACAGCTACGACGATCCGTTCTTCTACCCGATTCAATACAGTCCGACAGACAAGGGAGAGATTGATCGCGGGATGGCCAACGCGAAGCGGCTATTGGCTCCTCATGTACTAATTCTGCAGATGTTGATTAGTCGGTTCCAAGCTGCGAGATATCGACGACCGGGACTTATGCTGCTCATACAGCGGTTGGTCCTCATTTCCGCACGGGCCCACCGATATATGAGGTTTGTCTCTTCTTTTGTTCTCTAGGTTATCTCTGCGCTCATATCCTCCTCGTTGGCAGTACACATCCGCTTGCGCGTGAAGCCCGATTTTCGTTCTTGCTGTTCGGATTTGAGACCCTCCGATGTTCGAGCCTGGATGCATACTGCGAGAATGCGTTGCGGGACCCTTTATACTCTGCCGCATTTGCTTGGTTCTCTGTTCGGCCACTGTGAGCTCCCCAGGATCCTGTGCCAAGATTCTGTCAATTAAAGCGCATACAGCTGGTCTTATGGTGCAAACAAGATACAAATCCATACCGATGTGAAGCTCCTGTCGGAGTTCCTGTCCTGTCTAGGAAATGACGTTGGACGAGACAACCCATCTTTGTCGAGTCTATCGCCCAGTCCTGCACCTCGTACGTTGTCACACGCCTTGAAGCTCGTAAAACTCACCGAACATGTAGAGCGTGGAGCCCAGAGCATGGGTCAGGTGCTTCGTCTGCTCGTCGAGAACGAGATCCTCCGTCTGAATGTATGGAATAACCCATCGAATGATCCCAAACGTGGAGCCGATAGCATCGGGACGGTTGATAAATCGATGAACGACGTGAGCAGTTCTATAATGATACCTTCAGGTTCAACCGCTAATGCCCCCCCCCCGACAGACGACGTGGACAACGTCCGCGAGACAAACTTGGCAGCTGGATCCAGGAATCGCCATTCACTTGACGGAGCGATTTTCGGTGCCCGCATTGGAGAGCGAGGTCACTCGTCTTGTCCGGTCTAACCCGCTTGCGTGCATTGATGTCCCGGACGCTCTGAAATTTTTGATTGGAGACGGGCTCGACCCTGCTTTCCGGCGGGATTTGAGGGTAAGAATCCCCTTTCACATTCTGACGGTTTTAGTTCACGTTCGATTAGTACCTCTTGTTGTGGTCCTCAGTTCCACCGATCACTGCTATTTCGTTCTTCGAACGTCGATACCGCAACGATCCACTCATCCTGCAATATGCACACCGTGTGTTGGAACAACATCCCGTTGATCTCACGTTCTTCTTCGTCCCTCAAGTTGTTCAAGCCCTACGATATGACGATCTTGGTACGTTTGTCACATTTTATCCCTACGGTATCTTTCTAAGCGTAAACTTACCTCCCCATAGGCTATGTTTCCAATTTCATTTTTGAGACAGCCAAGATATCGCAACTGTTCTGTCACCAGATCATTTGGAACATGAAAGCAAACTGTTTCAAAGATGACGTGGCTGAAATTGTACGTAGTGCTCCCTTTCCCGCTCTCGTATGGGGTGACAGGTTGTTTTCCAGGAGGATCCGATGAAACCGCAACTTGACGAGGTGACCGGTCGGGTGGTAGCTTCGTTGTCGGGGGAGGCCAAAGAATTCTACAATCGGGAGTTCGGTTTCTTCCACGAGGTGACGTCCATCTCCGGTAAACTGAAGCCTTACATCAAGAAAGAGAAGTCCGAAAAAAAGGTATTCGACGAACACATGTAGTTGGAGAACTTATCGCTGACTCGATTCCGCCGATGCTAGGCTAAGATCGACGAGGAGATGGCGAAGATCGTTGTTCACGTCGGAGTTTACCTCCCAAGTAACCCGGATGGCAAGGTTATCGATATCGACAGGAAATCTGGGCGTCCATTACAGAGTCATGCCAAGGTAATTCATCCCCCCTGCACAATCTGCGTTCGGGTTTTGAGCGAACAACCTTAGGCACCATTCATGGCTACATTCAAAGTCCGCAAGACCAGGACCATCGTAGATGTTGATCCAGATGCGGTTGCCGAGGGACAGGGAAATGAAACACACTCCGAGTACGACGTTTGGCAGCAGGCCATTTTTAAAGTTGGAGACGACTGCAGACAAGATGTGCTCGCGCTCCAAGTCATTGCGATGTTCAAGAACATCTTCCAGAGCGTGGGCTTGACGTTGTATCTTTTCCCCTATCGAGTCACTGCGACGGCTCCTGGCGTATGGATCTTCTTAGTCCGGTTCGATGATATACTGACTTCTTGCCATGCAGTGCGGTGTCATCGACGTCGTCCCGAACTCAACATCGAGAGATGAGATGGGACGGGCCAAGGTTAATGACCTACTGGATTTCTTCATCGGCAAATATGGTGGAGAGCATACGATCGCCTTCCAGCAGGCCAGGCTGAACTTTATTCAGTCGATGGCTGCGTATTCCGTCGCTTGTTACATCCTCCAGATCAAGGACAGGCATAATGGAAACATCATGATTGACGGGGAGGGTCATATCGTTCACATCGGTACGCGAGACACACCCTCGGCGGTAATTTTGCGAGTACTGACCTGCCTTTCAGATTTTGGGTTCTTGTTTGACATAGATAAGTATATCTCTCGAAGCATTTTGTCCCTCTAGCTAATCTCCCATTCGACTCGCGATGATTACGGCCTGGAGTGAGTTACACTCATGACATTCCCTGATTCACGTTATTAACGGCAACTAGGGCGTAAAATTTGAACCGAGCTCCTTCAAGCTCACTCACGAGATGGTGGTTCTCATGGGTGGCCGGTACTCACAAGGTTACACCATGTTCCAGCATCTGACAGTCAAAGCATTCCTCGCCCTGCGACCTCATGCCGACCAACTCATCAACACAGTTCGGTTGATGCTCGACACCGGGCTCCCTTCCTTCAAAGGAGAGGGCACGATTAAACGGTTGAGGGATAGGTTTGCGTTGGGATTAAGTGAGAGGGGCGCTGCGGAGTACATGATGGGACAGGTAAAGAATGCGCATGAGAACATGAGGAGTACCGCGTACGACGAATTCCAGAGGGTGAGTTTGAGAAATGTCCGCGTCTGACTTGTGGCTGAATACACCTTTGTCTAGCTTCAAAATGGTACACCACTCTCCCGAAATGAAATACCGTCTAGTATTGACTCACAACTATCAATCCAGGTATCCCATACAAGTGACAATTTATATTATCTAAAAGTAGTCACCGTACTATTTGTTACTTTCTGCGTACGGTCACGACTGTTGTCCCGTATGGATATTCGAAAACACCCTCTTCTTCGTTTATCCACGTCTTCTGCCCGGTCTCGAGAATGTTTCTTAGGGTATCTGCCACCTTCTTCCGCCCGTCCTCAGGGAGAGCGGAGATGTAGCTCTTGCTCAACCCGCGGGCGACGACACCTTCGATCGTTACTGGTAGGACGTATTTCCAATTCAGTTCTTCCGCAGTCCCGAAGAATTTTTGGTACGAAGGAACATCGAAGAATTTACGCCAGAGTCCTGGAGACGGATTGTTATAGATAACCCACCGGGAACATTGTGTGAGATATGTGTACCTCGACGGAATTGCGGACTCCCCGCTTCGTGGGCTTCGATTGTGTCTCGGGCTTTCGCGACCCAAGTTGCGGCATCACTTGGATCGATGAATGAACTACTTAGTGCTAGCCGTTTTTAATGTATATGCCACCGTGACGTACCGGTCCTCTAGGTTCCAGATAAAAGCCAACGTGCCTTGAGGTTTGAGGACTCTCGCAAATTCCTGGGCGGCTTTTTCAAAGTCTGGGCACCAATGGAATGCCTGCCAACAACATGCGTTTCGACTCTCTATCTTCGAGCGAGCGGTGGAGGTGGACTCACCTGAGCTATTACAACGAGATCCGCCCAACTATCATCAGCATCGACCCTCTCAAATGTCCCTTCTGCCACCGTCACACGGTCGTCTGTCGTCTTCTCCGCGAACACGGCTCGCATCCCGGAGCTAGGGTCATACGCTTTCAGAGACCCGATGGTCGTGTCGGACCAATCTGGGTGAGCGAGGAGAGCTCTGGTGAATATCCCCGTTCCGGCTCCGATCCTGGTATGTGTGGAGGGGGTGTGTGCTCAAGTCAATCCCGTGCGACTCGGGCAATCGATGGGACTCATCGTCAGCAGGAAGACGGACTCTACGATGTTCAAAGGTTGTGGAGGTACGACCGAATCTCGGATGTGCTTCAGAGCGATTGCTTGGTAAGACGGTCTGGCTCTATATTTCCCGAGCCCTCCGGGTGAGTGCCGATAACTTCAGCCGTTCACCAGGCGGAGCACTCACCTGTCGTAGAGCTCGTTTGTACCCTCGCCGAAACCGATCTTCGCGATATCGTGGACCATTCTGCGAGTGAGAGAGGATGTTCTGGAGTTTTAGCGGGGATATTTGACTCATTTTCCCCGGATCGGACCTCAGGCCCCCAATCGCTTGATCCGGGACCTGCAAACGCCAGCTGGGGTTATTTTGGGAGTCTGCAACGGCAACCGGATGATGGGTTCATGGGAACCATAGAGATATTACAAGCGTGTATGGTCTACGGAGTGAAAGGTACGGAATTGCGACTCAAGGTGGCTGCCCTGTCTTTGCTTTGAGATTCCTCCAGAGGGCAGAGAACAGTACACTCCCCGGGATCCCCACGAGAGCAATTTGCAACCCGATATAATCTTTCATCCCAACTATCAAGCCTGATCCTCCCCAGGTAGCACCGCCTGCGCGGCCCTGGTCAACGAACCGTCAGCAAAAGTAGTAGTAACGCTGGGACGCCGCACGAACCATAAATTGCTGCATTGAACGGCCATGCTGACCCTGCCGTTCCATTCACCAGGGAGTTTCTTGCTCAATAAGCTGAACGCGCATGCTGTTGAGAGGTTGAATCCGGACGCGACGAATATCCAGGACGCCAGAAGGGTCGTGAATGTGATGCTTTTCGAGGATTTGACCAATAATACTTCAAACATGATCAGACCGACCACTCCAATTAACGAGCTTGCAGCTTGCTTCGTCCTGTCCTGAATCAACGGGGGGTTCCCGTTGGTAAGCCACACCACTGAGACGCCTGAGCAGAGGGACAGATATCAGGGTGTACCCCAGGCAAGCATATGCTCATGGCGACGGGCTCAAACCACGGACAACCTGACCGAGAAAATAAGGTTGGACTGACGCGTACTACCACCCGTGGGCGTCAAATATGTGCGTCCTCGGCCGATCCCCATCAATTTCGCTCCGTTCAGTTTTTACTGCTGGGATCCATTAAAAGGGATAATATATTCAGCAGTCAACGCCGTCCGCTCAACAGATGGCAAGGGGCTTACCCACGGTTTCGAGCATCAGTGTGCCCGTGACATTGACGCCTCCATGAACTCTGTCCTCCACGTCCCGTTGGTCAGCAGATCAGAGGATACGGCGGGAACCGATCATCTTCTTCGTGAGACACCGCCAACGCAATCATTCGTACGGGATTTACTGCAGGCACAGCGCGTACACTGGAGGTAAAGCCGCGACGATCCCCCATCCTTGCCGCTCGGCGGATAGTGACTTAGCCCCAAACCATGGTCCAGTTCCCCTCCGCTTTCCACCGAGACAAGGTTCGACCCGGGTGGTATATAGGTTTGGCAGGTGGGGGGGGGTAAGTGGTTTCTTATCCCAGGGTTCCGTTTTGAACGGTGTACGTAGGTTTCTTGTTGTTGTCCCTGCTCCTGAGAAACGGACAATAGGTTCTCGATGGGGGTGGCGATATTAAGATGGATCCAGATGTGCCGCGGAAGGAGACAGCAGGTAGACGACGTGTACAGAGGCCTAAGTGAGGTTTGGGCGGCGTTGAAGCTTCCGTTCCAATCAAGGGAGCGTATCGGCAAGGGGGGAGATGCAAGATTCGGAACACCGTTGGCGGCTGTACGTGTCGGTGTCGAAACGAGCTAGCTTCCGGGGCGGGGTACTAGGGGGTGTTCTCCAGGGATGGTGTGGATGAAGACGAGTG
>Ga0307517_10006802_pt1 | contig 16823 bp, 12 predicted proteins | sample 23_EM_MG_FD_194515 | JGI IMG/M metagenome (GOLD analysis project Ga0307517, IMG submission 194515) | Populus trichocarpa ectomycorrhiza microbial communities from riparian zone in the Pacific Northwest, United States - 23_EM | ecosystem: Host-associated > Plants > Roots > Unclassified | place...
ATAATTGGAATTTGTAGCGTTAATGAATGTCTCTCTTTTAAAAAATAACCATTTATTTTAAAAACAATAAAAAGAGTTGCTCAACTACAAAGTTTTTTTTTATTATTATTATTGGTGTAGAGTGAACGGTCCAGTACCTATAAAACCACATACTTCAATATTCAACACAACAAAATCAAACTCACCAAAACATGTCCACCTTATCCCTCGATGAAGGAAACTTCATCAACCCGCGTCAAATTATTCATTATGGCATGAACAAGTCTTAGCTCTAGTATCTCATAAATTTAGGTAAAATGCATGAATTAATAACATGTTTATTATAATCAATTGTATTTTATCATTATTTAAAACAAATGAAAAATAGTTTCTGAGTGACAGTGTCAAACATGTTATTATCTCAGCTCTCTAGACGTCCAATATGAATATTCTTTTATGACCAGAGCTATAACATTCAGAATTATAAGTTAGTATTTAGAATACCATGAATTCTAATAATCAAATAATTTAAAATGCACATACCTAAAGAAAGAAATAGTAGACACCCAACAATTTATCTTTTATTTTTTAGACATGTTTTACATAGTTGCTAATATAGATATGCAATCATGGCACCCCCAACGGTAATTACAAATGACCTAAAAATCATCAAGTAAATGTCAGAAAACACAACAGTTTGCATTATCGGCAACACTCATGAAAATAAGACCACCAAACATATGTAATATATATGTTTGAGCATACATAATCAACTGGTCTGTTGTTGCATCTGCTGAAAGGGTCTTAAAATTAATATCCAATCATGCCAGCTTGATGCAGTCTCCCCTAGGGGTGAGCAAAAAAATTGGAAAACTGATTTAACCGAGAAAACCGGATAAAAATTACTCGAAAAAACCGAACCGATAAAAAAAACCGATTGAACCGGTTAAAATATTTAAGAAAATGTCCGGTTCGGTTCGGTTTCCGGTTTTGGTGTGCCTCAACCGGCCAACCCGAACTGAACCGAACCGGTTCAGTTTAGGAATGAAAAAAAATAAACCAAGCGGTCCAAGCCGCAGGCCGCCTCCTCCCATTACTTTACTTTTCAACAACCCTAACAGACCATTTATCTGCTTTCCCTTTCGTACAGCCGCCCCCTCCCCTCTAACCCTTTTAATTTTCATTCACACTTCTCGACCCTGGTAAGAGTTGAGTTCGTTGATCCCAGGCCAGGTCGTTGTAAAGGCAGTCAAGGTTGACGTCATCGTTAAGGCTCAGAGTTGGAGTGTTAAATGCTTGTTTCCTCATAGATACAAGATCTATTTTGGTTTACAGAGATAAAACAGCTTATAGACACGCACAATTTGAATCTCCCACCTGAAACAAAACCCTAGAAGAAGGGGAGAGGATTGTGACTCCCAGCAGACAACCTGGCGGCACCCTTAGAAATCCATTTGGATTCGGGCTGGTTATACCCCCAAGACAAAGTCGCCGTCTACCAATCCAAAGGGGCCTTGGTATGCTCTTCTTTGATCTGGAGAATCATGGGTTTGGTTCCATTCTCTTAAATTTTCTGCTATGTGTGTATGTGGATGAAGAAAGATTGATATGGGTTGGTTTCTTTTATTATAATATGTGATGCAGTGAAGAAAGGAAATGCAGACTCAAGAAGTTCCTCTAGGTTATGATCTTGTTGTTCCTACAAAGCCAAAAACTAAATTTGTTAAAAAGGGAATGAAAGAAAGAAGTAAAAGCGGCTTCAGAAAAATAACCATAGGTTTTTTCGGTTTTGGACCTCAAAAACCGAACCGAAACCGGTCGGTTTGGACCGGTCCCGGTTCGGTTTGGGTCCTCTTTTTTTTTTCTCCTTCCGGTTTGGTTGTTTTTTGAAGGTAAAAACTGAACCGAACCGAAAATGATCACCCTTAATTTTTTGTTTGTTTTTTATAATATTATCTTAATCTCATTACTTATGGCATGAGTTTGACGAGTTCCCCCCGAGTTGACTCAGGTTATTTTTATGTTTTTTTAATTAATTTTTTTTCAATTTCATCCTTTTAATATTAGGTTAATTGAGAATCGTCTGAGTTGTTTTTATACTTGTTAAAGTCAACCGGGTTATATTAGGTTATTAAAATAGTTGTGTATCAAATAAATTAAATATAATTAGCTCTTTTGCATGGCTTTTTACCATTGCAGGGCAAATAAACAAAAAGATTATATTTACACTATTGTCATTTTTTTGAGTTTTTTCATGTTTTTTTAGCTATTTTACACATTATACATGTTTTTTGCAAGCATAAAAAATAAAAGAAGAAAAGTGGAAAATATAAAAATTGAGAAAAGAAAATGAGAATGAGAAAAATAAAGTGTCAAGTGAAAAACCAAAAGAGCAATAAAATTAAAAGAAGAAAAAAATTAAAGAAAAATAAGAAAAGTCAAAATATTGGTACAAGATATGGTTTTTTTATCCATATTTTTCTTGTACAAAAATATCATAATCCTTTCTAAGTATATCAAGTAAAATTTTCCAAATGTCAAATTAATGAAAACTTGGAGGATAAGTTAAGCCAAATAAGAGACAGAGGAGGGAAAACACACACCGCGAAAAAAAAAGAGAAAAAAAATAAAGAAGAAGAAGAAGAAGATCTTTTTCTTCCTCTCTCTTTCTCTCACAATTTTTCTTAGTCCGAATTTGATCTAGACCACAACATCTAATCCATCTTTTTGTAGTTTTCTCTTTTTGCCAATTATCTTTTTTCCTTCTCCTTCCTTTTTTCCTCTTCTAAGGGTATTTTAGATATATCACTCTGCAAATCAAAGATCAAAAGACTTTTTTCTCCTTATTCAATCTTGTAATAACAAATATATTATGTGAAAAATACTATATTACTCTTGAAAATATGCTATAAAACTTAAATTGTTAAGGATAAAACAATAATTTTATTATAGAAATCCACTATAAAAGATAAAATATATATACAGTGAAACATTAAATTATTTTAGCTTTTATTACAAGAGAGATCGGTAGTTCAACAAACCCAGAAGTTTGGTGGTGCAGTGAAGACTATATTTTAATCTTTTAAAATGTTATAGTTTCGATCTCCAACTTTTTGTTAAGGAAATTCAATTTTGGAGGGTATTGTAGATATATCACTGTATAAATCAAAGATCAAAAGACAAATACCATTACTCTTGAAAACCACAGGTCCATTCACTGCCAATGAAACGCATGTTTGAGTCATCTATCTTGGACAAAAGATGTTAGTGGCAGCATGGTAGTTAAGATGGATGACGAGGGTATTATGCACAGTGATGCATAAATGATGATCAAAAGTATGAAGTGGTGCATTTGGAAAGCAAAACGAGATTTGAGGGCAAAGGTCGTATTCATTACGAGGTGTCTTCACGTATCAAACAGTCTTTTGTCATGTATGCAGAGCCAAGATATTTCTAAAAAACTAGGAAAGCTTATCTTCCTTTCTCTACTATTTCAGTCCCTCTAGTTTTATAAATTGTAATTTTAAATTAAAAGTTCATTTTATTTATTTTTTAATCAACAAATTTGATAGAAAAGAAACAATTGCTAAAAAAACAATGAAGATAAGAGAAAATTATCGGTTAACCATGTTTTAGCAACTAAAATGATAGATTTTTAAGGCTAGGTACATCGGTCTAGTAAGCCCACATGACTGACTTTTTTTATTTAATTTAAATTTAATTTTTTTGAAAATTAATTAATTTAAAATATTTTAAATATATCAATTTATTAAATTAAAACTAATTATAACGCTTAGGTGGGTTGAATTGGATTGTGACTTCATAATTTGTTTTGATTTACTTTTTATGAGGTTATTCTTGTCTCATAACTCGGATTACAAGTTTGACAGGTTAACTTGAGTTAGCTTAAATCATTTTTTGTCCTTTATTTAATTGAACTTATTTTCAATTTTATCATGGTTTTATGACCAGGATCGCGAGTTTAGCAGGTTAACCCGAGTTTATGCGGATCTTTTTTTATACTTTTTTAATTGATTTTTTTCATCCTTCAACATGAGATTAATTAAGAATGATGTAATATAATTTTTTTTATTTGCTTTCTTGGGATTATCATTCTTCAACTCGGTTCATGAATTCGACAAGTTAAATTAGATTGACTGAGTCGATCCAATATGTTGTTGTCTCGATATTTTTTTTAAAAAAAAATGTCTTGATCTTTTTACTCAAAATACTTCTTTGTCGTTCGTCTAGGTTTTTTTTAGAACTGCTAAGTTGATCAGGTCAACCATCACATAGTTAGATTTTTTTATACTAGAAAACACGTTGACAATGCTTAAACATTTATTTTGTGTTAATTTTTTTTATCCAATCCCGCAATGCAACACATGCTAATGATCTAGTTCTTACATAAATAGATGAGATGAGGATATTTTTTGAAATATGAATAAAGGACAAATGAACTTTTTATCTTTCTACCAAACTTGAAAAAAAAACTACAGACATAAGTACCGTTTGGAATAATGACACTTAAATGACATTTTCTTTCTTTCTTTTTTACCTTTTCTCCCTTTTACTTTTTCATTTCCTCTCCTACACCAAAACCACCATATCACCAAACCATGCCTCCATTGCAACCCAAATCACCACTAAACACCTTGCCATTGCCATTCAACAACTCTAGTAGTGTTTCTTATGTTGGCCTAACAATCTCTCCATTGTAAGAACTAACACCCAAAATAACAAATTCGACAACCTCCGTTCAAAGTTTTAATCCACTTCCATTTTCTAGTAGTGATTGTCATTACCTTTATCACTAAGGTTAAACAATTTCAAGCTCCATTTCAATAATTGTTAGTTTTCCTAACATTATTAGATGCATCCTCTGCTTGTCTAACAATTACTACAGTCTTTAATGTGTGTCACCGCTATTTTTATGTAGTTTTTAAAGCAACTTTTGAGGTATCTTTGATCCTTCTTCCTTCCACTTTCATGTTCAACTTTTGATTTTTAGTAAATTTTATTTAGTTTTCATTTTTATTTGATATTCTAAGTGTATTATATTTGAACCATAAAATCTTTGGAAATCAAAGACCACTAAGGTTTTGAGGTGAAATAAAATGGGTGTATAAAGCATCATTACGAGGATGGGTTATGTTGCTCAGTGGATTTAAAATACGAGAGAGCAATTTTATCTTGATTTTGACTATCAACCATATTGTGTTTTGTTATATTTTTGTGTTGATTTTGAGGTCCTTGTAAGGCTTACAACTTGCTAACATGTTTAGTTCTAGATGTGTTTTGGTGTCATTTCTGGATTTAAATGTTTTTTTCATTCTCACATATGTTTAATATTGTATTCATGTTCTTTTTTGTTTTTTTAATGCATTCATTTTGTAATAACCCAAATGTGACCCCAATTTTTATGCAAATGTCAATAAAAGAAATCCAACAAAACATAAAAAATTCATTCTTCATAAAATTCATCATTGTCCAAAATTTATTAATTATATTATTTTTTCATTATTTTTAGCTAATTTTACATATTTCACATATTTTTGGCAAGCATGAAAAAAAAGAAAAAAAGAGAGAGATGAAAAGAAAAATCAAGCAAAGAAAAAATAGTGTGGATGGAGTGAAAGAATCAAGAGAATAATTTTAAACTCAAATGAGATAGGAAAAGAAACACACACCACAAACAAAAGAATGATAGACACAAAAAAGTAATCAATGAGAAACCCACACAAAAAAAAGGATAATATGTATCTAAAAAAGAATGGCCATAATTCATTTCTCTCTCACTCTTTCCCTTTATTTTCCTCCTTTAGCAACCCGCTAGAATCTAATGGGTTTATTCTAGCAGAAATTATTTTTTTATTTTTTTTTCCTTCTTATCTTCCATTTCTTTCTCTTTCTCTTTCTCTTTTAACTTGAGTTTCTCTCATTCTTTTTACACTAAAAATTACTATGGTGATAATGACTTCAACCTCTTTGTCCAACCCAATAGTAACCATTGATTCTAGAAACAATGCTAACCTTTATAGAAAATCAAATAAGTAGAGGACAATGTTAATAAAGGAGAAGCAATTTTAGCCATCCCCTTCTATGCTTTTGATATGCTCTATTGGCTGTGGTTATCCTTACTACCTTCATTAATGACAAGTATAGATCCCAAGGTTTATTTTAAACCTAGCCACTTGCCAAGAAAACATTGAAAAAAATCTCACTAGTGGCCATAAATTGTCAAATTATTGTAGTCCAGCACCAACAATGATCCAACAACTTTCAGATTAATTTTTAAGGGTATTTTCATCCTTCTCTTCCTCTTTTTTATTTATTTTAAATTATTCTTAATGTTTAAATTTACTTTTTAGTTGATGTGAAATGTTAGGTCATGCTAGTTTGTGATACCACAAAGTATGATGTTATCGAGGAAAGTTTATGGTGAAATAATAAAGATGCTCAATGTTTCATGATGAAACTAGGAATATGAGATTATGAGTTCTTATTGATTGAGTTATTGGAAGTATAATGGTTAGAGATCAGAACCTATCAATTTTGAAAAAGAAAATTAGGAAACAAATAAAAGGAGATTTTGAACCAAAGAAAGATAGGAGAGGGAAGAGATCATGACTCGAGATGATAAAAGGAGGTTATTTTTACCATTAAAAAGAGGAGAAACAAGAAAGAGAGAGTTAGAAGAAACCATACGCTATAGTGGAATGCTTCTTCAAATGATTCCAAGTAAGAGAAGTTTTATTCTTTTTCTTAATTTTTCTTTGATGTATTTTAATATGAACATAGTTTTATTTTATATTGATTATGTACTAAATCTTATTATTTGAGGGCTTTGATATAGTCTAGTTTTGATCGCACAATTTAAATTTCAAGTTATTTTATTTCTATTTTTTTATATTTTAAGTGTTTATCCTTGATCTTGTTGCTTATAATTTTCTAGCAAATTATTGTTTGATTTAATAAATCATAATGAGATCAAGAGGTAATATATTATTAGAAGTTTTTAGGACTAAACACCATTAGTTAAGCAAAAAATAAAGATACTTTACTGCAATTAGTGTGATTTTATATTAAAAAAATTCAAAGAACTTAATGAATCTTCAAATAATTATATTTACACAGAGATATGTTGAATTATTAGGTGAAAATGTTTTTAATGTTGTTTGAGAGAAAACATTAAATAATTAAAAGATCTTTTAATCATCAACATGAAGATTTGAGATTTTATAACAAGAAATAATAAATTGTGTGGGACTAACTATGTGAAATCAAAAGCTCTAGATTTATTTTTTATTATCTCTATAATCATAAGTTTTATTTTTTGTTCTTTTAATTTACTTTTGTCAAACACTGTAGTTTAATTTAGATGATCAACTCTATAAAATCTTAGTTCTATTTCTAAATTGTAACTATTTTGATAAATCTCAATATTCAATAGCATAATTAGTTCTTGTGGGTTCGACACTCTTTTCTTTAGAAAAAATTTACTACTTGTGATGATTTTGTTCTCTTGTAAAGATTTATCACATTTGTTAGTGATGAACTAAACAACATTGATTTCACAAAGGGGTTAGTTGCACACTTTCCACAATAATCAGTGATTTGATGATGTATTCCGTTATTGATTGGTTCTTATAATTTAATAAAACTAATTATTTAATCCTTGTAGTTTTATAAAATACATATTTAATTTCTATAGTTTTAAATTTATTTATAATTTAATAATGTTATCAATTTGAAGTTCTTTTCAATTTTTTTCTTAAATATAGAGTAAATGTAATTAGGTTCAACAACAAAATTTGATAACAATGAGTTATATTTGTTAAAAACAAATGTTAAATTAGGAATGTTAGCATCAATTAGACACTATTTGCAAAGAATAATTAATCAATTTTGGCAAATTGATTAATGAAAGTTATAATTATATTATGAAATAAACAAAAACAAATTGGGTTTTTTACTATTCATATACCACATGCCTCCACACTTCACTGTCATTATTTATGGTCAATTTTTCCTTTTATGTCCTTTAATATTTTTTTTTTACACTTTGTTTATTAATTTTTTTTTTTCAATTTCATCGTGGCAAGTCAAGTTGGCATGGTTTTAAATGTTGAGATTTATTTTGATTAGCATGTTCTAATATACTTGATGTGAAATTGAATATTCTAGCATTAAATTAAAGGCTAATTTTATAAAATTGAATTTTAGGTTATTCTTAAAGTAAAAGATTGCAAGAACGAGGACCAAGATTATCTTTTAAAAAAAATCAGAGCTTAAACTGTTCAAAATGCTCAAAAGATTTTAATTTGGTCCCTTAAGTTTTATCATTTACATATTTGGCCTCTATTCTTTTTAACTTTTATATTTTAGTCATAAAACTTTAGTTATTTTGCATTTTAATTTTTGATTGTTGTTAAAAGAGAGAGAAATTTGCTAGAAAAGAAAAAAGAGAGAGAAAACTCTTAGATGACTAAATTCTTGTGTTTATGGATTTATCTTTAAGATGAGAACTCAATAGAGATGGTTTCTACCTTTAATGATGTCTAGAAAACTAGATCAAGTAGTCCAATTAAAATGTGTTTTGTGGTTAAAAATTAGGTTTTAAAGGTTTATATGACATATTGTTTTTTCATTTTTTTGGATCAACAATGTAGAAATTCTAGTTTTGGGGATCAAAAACTTGAACCCTATCTTTTCGATCATCAAAATCACCTTTAAAGACCATAAAATATTACAGGCAAATAATGCGTCAACCTTTTCATTTAAGAAAAATATGAGCAAACAACATGAAAATCAAATAGGCACGCGAGTATGGTCTTCTAAGCCCAAATGCATTTAGATTTTTTAGTTTGGAAGAGACATGCAAGTCTATCCTTCCAACCTAGGTGATTCACCTTTTAAAAAAAGAAAAAAAAAGAAAAATAGCCATTGATTGTTTTATCTTAATAATTATCCAATTATGTTATAGTTTTAAAATAATATTAGAGCTTTTTATAATAATATTAAAAATTATTTTTTCAAAATAATTATATATGAACCAAATATGGATTTTTTTTATTTGCTATGTGAATAAAGTATTTATTTTGTTGTTTTTATGATGTTTTTTATATAATTCTCTCAAATTTATTATTTTTATATATTTTTTAATACATTCATGAATTTATCTATTCATGATTTGTTTTCTTTTATTATAACTTGCTTTTAAGATTATGATAAGTTTGTATTTAAAAAATAATTTTTCTGATAAAAAAGATATGTTATTTTTCCAAAAATAAAATAAAAAGAAACACATGATTAAAAAAAATATTTTTCTTTTTTTTGAATTATTTGAATATTTATTTTGATTTCCTTAAGTTTTCATTCAATGAAGCACATTGTTAATAAAAACTATAAAATATATGTTTTTTGTGAAAAAAAATTTATTTACATGAACAATAAAACAGAATTTGGATTAAAAAAATATATCTTTTATTTCTTAAAAGGTACATTTTAATTATTATATAATTAAATAAAAGAATTCAAGAGGTGTCCCTTGTTACGCATCAAATATTTGCATGTGTATTTTTTACAACTTAAAAGGAAAATCAACTTAATATTTAATTGCTTTTAACCATTCTTTTTATGATTTTTTTCAGTTAATTTATTTTATGTAGATATTATTTTTAAAATTTTCAATTAAAAGATTATATGATACTTAAGAAACAAATTCCAATGCTAATACCTTATTCTTTTATATTAAATGCAGCTAGCACGGGTACCCTGCCTGGTCACCTCTCAAATATCAGAAACAAGTTAATTACCGTAAACAAATGTAGCCAAATTGTTTCATTTTCAATTCAATATGAGAACGACATCGTTGGCTCTCAAGCTTAGCGTGTGCGTGTGAAAGTGTGGTTATAATTATCTTTTTAAATGTTTTTTATTTTAAAATATATTAAAATAATTTTTTTTTTTTAAAAAAATTATTTTTAATATTAATATATTAAATTTGAAAATATTAAAAATATATTAATTTAAAATAAAAAAAAAATAAAAAGTTTTTGAAGTTTTTTAAAAGCATTTTTTAAAGCCATGTCGGTCCTTAAGGGCTTTGCCTCAACTCCCAGCGAGCAGTCCTCACGTATCCTCTGCTCTGCTGAATTATATCTTTTACCCAAAAAACCGGCGATTCCTGAAAAACAAAGCCGAGATTTTGGGGTGAGAAAAATGGAGGGAGTGGGATCTCGGTTGGGCCGGTCTTCGTCTCGGTACGGCCTATCAGCGACGGCCGCTGTTCTTAATGGCCCCGTCAGGAAGTGGAAGAGGAAATGGGTCCACGTGTCCCCTTCTCCCACCCTCAATTACCGCAACAACAGCCACTCCAACGGCCATAACAACAACAACAACAACAACAACAACGGCTCTCGCCTCCTCCTCTGTCGGTGGACTCCACTACCCCCCTCTGGGGCCACCGCCGCTACCTCCTCCTCCGAGGATCCACCTAAACGCAAATTCCGTTACACCCCAGTAAGTAAAACACAACCTGGCATGAGTTTTTGTTAGTGAATTTTGTTTCTTGTTTTTCACTTGCTTGCTATTTTGGTTCTGCTAATTACTTTGTAGAAGATATGGAATTAAGTTAGAAAACTGTTATTTTATTTTTATTTAGTATTTTCTTATGTTGTAGATTGCTGTACTGGAGGAACGTAGCAAGGTAGAAAAGAAGGTTGAACAAGAAGTTGAGAAGCAGTTGGTAGGGTGGCTAACTTCTAAGGATGATAGACAAAATATTGGAGATGGTCTCAAGAGTGAAATTCAGGTCTCACCCTCTTACAACACTTTTTACCGCGAATTATATAGCTCTTTTTTTTTTTTTAATGATTACTTTTCGTGTATACCGTTATCGTATCCCATTATTTCCCACATTTTGATGCTAAGAGTTCTTAGTAGGTTTAAATAAGAGATGGTTTGCTCTTGCTATTTTTTGGAGAAGTTGGGAGAAGTTGAGTTGAGACGATATCATCCTGCCTGACCATTTTTTCTTGGAATTTTTTGAGGCAGACAGATCACCTCATCTGAATGCCTCAAGCTTGTGAAAGTAAAATGGTTTTAGGATTCTGTCTAGACAAGTAGAAGATCAAAAGGCAATCTCATACCCTTTTTTTCTTTTTCTTTTTGAGGACTTGAGATGTTAGTTCAATTATGATTTGAGAATTCCACTCCCCAAATGAACTATTTGAAGAAATTTCAGATACCTGTTAAAAGTCTTATTTTACATGAAACTTTTGCACTTATAATTGAACCTAGAATTGTTTTATATTATTTGCTCATGTATTTGGATATTCAAACCTTTGATTCTTTTTTCATCAGGCAAATGGTCAACCTTTCCAAGACTTATTTTGGGAAAATTATTTTTAAAGTTTGACCATTATATTTGTTGCTAAACGCAACAGAATTCATGGTTTGTAGCTGTCAAAAACTTGATCACCGCCCCAAATTTAGGTTGGCAAACTCCCAATGGGTTCCCAGAATGCATGTCTTCCAATGGCAATGAGAATGCATTTTCTTAGTTGTTTCCGTTCTAGCAGATGGAAGTTTTGTTTTCAAGGATGTCGAGGCTTCAATTTGTTGAATTCTCTCTTTAATATTGGTGTTAAACAGGAATCTGTTTCCCCTGCAGGATTCAAACATGAGCCATTTGGATTTGGATTTGGATTTGCGCTTAAAAGGCCTCAACAATGATCTTGACTCTGTTGGCCAAAGCGAAGAGGATCAAGTGAAGAAAGCAAGCTCAGGTGGGTTTGGACGAGTGGTTGACCCAAGAAACTGAAGCCAATGAGTCATGTGCTAGTATGAAAGTCTGAATTGGTTTCTCATTCTGATGCTTGTAGCATGTTAATACAACTCTTTTCTATTAGATTAAGTAGCATTGCTTCACATTGTAATTAACCGTAGGCTTCTTGTCCAGTTTCTCGATGAAGGTTCTCTGCACTAGCTGCTGCTATCTGTATATATTTTCAACCCTCATAGCTTCTTGTACCCTTTGTGCGTATTGTTTTTAGTACCATTACTACGACTCTGCAGCAGACAACTATCTCATCTGTTGTCTTGTTAAGAATTTCCAGATTAGAATTGCAAATCCTGTACTCTTCGCTTCTGTTATAAAATGCAACAGTGTGGATTGAGGCTGACCCAAAAAAGAAAAACTGAATGGGGTGGTCAAAACAATGTTACCCTAGATACAATGCATTGGGAACAATGTTTTTACTATGTTGCCCTTAAAAAAAACCATAAAGGGTGAAATTGTTACTGCATAAGGACCATGTGGGTATTTTAGAATTGATCGAGGTTAAAACGAGCCGTGTGTATTTTTTTTGCATAGTAAAATGAAATAATTTCAATGCTCTTAAAAGTAAAAAATTATAAGGTTTAATATCTCTAAAAGACCTAATAATAACTAAAAGATAAATAAAACAGTAGCCCAACTAATCTAAATAAGACTAAAATTGTTTTCGTTATAATAGTACTATTGAAACTCAACTTCAAGTGCATAATTCTCTTTCATCTTAATGAATTAGAAGACGTCTCATATATCATTAAAAATGTATGGATGTCAACTTTCTAATACAACTAGTATTACGTTTCCTTATATAGATCCATATATGATAAAAAAATAGAAAAAAAGTCAAAACTGGTAGATTTGAATCTTTTTATTCCAATCTTTTTATAATGTTTGAATGCCCATCTAGAAGCCCTTCTTGAACATGAATTAATTTAATCAAGGCTTGTACTTAGCTATTTAATATCTTCTTGAAGTTCATCTTATAGCTCATGTGTATTGAAGAAGTCTATCGAAAGCATTTTTAAAACTCTTAACTCTAAATCTTGTCATTTGACCAACTAGAATCTCTAACGGATCTCTTGATGTTGCTTGGATTACATCAATTGTCTTCAAACAACATGTGTGACTGATTCTAGTTGCCAAAAATATCGTTCCAGGGCAGTATTCGATTTGTCTTGATGGTCCCTCCATGGATTGGTAGTGTGTGCACGCATTTTGACCTCCGGTTTGGTGCTAGCAGCCACCTTTTTTTTCATTCTTTTTTCTCTCCTACTCGATTCTTGCCCCTTACCCTCCAATTTTTCAAATAAGCCCTTCAAGTTTTTCATTCATTTTGATTTAATCCATGTTCTTTTGACTACTATTTATTTTATTTGAAATAATTAATAATATTGGAATTGTTTTTCAATTTCATCATCGTTTGGTTTTTTCATTTGTCAACTTTGGTGATCATTTTTTTTATTGTTATTTATCTAATTTGAGATAATTTTTAGAATTGATTTTTTTTTTTACGATTTCATCATTCATTGTTTTCTATCAGATTTTATCTTCATTTTTTTTATTTTTTTTTTAATCTGGCATATTTTTTAAAATTTATATTTTTCTTATGATTTTATTCTTTAACATTAAATTGGTTTGGATTTAAGCTTTTTGGTTGAGCCCATGTCTAGGATTTCACGAGTTGAAAGTTTGAAAGATTAACCCAGCTTTAGAAGATTCACTCGGGTTTGCTTGTTTTTTTTAATCATTTTTTAAAGCTAATATTTTTTTTCAATTTTATCCTTAACATTTATTTAATTGGAGATTGAGCTTAATTTTTTTTTATCTGCTTTCTACATCCTTTTTTTCTTATTTAATTGAGTCATCTCGAGTCTTTTTATTTGTTGTTCTTTGTTATATTTATGTTTTAAAAAGAAATTTTATTCTTGAATTAAGTAGAATTAATTAATTGAATATAGGTATGATATGCTCACTTCATGATGTTTAAATAATAATTTAAATTAAATTATTTAATCCAAATAATTAAATAGAATTATTTAATTCATGACTATGTACTTTCAAATTTACAAGACAAATAATTTTATTATGGGAAAATTATCCTCATCATCATTCGATTTACTCTATTTTATACTTTGCCTCTAACATCCTTGTAAAAATAAGTCATAAAAAAATACATGATTAATTTAAATTACTGACAATAATTTCTATTTAATAACTAAAAACTCATTGCAATATTAATATTACAACTTTACTAAAAATTAAAAAGGAACTACAACTTGGAATTTCATCAAACACTCTAATTTCATAATTTTTTTATCAACACAAACCTAATAGATTGCAAGGTAGTCGAAGAAACCCAAAAGATGTCACTTAGTCTTTCATGCCCAGTAGCAGCAATCACAAATCACACCCAAAACTGAGGAAATTGGAAAGATCCATTTACTTTTAAAGATTGGCTATCTTTTTGTTCACAACAATATTGTAGACCTTAGAGATGCAGAAGTCAATGGCCATGAATTGCTTGAATTTGTACGTTATCTACAATGACAAGATGTATCACGATGATATCCGAACAAGTAACTTTCGATACAAAAATCAACTAACAAATATTGCATTAATGATTAACCTTTTCTTTCTTTCCAATTTAAGAATAGCCATGAACAGAAGCCATTGCATTACTTCATACATAGTTTAATACATTCGAATCAGCCATGCTGTAAATGTCAACAATTAATGAGCAGAAAGCTTACCCAGACAGAGAAGCTCACACCCTCTATCCAAATGGGATTCCTATGACTGCTTTAATCGTATGGGTTTCTGAAGTTTTTTAACAGGTCTGGGATGTCATAACCTAGCATGTCATCCACAGCTTGTATCATTTTAGGCTTTAATTTCTCAAACTTGTCGAAGTTGTAACCACTCAGAACCTCCCTGAATTGCTCCACGTTTGGGAAATCACCTGGAGGTAAATGGAACTCCCTTTGGACCTGCATGAACATGAATAATGTCAATATTGTATATTTTATCCAGTGCAAAATTATATATAAAAAAAAAAAGTCAACGTTCTCTGCAAGGATGATAAAAGCAGAGAAAAAGGAGTGCTGCAACCTTTCCAAACTCCTCTGCCAAATTATCAAGAAGTCTCTGTTGAGCCTTTGCTTTGCCCATCATTGCGGGCATCTCCTTTTTAAGATGGCTAATAATGTAAGCATGTATCTTGGCAGCTCTAGCACGTTTAACGAATTCATTTATCTGTGAGAAAAAAATTTCATTGAAATCCTTCAAGTACAGCGATTCCAAGGGACAAGTTCAAATTCCTAATGAAAACGAGTTGGAGAATATGTTCAACTAAGGAACAATCTTCAGTTTCCTCATAAACATAATTTCGAAAACCAGAATTAACCTGAGGTGAAGGTTCATTACTTTTCAAAGCCAAGTTATGACTTTATATGCATTTGCAGGCATCTGTCTTACATGGTTGTCCTATGTTTTATTAAAACAAAAACAATAAACTCACCCGACGATCACAAGCCTTTTTTGGTATATTTTTTAGATCAGAAAGAAGGTCCTCCTGTTCTTTCTCGAAAAGTTCTTTCCCAATTGGACCAACAGCAGCTTCATTTACTGGTTTGTCATTGAATGAGCTGCAATGGTAAACATCAATTTTTCATGACAGGAGCAAGCTCAGTTTCTCATGAAGCTAGGTTATAAAGCAAAGGCTAGAGGACCACAAGTTATTGGCAATAGCGTAAGCTGATGTATTTGCACAATAAATAAATAAATAAAAACCACCTATGCTCAATGAGTTCAAACAAGCAGAGTAGTCTATGCAATACAAGAGGGTGTGAAATAAAGCACGAACAAATCAATGCCATTGATCAACAGCCTTGATTAAGCCCTCTTTCTCATATAAAAAACTTTTCCGCAACAAAACTTATCCTACAGCCCAACTTCTGTAATTAATGAGCGAAAGAAAAATCTTGACAGTTTGTTAACTTAACATATTAGAGTGATATTAAACTAAATTTATTGATAGAGAGCTTACCCAATATAGACACGCATAACTTCTGGAGTATTGAGAACTTTCCCAAGTGACCACATTAAAGCTCCATAGACTCTCATAAGCTGCATAATAGAACAAAAATCTGTAAACAAATGGTTCTTTTATAGCTTCTATATTACATATGTATTATAAGTAAATGTGTCTACATGATTTATACATACACACATTAATTGAATTGAAGATTGAAAAAAATGAATTAACTTAGTAAATTCTTACTTGCTGAGTATCCACTTGATCTGCCTTGTTGAGAACAACACGAATTTTGTCATCATGACCGTGTAAAGATGAAATAACACGCTTGAACTCATCACTGACATCAAGTTTGTGAGGATCAAACAGAAGGAGAATGAGGTCACATTTTGCAGCAAACCATGATGTTACACCTGTAAAATCATAAGCTCGTTGTGTCCGTTGTTTTTCTCCTGATAAAACTCCAGGTGTGTCCACAAATGTAATATGCTCCAGCAGCTTGAAACACGATAATGAATGAGATCTTCAGATGCTCCAGAACCAAAATCAGGAAATCTCAGTGTTTTTTAGATTCTAACACTTACAGGATGTGGCATTTGAGAACATTCAAATTTTGACAAAAATGCAGTTCCAAAAGTTGTGAGTCCACTGAATGGCATATCAGCTTGAACTGCAATTGTGTTGCCTGGAACACTTCTTTCATCAGTTCCAGACTACACTAGACAACAATTAACATGCAATCAGTATTGGTAAAATAATGAACAGATTAGTAAGAGTAAGAAATGACCACAACAAAACAATGAGTGCTAGTCTTTCCAGTAAAACTAATACAGACCAACTGATAACAAAAAAAAAAAAAAAAAAACGAGCTAAATTTCCCGAAATAGTTTTCCCAAATCAACTTGCTGATAAAGCTCAGCAATTAGTGGAGTGGTGCCCAGGAGCCACCATCAAATGCTGAGATTCATCAGA
>Ga0307517_10006803_pt1 | contig 16821 bp, 14 predicted proteins | sample 23_EM_MG_FD_194515 | JGI IMG/M metagenome (GOLD analysis project Ga0307517, IMG submission 194515) | Populus trichocarpa ectomycorrhiza microbial communities from riparian zone in the Pacific Northwest, United States - 23_EM | ecosystem: Host-associated > Plants > Roots > Unclassified | place...
CTGATCACCACATCGCAGGTCTCCCGGACGGCGGCGGCCTTGAGGTGCAGCCCGTCGCGGGCGGTCTTGCCGAAGCCGGCCAGGAACTCGTCGCCTGGCCGCTGCGAGTCGGACTCGACGCGGACCACCAGGCCCGAGTCGCCGAGCCGGACCCGGTCGCCGGCGCGGGCGCCGTGCACGGCCGCGTACTCGTGGGGATCGATCGCGGTCATCGCTCTGCTCCTGCTTCCGCTCCCAGGTAGCCGCAGGCGGCCGCGCGGCGCAGCGCCTCTTCCTTCGCACCGGGCGCGTCCAGCGGTCCGTCGACCAGTCCGGCGAAGCCGATGGCGACGCGGGCACCTCCGATGGGCACCAGCCCGACCTGGTGTTCCTCTCCGATGCCGAAGCGGACGGAGGAGCCGGCCGGGACATTGAGCCGCATGCCGTAGGCCGCCGCGCGGTCGAAGTCCAGCCGGGGGTTGGCCTCGAAGAAGTGGAAGTGCGAGGTGACACTGACCGGCACCGACGCGGTGTTCCGCACCGTCACCAGCACGGCCGAGGCGGGCTCGGCGCAGGCCGGGCCGGGCAGCACCGCGCCCGGGGCCGCCTCCCCCAGGGAACCGCCGCCGATCGGGTCGGAGACCACGGCGAGCCGGGAGCCGTCGTCGAAGACCGCCTCGACCATCACCTCGGTGACGATGTCGGCGACGCCGGGCAGTACGTCGTCCGGGCCGAGCACGCCGCGGGCCGCCTCGATCGCCTCCGCGAGGCGGGCTCCGTCCCGCGCCGCCTCGCAGACCGTGTCCGCGATGAGCGCGGTGGCCTCCGGCACGTTGAGCCGCAGGCCTCTGGCCCGCCGCGCCCGGGCCAGCTCCGCCGCGCCGAACAGCAGCAGGCGGTCGCGTTCCGTCGGGGTCAACCGCATGTCGCCGCACCTCCCGTGATCAAAGTCTTAGAACGCCACTCTAAATCAAGATTTCCGAAAAGTGAAGTCTTGACCTTGACCAAGACGTGGGAGACAGTGAACGGGCTTAGAACAGTGCTCTAAACTTTCTCCAGGGAGCTCGCCATGCAGATCGAACAGCGGGGAGTGGACACCGTCCCCGACGAGGAGCGGACCAGCGGCCCCCGGGACCTCGTCAGCATCCTGCTCGGCTCGAACCTCGCCCTCGGCGTGATCGTTTTCGGCTGGCTGCCGGTCTCCTTCGGCCTCGGCTGGTGGGCGTCGTTCAGTTCACTGGTGGCCGGCACCCTGGTCGGCACCCTGCTGGTCGCCCCGCTCGCCCTGGTCTCGCTGCGCACCGCCACCAACCTCTCCACCAGCAGCGGCGCCCACTTCGGCGTGCGGGGACGGCTCCTCGGCTCGGTCATCGGCCTGCTGCTCTCGCTCGGCTACACCGCCCTGACCCTCTGGGTCGGCGGCGACGCCGTCGTCGGCAGTCTCAACCGGCTCATCGGCCTGCCCACCGGTGGCGTCACCTACGCCATCGTCTACGCGCTGCTCGCCGCCTGCACGGCGACCTCCGCCGTCTTCGGCTACCGCATGCTGCTGCGGCTGAGCCGCGCCCTCGCCGTCGGGCTCACCCTGCTGCTGGCCGTCGGCTTCATCGCGTACGCCGGCATGTTCACCACCGCCGCCCCGGCGGGCTCGGAGTACCTGCTCGGCGGCTTCTGGCCGACCTGGCTGCTCGCCGCCGTCAGCGCCGGGCTCAGCGGACCCATCGCCTTCATCACCCTGCTCGGTGACTACACCCGCTACATCTCCCCGCGCCGCGTCTCCCGGCCCCGGGTCTTCTGGGCGGCCTGTCTCGGCCTCGTCGTCGGTCTGCTCGTCCCACAGCTCTTCGGCACCTTCACCGCCCTCGCGGTGGGTGCGGGCACCGAATACGCCGGGCCGCTGGTCGCCGCCGCGCCGGGCTGGTATCTGCTCTTCCTGCTGATCAACGCCTCAGCGGGCTCGGTCGGCAACGCCGGGCTGATGCTCTACAGCATGGGCCTGGACCTCGACGCGATCCTGCCTCGGGCCACCCGCACCCAGGCCACGTATGCCGTGGCCGGGGTCTCCACACTGCTGGTCTACCTCGGGCACTTCGCGTGGGCCGCGCAGGACGCGATGACGTCGTTCGTGCTGGTGCTCACGGCAGTGGGCACACCGTGGGCGGTCATCACGCTGCTGGGCTTCCGGCGCTGCGGGGGCGTCTACGACGCGGAGTCCCTGCAGGTCTACAACCGCGGGACGGTGGGCGGGATCTACTGGTACCGGGGCGGCTGGAACGTCCAGGCCACGGTCGCCTGGGCGGTGGGTTCCTCGGTGGGGCTGGCGGCGGTGGACACGCCGCTCTACAGCGGAGCGCTGCTGCGCCTCACCGGCGGGATCGACCTGAGCTTTCTGATATCCGGGGCGATCGCGGCTGCCGCGTACGTCGCTCTGAGCGCGCGGCGGCCGCACCCCGTCCCGGCCCTGGAGCCGGCCCTGGAGCCGGTGGCCGCGGGCGGGGTGTGAACCACCACCCCGCCCTTGCGGCGGTCAGCCGAGGTCGTGCATCCAGCCGTGGGTGTCGGCGGCGCGGCCGGTCTGGATGGCCAGAAGCGCTTCGCGCAGGCGGAGGGTGACCTCGCCGGGCCGGCCGTCGCTCTGGGTCCATTCGGCGGAGGAGCGCTTGACGGTGCCGACGGGGGTGACGACGGCGGCGGTGCCGCAGGCGAAGACCTCGGTGAGGGCGCCGTTGGCGGTGTCGGACTGCCACTGGTCGATGGAGACGCGGGCCTCCTCGGACTCGTAGCCGAGGTCGCGGGCGACCTTCAAAAGAGAGTCGCGGGTGACGCCGGCCAGGAGGGAGCCGGTGAGGGTGGGGGTGACGATGCGGTCACCGTAGACGAAGTACAGGTTCATCCCGCCGAGCTCCTCGACCCACTTGTGCTCGACGGCGTCGAGGTAGGCCACCTGGTCGCAGCCCTTGGCGGCGGCCTCGGCCTGGGCGAGCAGCGAGGCGGCGTAGTTGCCGCCGGTCTTGGCGTCGCCCATGCCGCCGGGAACGGCGCGGACGCGGTCCTCGGAGAGCCAGATGGAGACGGGCTTGACCCCGCCGGGGAAGTAGGCCCCGGCCGGGGAGGCGATGACGATGAAGAGGTACTCGTTGGCGGGCTTGACGCCCAGGCCGACCTCGGCCGCGAACATGAAGGGCCGCAGATAGAGCGACTGCTCACCGCCATGGGCCGGGACCCATGCCTTGTCCTGGGTGACCAGGGCGTCGACGGCGGCGATGAAGGTCTCGACGGGCAGCTCGGGCATGGCGAGCCGCCTGGCCGAGGACTGGAAGCGCTTGGCGTTGGCCTCCGGCCGGAAGGTGGCGACGCTGCCGTCGGGGCGGCGGTAGGCCTTGAGGCCCTCGAAGATCGTCTGGGCGTAGTGGAGGGTCATGTTCGCCGGGTCGATGGACAGCGGCGCGTACGGGACGAGCTGGGCGTCGTGCCAGCCACGGCCCTCGGTCCAGCGGATCGTCACCATGTGGTCGGTGAAGTGCCGGCCGAAACCGGGGTTGGCGAGAATCGCCTCGCGCTCCGCGTCGGACAGCGGGTGCGAGGAGGGCTTCAGCTCGATCGTGGGCGTCGTCATGTGTCGTGATCCTTTGGCGTCAAGGTCGGAGCGGACCGCACCCGCCGTCCTCCTGCTTACTCCTAGGACGTCCGAGTTTCCCCTCGCACAGCGGCCCCACCGCCGATTATCGCAGCGGTGGGGCCGTGGACATACACGTGCGGCCCGAGAGGTCTGTCAGTCACCGGGCCGGCTGGTGTCCGGTCCGGCGGTCAGCCGGATACTCGGGCGGTGAGCGCGTCGCCGATCTCGGAGGTCGAGCGGGCGGCGGAGCGCGACGCCAGGTCCTCGGCGACGGCCGCGTCGATCCTGGCGGCCTCGTCCGGGAAGCCGAGGTGCTGGAGCAGCAGGCCGACCGACAGGATGGTGGCGGTCGGGTCGGCCTTGCCCTGGCCCGCGATGTCCGGGGCGGAGCCGTGGACCGGCTCGAACATCGAGGGGAAGTCGCCGCTGGGGTTGATGTTGCCGCTCGCGGCGACGCCGATGCCACCGGAGACGGCGGCGGCGAGGTCGGTGATGATGTCGCCGAAGAGGTTGTCGGTGACGATCACGTCGAAGCGCTCGGGCTGCGTGACGAGGAAGATCGTCGCCGCGTCCACGTGCAGGTAGTCGGTGGTGACCTCGGGGAATTCCTCGCCGACCTTGTTGAAGATGTTGGTCCACAGGTGACCGGCGTACACCAGCACGTTGTTCTTGTGGACCAGGGTCAGCTTCTTGCGCGGGCGGGCCTGGGCGCGGGCGTAGGCGTCCCGGACCACGCGCTCGATGCCGAAGGCGGTGTTGAGGCTGACCTCGGTGGCCACCTCGTGCGGGGTGCCGGTGCGGATGGAGCCGCCGTTGCCGGTGTACGGGCCCTCGGTGCCCTCACGGACCACGACGAAGTCGATCTCGGGCGAGCCGGCCAGCGGGGTCGCGACACCCGGCAGCAGCTTGCTCGGCCGCAGGTTGACGTGGTGGTCGAAGGCGAACCGCAGCTTGAGCAGGAAGCCGCGCTCCAGGACGCCGGACGGCACCGAGGGGTCGCCGATCGCGCCCAGCAGGATCGCGTCGTGCGCCTTCAGCGCGGTGAGGTCCGCGTCGGTGAGGGTCTCACCGGTGGCGTGGTAGCGCTTGGCGCCGAAATCGAACTCCTGGGTCTCCAGCTTGACGTCCTGCGGGAGGACGGCGGAGAGCACCTTGAGGCCCTCGGCCACGACCTCCTGGCCGATACCGTCACCGGGGATCACTGCGAGACTGAGGCTTCGAGACATGCTTGGCACCCTACTCGCCCGTCCCATTGCATGACACTTGGTGTCCGCATGACGGACGCTTGAAGGTCCGGTCAGGTGCCGTTCATCCCGATGCCCTTGCCCTGTTGAAACGCGATGGAATCGTGGCAGCCATGGACACACCACGCATGGGGATCGACGACCGGCTCGCCGAGGGCATGAGCATGGCCGAGCAGCACGAATACCTGCGGGCGAAGCTTTCCCGCCGCAGAGTGATCCGGGGCGGCGCCGCGGCGGCGGGAGTTGCCGCCGGGGCCGGGCTCCTGGGCTCCTCCGCCTACACCGCCTACGCGGACACCACCACGGCCGCACAGGCCTCCGGGCACCTGCGCAAGCCCGCCACCGGCGAGGTGGACGGCAAGCACGTGGCCCCCTTCGGCCGGCACCTCGCCTTCGGCGCCGACCCGAAGACCCAGTTCCGGATCTCCTGGCAGGTCCCGCTCGCGGTGAAGAAGCCGTTCGTGCGCGTCGGTCTCAAGCCGTGGGACCTGGGCAAGAAGATCGAGGCCGAGGTGCGCCCGCTGCACACGGCCGCGCTCACCTCCGCGCTCCCCGCGGTCGACCAGTACTACCTGCACGCCGCGCTCGACGGGCTGCGCCCGGGCACCACCTACTACTACGGCGTGGGCCACGAGGGCTTCGACCCGGCCACCGCCAGCGCCTTCGCCACGATCGGCACGTTCACCACCGCGCCGGCCCACCAGGAGCGCTTCGTCTTCACCGCCTTCGGCGACCAGGGCGTCAGCTACCACGCGCTGGGCAACGACAGCGTGATCCTCGCGCAGAACCCTTCCTTCCACCTCCACGCCGGCGACATCTGCTACGCCGACTCCTCCGGCTCCGGCCAGAGCACCGACGTGTACGACGCCCGCGTCTGGGACCAGTTCCTCGCCCAGACCGAGACGGTCGCCTCGCGCGTCCCGTGGATGGTCGCGGTCGGCAACCACGACATGGAGGCCTGGTACTCCCCCAACGGCTACGGCGGCCAGGACGCCCGCTGGACCCTGCCGGGCAACGGCCCGGACGCGGAGAAGCTCCCGGGCGTCTACTCCTTCACGTACGGCAATGTCGCGGTCGTCGCGCTCGACGCGAACGACGTCTCGTACGAGATCCCCGCCAACTACGGCATCAGCGGCGGCAAGCAGACCGCGTGGCTGGACAAGAAGCTCGGCGAGCTGCGCAAGAAGTCCGGCATCGACTTCATCGTGGTCTTCTTCCACCACTGCTCGTACTCGACCACCAACTCGCACGCCTCCGAGGGCGGCGTGCAGGAGACGTGGGTGCCGCTGTTCGAGAAGCACGGCGTGGACCTGGTGATCAACGGCCACAACCACGTGTACGAGCGTACGGACGCGATCAAGGCCGGCGCGGTGTCCAAGCAGGCGCCGATCGGCACCACCGTGAACTCCGAGCGCGACGGCATCGTCTACGTCACGGCGGGGGCCGCGGGCCGCAGCCTCTACAGCTTCCCGGTGCCCGACAGCTACGAGGGGCATGTCGCCGACCTCGACAGCGTCGACACCTACCACTGGACCAAGGGCGGCGTGAAGGCCACCGAGACGGTGGAGTGGTCGCGCGTGCGCTACACGGGCTACTCGTTCCTCGCGGTCGAGGTCGAGCCGGCCCCGAAGGGGCACACTGCGAAGCTCACGGTCTCCGCGATCGCCGAGAGCGGCGAGCGCATCGACCACTTCACGGTGGCCCGTAAGGCGAAGTAAGGGGAGACAGGGCGCGGGCCGCGCGGTTCAGCGCGGCTCGTGCCCCGTCCGGCCGCCGTTGTCACGGCGGTCAAGGGCGCGCTGGAGGGCTTCGGCGGCGTTCTTGCGGGCGGTCTCGTCCATGGTGATCAGCTCCAAGAAGCATCAGGAGTCGGCAGGTCGCCATAGAACGGAGGCGGGAAGCTGCGCGCGGCAAGGGGTTGCCCTGCAACGGGTGGCGCGGCTCTCATCCGCCGGTCGCTGGTGGAGCGAGACGTTCGGCTTCTACAAAGCTAGGACAGGTCCGCGCATCTGTCTCCACAGTTACTCGGACTTCCTACTATCTGAGACGGCGGCGCCCGCCGAACACCCCTGACGGCCCGCCTAGCGGCCCACCGCCCCGTCGATCTGCTCGCGCAGGATGTCCGCGTGACCTGCGTGCCTGGCCGTTTCCTCGATCATGTGGACCAGGATCCAGCGCATGGACGGCGCCGTGACGTTGTCGCGCAGCGACCGTACGCCGGGCCGGTCGAGGTCGTCGCAGGCCGCGACGACGGCGTTGGCACGCTCCACGGCCACGCGGTACGCCTCGATGAGGGCCTCGGCGGTGTCGTCCTCGGTGGCGGGGGCGTTGTGGTCCCAGGTCGGGACGTCCGCGCCCTCGTAGGCCCAGACGAACCAGTTGAGCTCGACCCCGGTCATGTGCTTGACCAGTCCGCCGATGCTGGTGCCTGACGGTACGCCGGGTGTGACCGCCTCATGGTCGGCCAGGCCGTCGAGCTTGGCGGCCACGCGGTCCCGCAGGTAGTCGAGGAAGAGGACGAGGGTGGTCTTCTCGTCGGCGTTGATGTGCGGCGGGCCCAGATCGCCCCGGGCCCGGCCTGCGGTCGTGTCGGTCGTGTCGGTCATGACCGTCAGGCTAGGGCCGGGGCGCGGCGCAGTCAGGCCGTTTTCTCCGGGTCAGCCCATGTGCGGGTAGCGGTAGTCCGTGGGCGGGACGAGGGTCTCCTTGATGGAGCGCGCGGAGGTCCAGCGGGTGAGGTTGGAGGCGGCGCCGGCCTTGTCGTTGGTGCCGGAGGCACGGCCGCCGCCGAAGGGCTGCTGGCCGACGACGGCGCCGGTGGACTTGTCGTTGATGTAGAAGTTGCCGGCGGCGAAGCGCAGCTTGTCCATCGTGTGGGCGGCGGCGGCGCGGTCCTGGGCGATCACCGATCCGGTGAGGGCGTAGGCGGAGACGGACTCCATCTGGGCGAGCATCTCCTCGTAGCGCTCGTCGTCGTAGACGTGGACGCCGAGGATCGGGCCGAAGTACTCCTCCCGGAAGATCTCGTTCTCCGGGTCCGTGGAGACCAGCACCGTGGGGCGGACGAAGTAGCCGACGCTGTCGTCGTACGTACCGCCGGCGACGATCTCGACCGTGGGGTCGGCCTGGGCGCGGTCGATGGCGGCCTTGTTCTTGGCGAAGGCGCGGTCGTCGATGACGGCGCCGATGAAGTTGGACAGGTCGGTGACATCGCCCATGGTGAGGCCGTCGACCTCGGCGGCGAAGGCCTCCTTGAAGCCGCCGTCCCAGATGGAGCGCGGGATGTAGGCGCGGGAGGTGGCGGAGCACTTCTGGCCCTGGTACTCGAAGGCGCCGCGGGTGAGGGCGGTCTTGAGGATCGCGGGGTCGGCCGAGGGGTGGGCGACGACGAAGTCCTTGCCGCCGGTCTCGCCGACGATCCGGGGGTAGCCGCGGTACTTCTCGATGTTGCTGCCGACGGTCTTCCACAGGTACTGGAAGGTGCGGGTCGAGCCGGTGAAGTGGATGCCGGCCAGGTCGGGGTGTTCGAGGGCGACCTCGGAGACGGCGATGCCGTCGCCGGTGACGAGGTTGATGACGCCCTTGGGCAGCCCGGCCTCCTCCAGGATGCGCATGAGCAGCACCGCCGAGTGGGTCTGGGTCGGGGAGGGCTTCCAGACCACGACATTGCCCATCAGGGCGGGCGCGGTGGGCAGGTTGCCGGCGATCGCGGTGAAGTTGAAGGGGGTGATCGCGTAGACGAAACCCTCCAGCGGCCGGTGGTCGCTGCGGTTCCACACGCCCGGGGAGTTGGCCGGGGGCTGCTCGGCGAGGATCTGGCGGGCGAAGTGGACGTTGAAGCGCCAGAAGTCGACCAGCTCACAGGGGCTGTCGATCTCGGCCTGCTGGGCGGTCTTGGACTGGCCGAGCATCGTGGAGGCGGCGACGGTCTCGCGCCACGGGCCGGCCAGCAGTTCGGCGGCGCGCAGGATGATGGCGGCACGGTCGTCGAAGGCCATGGCCCGCCACGCGGGGGCCGCGGCCAGGGCGGCGTCGATCGCGTCCTGGGCGTCGGCGTGGGTGGCGTTGGCGTACGTGCCGAGGACGGCGCCGCGGTTGTGCGGCTGTACGAGGTCGAAACGCTCGCCGCCGCCCATGCGGCGCTCGCCGCCGATGGTCATGGGCAGGTCGGCCGGGTTGCCCGCCAGCTCCTTGAGCTTGGCCTCCAGGCGGGACCGCTCGGGGCTCCCCGGGGCGTAGGAGTGGATCGGCTCGTTGACCGGGGCGGGGACCTGGGTCACAGCGTCCATGGAAAACAGCTCCTTGTGTCCTTTGGGGATCAGCGAGGTGGGATCAGCGGGTGGGGAGGAAGGTCCGCAGGAAGAAGGCGAGGTTCGCCGGACGCTCGGCGAGGCGGCGCATGAAGTACCCGTACCAGTCTGCTCCGTACGGCACGTAGATGCGGACCCGTTCGCCCTCCTCCGCGAGCCGCCGCTGCTCGGCGGTGCGGATGCCGTAGAGCATCTGGAATTCGTACGAACCCTGCTTGCGGCCGTCGCGGTGGGCCAGCTCCTGGGTGATGGCGATGAGGCGCGGGTCGTGCGATCCGATCATCGGATAGCCGTCACCGGCCATGAGGATCTTCAGGCAGCGGACGTAGGCGAGGTCGACGTCCTGCTTGCTCTGGTGGGCGACGCTCGCGGGCTCCTTGTAGGCGCCCTTGACCAGGCGGACGCGGGAGCCCTCGGTGGCGAGGGCGCGGGCGTCGTCCTCGGTGCGGAAGAGGTACGACTGGAGGACGGCGCCGGTGGCCGGGTGCCGCTCGCGCAGCTCGGCGAGGATGGCCAGCGTCGAGTCGGCGGTGGTGTGGTCCTCCATGTCGAGGGTGACCGTGGTGCCGGTCTCGGTGGCCAGCTCGGCGACCCGGCGGACGTTCTCCAGGGCGATGTCGTGGCCGCCGGCCGGCAGCGCCTGGCCGAAGGCGGACAGCTTGACGGAGACCTCGGCGCGGGTGCCCAGGCCGGTCTCCGCCAGCGCTTCGAGCAGGCGCAGATACGCGTCCCGGGTGGCGGTCGCGGTGGCCTTGTCGGTGACGTCCTCGCCGAGGTGGTCGAGGGTGACCTGCAGGCCGGAGGCGGTCAGGGCGCGGACGGTCTCCATCGCGGGGTGCAGCTCGTCGCCCGCGACGAAACGGTTCACCACCGGACGGGTGATCGGCGCCGCGGCGACGATGCGGCGCATGCGGTCGCTGCGCGAGGCGGCGAGCAACACGGGACCCAGCACGGGCTCCTCCTGGGCGGGGCGTGGAAGGGATTCGCCGTGAATCTATGGTTCACCTACCCCGTGAACCATCGACAGTTGTCACCCCTTTAGGCCATCCGCTTCATACAAATGTCTGAGGCACAATGGCGGCATGCGCGCTGACTACCAGGAACTCGTCGACGAGGTCTCATCCCTCCTCGCCGCCCCGGCGACCCTGGAGGACCGGGACTTCCGGCTGATCGCCTTCGGCGCCCACGACAGCGACGACGACGGATCCATGGACCCCGTCCGCACCCGCTCGATCCTCACCCGGCGCTCCACCACCGAGGTCCGCGCGTGGTTCGAGCGCTTCGGCATCACCCGCGCCGCCGCCCCCGTACGCATCCCCGCCGCGCCGGACGCCGGAGTGGTCCGGCCCCGGCTGTGCCTGCCGGTACGCCACGGGGGCATCGTCCACGGCTACGTCTGGCTGCTCGACGACGCCGAGCACACCGGGCCGCAGCTCACCGCCGCCATGGAGGTGGCCGCCCGGATCGGCGCCCTGCTCGCCGCCGAGGCGCGGGCCGCCACCGACCTCGGACGCGAGCTGCGCACCCTCCTGACCGGCGGCGGCGCCGACCCGCTGCGCGCCCTGCTGGGCCCCGACGCGGAGGAATGGCACGCGCTGGTCTGCGTACTGCCCTGGACCGCCGACGAGACCCCGGGCATCCGTACGGTGCCGGGGGCGGCGGCGATCTGCACACTGCCGCAGGGGCCGGCCCTGGCGGCACTCGTACGGCTGCGCTCCCCCGATGTCCTGACCCCCGCACGGACCGCCGCCGCCCGCCTCCTGGAGTCCGGACCGGCCCCCGGCGCCGGGCTCAGCGCACCCCGCCGGGGCCTGGACGCGCTGGCCGACGCCTGGCACGAGGCCCAGGCCGCCGCCCGCGCCGCCAAGGCCCGCCCCCAGCTCGGCCCGGTGGCCGAGTGGTCCACCCTCGGCCCCTACCGCCTCCTCGCCGCCCTCACCACCGCCCCGGACCCCGCCGTACGCCCCCTGCTGGAACCCCAGCACGCCGAACTCGCCCGCACCGCCGAGGTCTTCCTCGACTGCGCCGGCCAGGCCGGCCGCACCGCCGCCGAACTGGCCATCCACCGCCAGACGCTCTACTACCGGCTCTCGCGCGTCGAGCAGCTCACCGGCCTCGACCTGGCCAACGGTGAGGACCGGCTGCTGCTGCACATGGCGCTGAAGGCCGCCCGCCTCTAAGTCCTGAGGTCAGCCCTTCGGGCGGGCGCGCCGGATGAGGTGGACCGCGGTGAGGATCGGCACGATCACCATCAGGGCGAACAGGGTGATGCCCAGCGCCGGAGTCACTCCCCCGCCGCCGGTGCAGGTCATCACCTCAGGCTGGCCCACCGTCGCCGACTCGCTGGAGCAGCTCTCGGACGAGGCGAACAGCGCGCCGCCCAACGCGAGGGCCGGGACGACCAGGCCGCCGGGGATCAGCAGCGTGCCCAGCAGTTTGTCGCCGACCGTCCAGCGCCGTGAGGACCACAGCAGGACGAGGCCGACCACCCAGCCGATCCCGGCCAGGAATCCGCCGACGAGCAGCAGGACGACGGCGGCGATCTCCATCGACCAGGAGCCGGCCGAAAGCGGCGGGCGCTGCGCCGGGAGATCGGCCAGTGCCGCGGCGACGATCACCTCGGGGTCGCCGAGCTGGCCGATGATCCGGGTGATGGCCGTGTCGTCGTCCACCTCGGCCTCGGCCCTCGCGACGGCTATGTGCGAGCGCACATCGGCGAGCAGTTCCTCCCGCCGGTTCACCGGCAGCGCGGCGGCCGCCCGGCCCAGCTCCGCGAGGTACTCCTCGGCCAGCGCGTTGCTTCTCAGGTCCTTGGTCATCACGTGGGTTCCCCGTTCTTGGTCAGAAAGTGCAGGACGGCGTCGTTGAATCCGGGCCATGCCGCGGCGAACTCGTCGAGTGCGCGCGCCCCGGACGGGGTCAGTTCGTAGTACCTGCGCGGCGGGCCGCTGCTGGACTCCTGCCAGGTCGTCTCCACCAGGGCGTCCCTGCGAAGTCTGGACAGCAGCGGGTAGATGGTCCCCTCGCTGGTGACCATGGCTTCCACCTCCCCCAGCTCACGCAGCAGCTCGACGCCGTAGCGCTTGCGGTCCCGGAGCAGCGCGAGCACGCAGTACTCCAGAACTCCCCGCCGCAGCTGACTCATCGTCTTGCGGGCGTCGCCAGGTTCCATGCATCACAAGGTACCTGCCACAGCCCTGTTCGCTCAAGTGCCTTCGTGGGAAACCGCCTACAGCGGGGCGTCCTTGACCGGGATGCTGTACTCGCCCGGTATGCGCATGCCGGGAATGGCCTCGTCATCCATACGGACGAGCAGCACGACCCCGTCCCTCGCCCACAGCGTCTCGTAGCCGTGGGCCAGCAGCAGCCGGACCCTGGCCTCCTCCTGGGACGCCGACCGGAAGGGGAAGGTGCGCCGGCTGGTCTGCAGCAGGACGTAGTCGGCGCCGCGCGGGGTGTCGTCGGCGATGACGGTGTGCGTACGGGCGGTGAGGTGCGGGGCGGCGTTGTTGTCGGCCTCGACGGTGACGCCGTCGGGTATGCGGGCGGCGGCCTCGACGAGGGCCTGCTCGGGCGCGGTGGGGCGCCAGTGCGCGGGGTCGGCGAGGCGGGCGAGCCCGAGGGCGAAGCCGAGGGCAAGGCAGGCGGTCACGCTGAGGGTGACCCAGCGGCGGGCGCTGCCGGGGGCGCGCAGGTGCATTCGGGCCAGGGTCTCGATGGTGGCGACCAGGAGCAGCGGCCAGAGGAAGGCGTCGTAGTGGTGGGACATCGACCAGTGGCTGGGGTTGTCCGAGAAGAGCCGCTCGGCGAGCAGCGGCAGCGCGCACAGCACGGTGGCCGACCCGAAGGGCAGGAAGAGCAGCGGCAGGAAGAGCCACAGCAGCAGGGAGACCTTCGCCCAGCTGTCGACGGCGAGGGAGAACGAGGTGACCGGGTCGGTCAGCAGGCGCACACCGACCGCGAGGACGCCGGGGCCCAGCTTGCCGTAGTTCCAGTAGTAGCCGGGCTCGCCGCCCATCGCCGGGATCAGCCAGCGGATCGCGGCCAGACAGCCGGCCGGGCCGATGACCATCAGGCAGAGCCCGGTCCAGATGCCGCGCCGCCCGCCCTCCTGGCCGCCGCTGCGCAGGGCGAGTACGAAGCCGTACGCCGCCACCAGCAGCCCGAGGTCCTCCTTGGTGCACAGCAGCAGGACGGCCGCGAAGACGACGCCGCCGTAGCGGCGGGCCTGGCCGCGCTCCAGCATCAGCAGGGTCAGCGGGACGGCGAAGGCCACCTCGTGGAAGCCCTCGCGCGAGGCCATGAACAGCGGCCAGCCCAGGGCGTACACGAGCCCCGCGAGGTCGGTGGCGGTGCGGGACGCCTCCGGCGCCGCGTCGGCGAAGCAGCGGGTGGTGATCCGCCGGACCAGGGGCACCCCGGCGGCGAAGAGCGCGGCCTGGGCGATCAGCAGGACACGGGGGTCGTCCCAGATCCAGTAGAGCGGCGCGAGCAGGGCGAGGACCGGGGAGAAGTGGTCGCCCAGCAGCGAGAAGGCGGGCGGGAACTCGTGGTGGAAGTTCTTGATCGGCGAGCGCGGCAGATGGAAGTGCGCGTAACCGCGGATCGCCTGGTCGAAGATCCCGAGGTCGAAGCCGCCGAGCCGGGCGTTCGCCCACTGCTGGAGACCGACCGTCAGCATCGAGACGAAGCAGATGAGGACGAGCACGACCGTACGGACGCGCCTGCGTCTGCGGACGCGTATCCGGGTGCGCAGGCTCTCCGATGTCAGGTCGACAAGCCGCTGCTGCTGCTCCGTGGTCGGTCCCGCCCCCATGCGTTCCGGTCTCCCCACCGTCCACATCGCCAACCGGCTCACCCTAACCGGCGTTCGCCGAGGTCACAATGGAGGTCACAAGGAAGGCCCCGGGATTGCTCCCGGGGCCTGCGTTGCGGAAGTGACGCCAGGGCGTCGGTCCTCCAGGTCAATCCTCCAGGTCAGTCCTCCAGATTGACCGCGCGGGCGAAGCTCGCCCCGATCTCCTCGGCGATGTCGGCCAGGACCTGCGCCGGCACGCTGGAGTCGATGGTCAGCGCGACGAGCGCCTCGCCGCCGGCCGCCGCGCGGGCGACCTGCATCCCCGCGATGTTGATCCCGGCCTCGCCGAGGATCCGGCCCACCTTGCCGACCACCCCGGGGCGGTCGGTGTAGCGCAGGAAGGCCATGTGGTCGGCGACCACCAGGTCCACATCGTCCTCACCGACGGCGACGACCTTCTGGATGTGCTTGGGACCGGCCAGCGTGCCGGAGACCGAGACCTCCGTGCCGTCGGCGAGCAGACCGCGCACCGTCACCAGGTTGCGGTGGTCCGGGGACTCACTGCTGGTGGTGAGGCGGACCTCGACGCCGCGCTCCTGCGCGAACAGCGGGGCGTTCACATACGACACCGTCTCGTCGACGACATCCTCGAACACGCCCTTGAGCGCCGACAGCTCCAGCACCTTCACATCGTGCTGGGTGATCTCGCCGCGCACCTCGACATCCAGGCGCGCCGCGACCTCGCCCGCCAGCGCGGTGAAGATCCGGCCCAGCTTCTCCGCGAGCGGCAGGCCCGGCTTGACGTCCTCGGCGATGACGCCGCCCTGGACGTTGACCGCGTCCGGCACGAGCTCGCCGGCCAGCGCGAGGCGTACGGAGCGGGCGACGGAGATGCCGGCCTTCTCCTGCGCCTCGTCGGTGGAAGCGCCCAGGTGCGGGGTCGCCACCACGTTGTCGAACTGGAACAGCGGGGAGTCCGTGCACGGCTCCTTCGCGTACACGTCCAGGCCCGCGCCCGCGACCCGGCCCTCCTTCAGCGCCGAGGCCAGCGCCTCCTCGTCCACGATCCCGCCGCGCGCGGCGTTGACGATGCGGACGGACGGCTTGACCTTGTGCAGCGCGTCCTCGCCGATCAGGCCGACCGTCTCAGGCGTCTTGGGCAGGTGGACGGTGATGAAGTCCGAGACCTCCAGCAGCTCGTCCAGGCTGACCACCCGCACGCCCATCTGCGCGGCACGCGCGGGCTGGATGTAGGGGTCGTACGCCACGATCTTCATGCCGAAGCCCGACATGCGCTGGGCGACCAGCGCGCCGATCCGGCCGAGGCCGACGACGCCGAGGGTCTTCTCGGCCAGTTCGACGCCCGTGTACTTGTTCCGCTTCCACTCGCCCTGCTTCAGCGCGGAGTTCGCCGGCGCGATGTTGCGCGCAACCGCGATCAGCAGACCGCAGGCCAGCTCGGCGGCGGTCACGATGTTGGAGGTCGGGGCGTTCACGACCATCACGCCGGCCTTGGTGGCGGCGGACACGTCGACATTGTCCAGGCCCACGCCCGCGCGGGCGACGACCTTCAGTTTCGGAGCGGCCGCAATCGCCTCGGCGTCGACCTTGGTGGCGCTCCGCACCAGGATCGCGTCGACATCGGTGATCGCGGACAGCAGCTCGGCTCGGTCGGCGCCATTGCAGTGCCGGATCTCGAAATCCGGTCCCAGCGCGTCGACGGTCGCGGGCGACAGCTCTTCAGCGATGAGTACGACGGGGTTGCTCACGTGAGTCCTCACTAGTCCCTGGCGGACGGCCGCGTCCCGACGGCCGAAGGCGGTGGAGAGGGATGGCATGCCGCGTGGAAGACGCACGACGCTGTGAGCCTGACGCGCTTGTTAAGGGAGTGTATCGGCGCGACGGACAGGGTCCTGCGCCTTCCTGGAAGGATCACCCTGACGAGGGTGTACGGCGTGGATAAAGCGGCGGCTGTGCGACGGTCCGCGGCCAGGTGGGGCCACGGACCGTCGCACAGCCGGAAGAGGGCTTACGCCTCTTCGTCGACCCAGCTCATGAGCTTGCGGAGCTTACGGCCGGTGGTCTCCAGCAGGTGGTTCTCGTCGGCCTTCTTGTACTCGTTGTACTTGGGGAGGCCCGCGTTGTACTCGGCGATCCAGTTGTTGGCGAAGGTGCCGTCCTGGATCTCGCCGAGGATCTTCTTCATCTCGGCCTTGGTGGCGTCGGTGATGATGCGGGGGCCGGTGACGTAGTCGCCCCACTCGGCGGTCTCGGAGACGGACCAGCGCATCTTCTCCAGGCCGCCCTCGTACATGAGGTCGACGATGAGCTTGAGCTCGTGGAGGCACTCGAAGTACGCGATCTCGGGCTGGTAGCCGGCCTCGGTCAGCGTCTCGAAACCGGCCTTGACCAGGGCGGCGGTGCCACCGCAGAGCACGGCCTGCTCGCCGAAGAGGTCGGTCTCGGTCTCCTCGGTGAAGGTCGTCTTGATGACGCCGGCCTTGGTGCCGCCGATGCCCTTGGCGTAGGACAGGGCCAGCGCGAACGCGCCGCCCGTGGCGTCCTGCTCGACCGCCGCGATGCAGGGAACGCCGCGGCCCTCTTCGTACTGGCGGCGCACGAGGTGGCCCGGGCCCTTGGGGGCGACCAGGGCGACGTCGACGCCGGCCGGGGGCTTGATGAAGCCGTAGCGGATGTTGAGGCCGTGACCGAAGAACAGGGCGTCGCCGTCCTTGAGGTTGTCCTTGATGGACTCCTCGTAGACACGGGCCTGGATCGGGTCCGGGGTCAGGATCATGATGAGGTCGGCCTCGGCCGCGGCCTCGGCGACGGACACGACGCGCAGGCCCTGCTCCTCGGCCTTGACCTTGG
>Ga0307517_10006804_pt1 | contig 16821 bp, 20 predicted proteins | sample 23_EM_MG_FD_194515 | JGI IMG/M metagenome (GOLD analysis project Ga0307517, IMG submission 194515) | Populus trichocarpa ectomycorrhiza microbial communities from riparian zone in the Pacific Northwest, United States - 23_EM | ecosystem: Host-associated > Plants > Roots > Unclassified | place...
ATGATGAGCTCGAGTTGTTAGATCCCCGACCTCCTTCGACCTCGGCGTTGCCGTTGTCTTCCAAATGCACACATCGGAACTTTGACTGGGTCAAAGCGGAGACGAATTGGGATAGGAGTGTACCATTGACGATGGTGGAGCAGGTTGGGGAGGGGGGTTGGGTTGGTTGGAAGGTGGGGTGTTTTTTTCTTTCGGGTTTTCTCTCTGTTGATCTTTGACATGAAAAAGTATAACGGACCTCTAACTTGAGCGCATTCAAGTTTGTTCCCTCTAGCGACATTCCTAGGCTGCAATAAAGATATGTTATCTCCACCGTTCATTGGGAATTGGTTTATTTGAGCCAGGAAAGCGAAGCCGAACCGGTTGGATGATCTGATTTGATTTACACCGCGCCTGGGCATTTGCACATTGTGTAAATTTAGATTCGTGAGGTTTGAAAAATGGTAAATGCACAAAACTTGGTTCTTTTGTTTTCAAGGTAAGCTTGAACAAAATGGCAATAAACTTATCTGTCAAAATATCTAGAGTTCTTTATTAGCGCGACCCTGTGTAATGCGTTTCGAGGCACGACCACCGCTGGGCATAGCCACCTCCCATAAGCCTGATAACCCTGCCATTCTACTTGTACGCTTATCATTTTACCTCCCAAATCACCTCCCAGATCGCATTCCAGTCTGCCCTCAAGATTATCGCTGAAATATGGCCAGTCCAAACAACCCCTTTTCATCCCAGTTTTTCAGTCATGCACAAAACTTGTCTTTTCAGGACAGTATTGTGTCTAACACCTCAGGACATCTGATATCCGTGAGGATCGTCAACCACCTTCCCCAAGCAAACTTCCAGGCCCCGGCTCGGTTATTACCTGAAGATCATGACCTGCAGCCACCTTTCGGACAAATGACGGAGGAATATCCCATCATACATGGTCACCCGGCTGCTGGCAAGTCGAATAACCCTTTCGCACTAAATGGAGACGACCTAGAAGCGGAAATCACAGGTACATCGCAACTCACATATTTTGCTCAACCTGACGACTTTGATATAGATCCACCTTTCAACTCTCCAAATGAGTCGTACTCTGACCCGAGCTCAGTTTGGGGACATGGACCACTTCAGCATCAAGTGAGCGTGAGTTCATGCCCGTATCTTATTCATATGCTAATACAGTGACCAGGAGCTTCCCAACGCTATAGGCTCAGGATCCTGGAGCTCCACAAATAGCAGCTTCGCAAATAGCAGCCTCATTAGCCTGGCGAGTCTTCCCTCTACCACGGCCATCTGCGGCTAATCTTGTATTACTTTTAGATACCAGATAATGAATCTGATTTTTCGCCGTCTGAAACGCTGTCGCGTTGTTCGAGCAGCAACGAAATATATGTGAAGGCAATGCTATCCATCCGCCATGGCTATCCCTTGCCCGCGCCTCAGCCTATCAGTTCTCTGCCTGTTGAAAAAAGGAGAGTTGGGACCATCATTGGTGATGTCGGTACCATCAGGGACGACGGCTCTTTTGACTATCTATTCAATCCACTCTTGCCTACTACCGACCCAACAAATCCCCATGATCTACCTCCAGGATTTAATGATGTTTTACCGCCTGTCGCCAGGACTCATGAAGATCGAAGCGCCTTCAATTCCAGAACAGCACTTTGCAGCCTAGGAAGCCATTGCGAGACGATGCGTGAAACAATGTAGGCATTGTATCTTCTGTTGCGCCCTTCCATTGCTACTCTGACCTCACATATAGGGAGCTTTCAATTTCGCATACCAGCGACAATGGAGCACTCCTTTTTCTACCTGACGGCGCCTCCCAGGAAGACCTCCTTAATTCCGCTGAAATGAAACGATTCATTGTTAAATATGCAGAAACGTGGATCTCTTATGCAATCAGCACTGGGCGAGATATTGATCGCAATTCACTTTATTTCGTGACAGGCTGCACGAAAGCAGGGGATTGGGGGATGGCGACGTTTAATCGATCCACGCGGGAAGAAAGCAGTCTTAAGCTTGGACAGTCGACGCATCCAAAAGACCCACGTTATATTTGGGAAAGATCGCGTGGCTGCAGAATGGCCAGAACAGGACCTGGACCTGATGAAGAGCTCGACAATGAAAGCGCTGTACCTCAAAATCAGACGTTATTCATAAAAGGTTACAAAATCGCCTTTTCGGAGAACGCGTGGATGCGTATTTTGGCGGAAAGCCACGGAACTATGGAGGCGAATGCGGGACAACCTTTGAATGGTTCGACATCAGAGCTCAATCCAGGCAGCAGCCAAACTTCTGGAGGGAGTCAGGCACCGTCGAGTGGTAGTGCCACATACAGTACTTCTAACTGCAATAGAATGAACCTCGAACCCTTTCCGGCAGGCGATAAGGTCAGTATTCTAACAAACGGATACCTACGGTTTAAATTGCTAAAGTTTCACCTTCCGTAATAGCTCTTCCATCCTTTGGACACAATCAACAAGGTCCTTCTTGAGGAGGTAAGCCGATTTTCTTAACGTCTGATATAGATCATCTGATTGCTTGCCGTCTATGTAGATCCCTGATGCCCAGATCGCTATTGCCCACGACGATGATTGGTGTGAGGTAACCAATGGGGTAGGTCGCACCTTTATATTTACCCCGAGTACTCGAATGCCCTCTTATGTACTCCCTCTCGACCAGTACGACCCAATCGACAGCGAGCTTGTGGTCCAACTCCTGCGATTAAAATATAGTGCGAGCTCTTATGAAGGTATGGCATCGAACGATTTGTTTTCAACAAGTACTAACGGATCACAGGAACTGCAGTTCTTTCCGCAAAGCAGGATGCCATGTCAGTAGGCGATGAAATCATAGATGTATGTTTTACGAGCACTATCTCTTAGCATTTCTATAATTGACAAATAATCTCCAGTTAGACACTACTGCAGAGAACCTGAGGACAGGTTCAGATTCGAGGGGTACGTTGCATGTCGCATCTTCTGACTCGAGATGATATTCTATGAAGATACAGACAACTACTATCCCCTGCCCGTATCTTTTGCACCTCATGATCTTAGGAGTGAGGAACCCTTGGAACCTGGCGTATGTACCTCCCTTCCACTTCAATGTCATTCGACTTAAATAAGACTGGGAAGGGTACTGGCCTGAATCTTCGTGGTCCAGATGCCCGTCGACGCAGGGAAAATTTTGGCATCAGTCTTAATGTTCCGAACTCTCATAGTCAGAAAATCCGATATCAATGCCAACTCGAAGCGTTGGAGTTGAGTAAAAAGGTGGAATGCTCCGTTTACAAGCTTATTTATTAAACACGGTCACTGATTTCCTCCTTGTTTTATTGCACAGTACGCTGGACTCTTAGATCCCCTGTACAACCGCCGAAAGGCTATTGTAACAGGGAACTGCCAGCCCAATGAGGCAGAGCTTAAGGCAGGGGAGACAGGGCTGCGAGAGGTCCTCGGGAAAGAGTTCCAACCACAACCAACGACCCATCGTCCTCAAAGGAACAACCGAATTTCTAACTTTTGGCTCGCTGTATGGATGAATCATCCCGGCCTCTCTAAGGTCATTACAGAGCGAGATAAAAAAGCCTTGGAATACCTCATTGATATCCGATGCACGTATTTGACTGGACGACCTGTCTCGCCGGTAAAATTGGCTGCAATTTCGTCCGCGGGTGTCGCGGCTGGATCCAGCGCACCATCTAATTCCCTAGCCATCTCCTCCAGGGCGCCAAGAAGTGACGACGTCGGATACAAATTATCCTTCGATTTCTCCAGCAGTAATCCATATTTCACGGACCACACTTTGGAGAAGACCTATTATTATAAAAACGGTCAGCTCGATGGCTTTGGCGAATTTTTATATGCGAAGTCGGTCGGTTGCGCGATCCATTGGAAGAGCGGGATGGATCTCACTGCCGCCAACGCGGCCGGCGATGCAGGCGGGCCTATATCCTTTTTTACCTTCTTTCAACCAAAGAGTCTACCATCTGAATCTGAGGTGAACAACGGAGATTACACAGCTTTCCTGGACGAGATAAAAAGGGATTTCGAATGTGGGAGAGATATTCGGAACGAGGTGCGTTTCACTGGAACTCGTTACATTAACTGGATGTGCTAACGACTGATCCTCAAAGATTATACCATTTGCGCTGACCTACTTGCTTGATCCTCCTCCTTTTGATGATGACAGTGACGAGGACGAAGAAGACGAGGGCGAAGAAAGCGATGACGATGACGATTGATTATCAGTCAGATGTATTCCTAATAGATGACGAGAATTATGCTGTACTTTCTTGTGTGGACATTCCTGGAGGATATGGCAATTCAGCTGCACATCGATTCAATTCAAATTCAATTATTAATTTGAGATATTAATAGTGACTCCCAACTCTCGGAAGTCTGAGGATCCGAGTCCAACCAAACGGCCTCCTTCTATCACCTTTAGACATCTACACTACGACCTATCCATCGGTCGCTTTCTGTTATTAAAACACCTTTTCGTCGTTTCGCCCCTGTCTTCCCGGCCCGGTGTCTTTCACTGGTCAGGTCATATGATAATCCAAAAGAAAAAAGTTTGGACGTTCGGCACTCTCTTTCATTCACATAACGTTCCATGCGTCTTCGCATCCAAAGCTACATCCCTTTACCCGACGTAAAGTCATGATTCGATCTTGGACCCGAAAAACTCGCTGTGCCGACGCGTGTAGGCGTTCGAGGAGGGTGGGGCGCATGCAAGGAATGTAGCATTGTTTGTGGAGTTTGAGCCCCTGGATAATTGTCCGTTCGGGGCGGTGAGAGATGGCGGTCTTTTTTGTGTGGAGATGGTGGGCCCGGTTGGGGTGGGGGCTTTGAAAGGGGAGGTGGTGGCTATGGAGTTGGACCGTCCTGAGATTGAAGGTGTGTTTTTATTTCAATTGTCTTGGTGGTGAGTAATAGGTAGAATCTTGGAAAGAACGGTCTCGTATCAACAAAAAGCGGAAATGATCGCATCCAATGTCGATGCCAGGACGGGTTGTGCAGAAATCGCCTACGATTCTGCCTTCATTGAAAAGGCCCATTAAGATCGATTCTTCAAGTTTGGACGATGAATCAGATACTTCTTCCTCCTCTTTTTCATCGTCATTTTCCTCGTCATCGTCCTCTTCCTCGTCGTCGTCATCATCCAGTTCATCCTCCTTTGCATCTTCCTTGCCACCCAAACCCCTCCCCTCCAAAGCAGTGACAAAGACCATGCGAGCCAACACAAGGTATGTGGTTTAATCACCCCCTCTCCCGGTCCAACTCAACATCCCCCAGTCATTCTCCCCTGGTTCTGGAAAACCCTCAATGCACTCACGGAACATGTGCAGGAGGAGGAAAAAGAGAACCGAATCTCTGAGCCAACACGCTCCTGCTCGAGGCGGTAAGATGAGCATCTATAACTATCACTACTAAAAGTGCGATAAACCCCGCAAACCCCGCCGTGATCCCGCTTCCCAGCTCCCCAACCAACGCGCACGCGCACTTCCCTTCTAAACGTCATATCTACCTCCGTTGCTGCTGCTGCTGCTACCGTCTCCTCCACCACCACCTGAGCCAACATCCAGCCCACATTCCCATTCCCCTCCAGAAAATGCACCCAACGCGGCTGCGACCCCCCGACGTAATGCCTGTCCTTGCCGACGGCCGCAGGTATAAATAATAAGCAAACATAAGTGCGAAAGTGATTGGTCTTTGCCACTCTCATATCCACGGCCTCTCCCCTACAGCGAGGGATGTAGGCCCTACATAACGGATTTTTGGAGGGCTTCGAGTTGGGAGCATGTAGCTCCTATGGCAGACCTACATCCATCACTCCCATTTTTACTCAGTCTGGTGTCGGCGTGCTTAGTGTCAATATTTTGCGGCTGCTCTCGCACAGCATTGGGACAGGTCGAATTGTGCAGGGATTCGAGGTACGCAGATGTCCCATTTGATATTGTTTTCTTGCTCACCGATGTCTTAGGTGGTTGTCAATTATCGGCACTGATTATCAACCAGCGACTGCGACGCAAGGGCAAACGTGAGTGTTGGGATAGTTTGGACGCCCAGGGTTAGTGCTGATCTGTGTGGTGATGCACTCGCACTGCGCTGGCCGTGCCCAAAACAAACAAAAACACAGTGCCCGCAAGTGTGTGAGGGTGCGCGATGCTGCGTTTGGGTTCTAAGCAGGAGCGAGGTTACTGAGGATGTTGGGGGGTTGCGCCGAGGTGCGCAGGACAAAGGGGAACGAAACGCGAGCTGCTACTAAACGGAGTGGGGATGTATTCTGTATGTGTCTGACTCTGGAATAGTCTAGTGTCCATGTATATATGTAAGATAAGGTACAGAAAGTAGGAAAGGGGAAAGGGGAAAGCAAGAACAATAAGAAAAACAAAATAGGAAAGTGAAATGACACTAGTAGGAAACATACAAAAATCCGAAGAATAGAGAATTCCGGGGGTTCGCTCCGAGGTGCAAATGGTAGCTGCTACTTCTCTCCAGTCGTCGCTAACTTGTCGCTAGGTGCTCGCTAGTCGTCGCTACTTGTCGCAAGCGCTCGCAAGTCGATCGCACGTGATCGCAAGCGGATCGCAACTGACCGCATTTGGTCGCAAACTCTCGCAGGTGCTCGGAATCGGTTCGCGAGTACGTCTGCCATCGGATCGCAACAGAATCCATCAAATTCGTGATGGTTTCCAGGGGTAGAGCCAAGCGAGGCTCATCAGTGGGGTAATCTGGTCACTTGGCTGTGCAGTGAAAAAAACTGCGCTAAGTCTATTTAGATTGCATGGAGTGCATCACATCCGCCATCTGGGGAGGCGGCATCCGTGAGCAATATTCCTACCTTACAAGAAACCGGCCTAATAGGCCTCATACCTGTCTATAAAGTGGTGCCAAAGATAATCTGGCCGCGCCTGCCCGGTTCAAGAAATACACGTTCTTCTATCTTCATTGATGGCGCCCTGATCATGAGCGATGGGAAGTACTAGTAGCGTTTTTCTGCCTGTATTTGAGCCACAAACAGTACAAAAAATATACCAAATACCCTAACCTAGCCTTATCCAAATGGAAACTTTCCTTCCTGTCTATGCGAACCTCCTGCGGTGAGAGAAAGTCCCTTGTGCGCGTCTACACCAGCTTAAGGACGGAAGTTGCCGCCGGAATTTGATCTTGTAATTTTCACCAGAAATTCGAATTCACGAATGCACTCCATTCAGCAGAGGGTAACATAATAGTCCCAAAAAGGTTGTAATATGGTTCAACTGGTTGCGTATATTCTTGAGGATATTTAAGATATTTTACATAAGCAGAACATTGAGGGCAATGATAAGATTTTAGGTCATCGCCCGATCTGGTAACAGATCGGACATCCTAACTTCGGGGTGCCTTATACATATCCAGTGAGTTGTTGTACTTGGACTGCACATGGACGATGGTAATCCGCAGTCCTCACCTTGTCCGTATGTTCAATTCCTTATAATCTACTGGCACTTGATACATATCATTCTCACCTCCCAAATCCCCTTCCAATCTGCCTGCAAGACCGTCAGTGAAATATGCCCAGTCCAAACAATCCCTCTCCATCCGCCGAGTTTCTCAGTCATGCACAAAACCCGTCTGTTCACGACAGTAATTTTTCTAACATTTCAGGGCCAGTAATATCTGTGACGGTCGTCAACCCCTCTGCCCCAGGATATTACCAGCCCCTGGCTCAGTCATCATATGACAATCAAGAACTGCAGCCACCATACGGGCAAGTGATGAAGGAATATCCCGCCATACATGGTCCCCTGGCTCCTGGCAAGTCGAATAACCCTTTCGCACTAAACAGAAACGACCTAGGAGTAACAACCACAGGTACATCACATCTCACATATTTTGCTCAAGCTGACGACTTTGATATAGGCCCACCTTTTACTAACTCATCAAATGAGTCGTACTCTGACCCAAGCTCATTTTGGGGAGATGGACCACTTCAGCATCAAATAAGTGCCGTGAGTTCCTACCCGTATCTCATTCCCTCATATGCCAATATAATAACCAGGAGCTTCCCACTGCTATGGGCTCGGGATCCTGGAGCTCCACAAATAGCAGCCTTGTTAGCCTTGTGAGTCTTCCCTCTACCACGGCTATTTGAGGCTGATCTTGTATTGCTTTTAGATATCAGATAATGAATCCGACTTTTCGCCGTCTGAAACGATGTCGCGATGCCCGAGCAGCAATGAAATATATGTGACGGCTATGCTACCCCTCCGTTAGGGCTATCCATTGCCCGCGCCTCAGCCTATCAGTTCTCTGCCTATTGAAAAACGGAGAGTCGGGACCGTCATTGGTGATGTCGGTACCCTCCGGGACGATGGCTCCTTTGATTACCTATTCAATCCACTCTTGCCTACCACCGACCCAAGAAACCCACATGACCTACCTACAGCATTCAAGGATGTTTTACCACCTGTCGCCAGGACTTCTCAAGTCCGAAGCGCCTTCAATTCCAGAACCGCAGTTTGCAGCCTAGGAAGTCATTGCGATACGAACCGTGAAACAATGTATGCATTTATCTTCTGTTGCACCATGCCATTACTACTCTGACCTCACATATAGGGAGCTTTCAATTTCGCATACCAGCGACAATGGCGCACTCCTTTTTCTACCCAACGGCGCCTCCCAGCAGGATCTCATTAATTCCGGTGAAATAAAACAATTCATTATTAAACACGCAGAAACGTGGATCTCTTATGCAATCAGCACTGGGCGAGATATTGATCGCAATTCGCTTTATTTTGTGACAGGCTGCACAAAAGCAGGGGATTGGGGGATGGCGACTTTTAATCCATCCACGCCCGGGAACGAAAGCAGTCTTAAGCTTGGGCAGTCGACGCACCCAAATGACCCACGTTATATCTGGGAAAGGTCGCGTGGCTGCGGAATGGCTAGAACAGGACCTGGACCTGATGAAGAGCTCGACAACGAAAGCGCTGTACCTCAAAATCAAACTTTATTCATAAAAGGCTACAAAATGGCGTTTTCGGAGGACGCGTGGACGCGTATTTTGGCGGAAAGCCACGGAATTATAGCGGCGAATACGGAAAAATCTATGAATGGTTCGACATCAGAGATCAACCCAGGCAGCGGTCAAACTTCCGGAGGCAGTCAGGCGCCGCCGAGTGGTAGCGCCATATACAACACTTCTAACTGCAATAGAATGAACCTTGAACCCTTTCCGGCATACGATAAGGTCGGTATTCTGACAAACACATACCTACGGTTTCAGTTGCTAAAGCTGCATTTTTTGTGCCAGCTCTTCCATCCTTTGGATATAATCAACCGAGTCCTTCTTGAGGAGGTGAATTGGTTTTCTTAATATCTGATGCAGATCATCTGATTACTTTGCCGATCTAGATCCCTGAAGCCGAGATGGCTATTGCTCACGATGATGATTGGTGCGAGCTAACCAATGGGGTAGGTCGCACCTTTATATCTACCCCAAGTGCTGGCTCACCCCTTCACTCCCAGTACGACCCAATCGACAGCGAGCTTGTAGTCCAACTTCTGAGATCCAAATATAGTGCGAGCTATTATGAAGGTATAGCACCGAAAGAATTGTTTTCAACAAGTACTAACCGATCACAGGAGTTGCAGTTCTTTCCACAACTCAGGATGCCATGTCAGTAGGCGGCGAAACAATAGATGTATGTTGTACGATGACTATCTCTTTAACATTCTCCCAACGGACAAATAATTTCCAGCTGGACATTACTACAAGCCATGCGTCAGGTCCGAGGGGTACGTTGTATGTCGCATATTCTAACCCGAGGTGATGTTCTATGAAGATACAGACAACTACCATCCCCTGCCAGTATCTTTTACACCTCATGATCTTAGAAGTGAGGAACCCCTGGAATTTGACGTATGTACCTTCCTTGCAGTTCAATGTCACTCGACTAAAATATGGCTGGGAAGGGTGCTGTCCCGAATCTTCGTGATCCAGATGCCTGCCAACGCAGGGAACATTTTGGGATTGGTCTGGAGGTTCCCAGTGATCAGATTCACTTTCAAACGAACAGTCACCTGTCGGAGATCCGTGATCGTGTGGGTATTACCTTGGAGAATGAGCTACAATTCCCTTCGCAATCTATAGGTTTTAATCGGGTAGGTATCCAGGCTCTGAGCCAGGCAATCTCACATGGAGCTATGCGTGATTCCGTGGACCGAGATCCACCTCGATGCCACCCAGGCACACGCGAGAAGGTTATTCAGGATATCCTATGCTGGATTGAAGAACGAAATCTATCCTCCACTGTTCTCTGGGTCAACGGACGTGCGGGGGCCGGTAAATTAGCCCTCATGCAGAAGATCGCGGGACTCGGCCTTGGAGAGAGTTTTTTCTTTAGGCAAGATGTACCCGGGTGCAACGTGAAAGGCTACTTACTTTGCACCCTCATCTACCAACTTGCAATGAACGTAGATGATATGTTCGAGGCTGTCGATCGGGCCGTGATGCAGGACCTTTCCCTCATGTCCGCTACCATCCAGTTGAAACGACTCATCATCGAACCAATCAGACACCTCCCAATCCCTCTTCGCTCCTTTATAATCATCATCGATGGGCTTGACGAATGCGAAGACTTCAATTGGCACCGCGATATTCTCACATTGATCCCAGAACATCAAATTTGTGATATGCTGGAACCATGGACTCGCCGCCTCGTCCTCGATGAGGGATATGCAACCGATATCAAACGATATTTGGACGACAGATTTGAAGAAATCTACTCGCGCAGCGGAGATATTATGCCAGACATCGAAAACCCTTGGCCAACGAAAGACGATTTACACCAGCTTGTATGGAAAGCCTCCGGGCTATTCATTTACGCCTCCACGGTCATCAAATTTATTGGTTCTGATCCTGATTTGTGTATACCAGAGGAGAGGCTCAACATTATACTAAAACCCAGCCCCATCCAAGACCCCATCCAAGACTCGGCGTTCTCTGGACTTGGTCGTCTGTATACCCAAATCCTTTCCGACCTTTCCAAGTCGGCCTATCCGAGTCCAGATTCCAAAGATTTACTCCGCATTCTAGTGTTTCTTGTGAACCCCTCAGCCATGATAGCCACAATAAGACTTGGGGAAGCTACGCTTACTGCTTCGCAAAATGACCTTGTTTTCAAGAATGAACATCATGGCATGGTTAAATTTCACCATGCATCGTTGCGTGACTTCCTTACCGACAAAGCATGGTCAGTGCCCCCCGAGGAGCCTTTGAGCTCAGTGACGACCTGCCTTGCCCTGGATGATGCTTGCGACCCTGTGGTTCGGACCCCCAAGAAGCTTTCAATTGGGACACTCGACAACAACTCCTTGCCCTTTTTGCCAACACTTCCGGGGACGATAAGTGATGGTTCAGACGGTGAGTCATACAGAGCTATTGCGTTCTCATCAATCTAAATGCTACTCGCACAGCGGTGGACCGACCCTCCTTTAATTCCAGAAGTTTCGTGAAGCACTCTCATGCTAGCGTATTTGATGATGGGCCCGAAGGGAAGGCCACCCCCTCCGGACCAAATGAAGAACCAGTCGTCACCACCAGGTTACCCTGTCATAGCAGGACCTTGTTATCCTTCACCATTCACGGTGAACTTTTAGCTGCACGTACACCAGAAGAATTCACGTTGGTGCGCACGAGACTACAACAGCAATGGACATTCGACGGAGGTTTTGTGGGTCGATTTTCAATCAGATTTCTCAACTCCCGGCTAATTCCTTACTTGGTACAAAGCTTGTAGCCCTTGCTGCGTGAGTTTTCTTCTCTTATTGCAGATTGAGTGATCTAAAAACAACATTTAGGGTGAACGCAGCGATGTTTGCGATAACTTTAGATTCTATCTTCAAGGTCGACTCCCATGCTTCTACTGCGGTGGCCATCAGCGGCGCTGCATGTGGTCTTGGGATTGCCTGTGATATCTGGTTCCTGCTCCGTTATAATTGGGTTGACTTGAGGACATTCATTGTGCGTAGTACCTTTCCGACTCCAACCCCTCACAAGCTCATATTGTGGTTTTATAGCACCGTTCTCGTATATGTGGTTCATACGTCTTCTTCTCCTTGTTTTCATGCATGCCCATTTTCTGCGCGCTGATATCTTCCATTTCGCTCATGTCCATCCTGGGGTCCTTTGCATACCGTAATGGAAGGCTCTTAGGTGTCCTCACAACTTGGTTAAATCTGGTAATGGCGCTCCAGGTTATTCATTTTATTATGCATGAGAGACATCATCGTGCTACTGCTTTGCGCGTCTGGAGAACCGGAGCAGTTAGGGGTCCCTAGTGAGTTACCTCTCATTCTTTCGTTATCCAGTCAATTGATGTTCTCGCCATGCCCCATATAGATGTCTTCTATCCTACACATCCCGTGGCACCTTAGTATCTTTCATTGGGCTACCAACTTCCTTCTCCGTTTGTCTCTCAACGTTTCCTTCCATTTCAACAATTTGCCTCATGGTTATAAAATTTTCCAGCCAAAGTTTCGTTAAATCACAATGTATTTATCATAATTGCTCCTGAAAGTTCCTGGTAATGATTATGTCTGAGAAGATTATTGACAAGAATGGATTTCCATGGTCAGCGGTGGTGTTATCCTTCAAGTAGGTTGAGATGCAGCCGTCATGATCGCTGATGTGGATGTCATCGAAACGGTGCTGTGATGCCCGTGTATAGTATTACTAGTGAAGGGAGGACGGAAGACCATTCGCAACTGCCGTCTCTCGAATGCGAAAGATATATTCGCTTCGTAGCCGGCGTTGAGACTCGCTGGACGACGTCAGACGGCAGCCGGAGAAGGAATACTAGTGACAGCTTGGTATGATGTTGTTCGCTTCTGGTTCGACGGCAGGAAGACGATTAATGGGTGTCATTTCGCCCCTGTCTTCCCGGTCCGGCAGGGACAGGTCACATGATAATTCAATTCCTTTCAAAGAAAAAGTTCTGTTGGACGTTCGGCTCTCTCCCTTTCATTCATATAACCTTCCATGCGTCTTCGCATCCAAAGCTACAGTCCCCTACCGGACGTCAAAGCATGGTTCGTCCCGGACGTGCAGAACGTGCCCGAATCAATCTTGGACCTGAAAAACTCGCTGTGCCGACGCGTGCATGCGTTCAAGGAGGGTGGGGTGCATGCAAGCAATGTGGCGTTGTTTGTGGAGGAATTTGAGCTTCTGGATGATTGTCCGTTTGGGGCGGTGAGGGATGGGGATCTTGTTTGTGTGAAGATGGTGGGCCCGGGGGTGGGGGCGCTGAAAGGGGGGGTGGCGATGGAGTTGGACCCTCCTGAGATTGAAGGTTTGTTTTTTGTTTTATTTCAATTGTCTTGGTGTTAACAGCTAGAATATTTGAAAGACCGGACTCGTGTCAACAAAAAGCGGAAACGATCACAGCCAATGTCGATGCCAGGACGGGTTGTCCGGAAATCGCCTACAATTCTGCCGTGGTTGAAAAGGCCCATTAAGATCGATTCTTCAAGTTCTGATGATGAATCTGATACTTCTTCGTCTTCATCATCATCGTCGTCGTCTTCCTCGTCTTCATCATCATCTTCGTCGTCCTCATCATCCAGTTCATCTTCCTCGGCATCTTCCTCGGCACCCAAACTCCTCCAGTCAAAAGCAATGACGAAACCCACGCGAGCCAACACAAAGTATGTGGCTTAATCACCCTCTTTCCCAGCCCAGCTCAATACCCCCTCCTCCCAGCACCACCCATGTCCCCCCAGGCTCTGGCAAGCCCTCCACGCACTCGCGGAACAAACGCAGAAGGAAGAAGAGAACCGACACTACTGTTGTTCCTCCTAAAGGCATCTCTGAAACCAACACACTCCCGCTCGGGGCGGTAAGGCGAGCATCTACAACTACCACTAAAAGCGTGATAAACCCCGCCGTGATCCCGCTTCCCAGTTCCCCATCACACGGGCACGCGACTTCCACTTCCCTTCCAAACGCCGTATCTACGTCCGCTGTTTCTGCTGCTGCGGTCTCTTCCCCCGCTAATGCCCAACCCACTCTACCCTCCAAAAAACGCACCCAACGCGACCGCGACGGACCCGCACCCGACGTTGCCTCTGCGCTCAACGCCGCATTTGGCACGAACGCCCGCGCAGGGGCGTATTATGCTGGTCAGCTGCATCTGGATGGAGTCGAAGACGGCATCCACTCTGACTCCTCTGACCACGATGAGGACGGTGGAGACGCCGATACCGGCTCGAGGAAAAAACAACGAAAGGCAGACGACAAGGGAAAAGGCAAACAAGAAGCTTTGGAGCGTCCAACCAATACAGATGGCGCATATATCACACAAGACCAGCTTATGATGGGATCGTTGAGGAATAAGAATAAGAAAAAGGGGTTTAAACTATCTATGGCGAACCCAATCCCGCGGAAGATCGTGTTTGCGGACGGCGTTGACGCCAATGTTAACGCCAATGTTAATCCCAATTCCAACGCCAACGACACCGCCAACACCAGTCAACACCGACGCGACGCAGCAGACGAAAAGGAAGTCGAAACATCCACGATCATCGACGTCGACGAATACGACCACGAAGAACGTCATTCGTATGACCATCCCCTTTCACTAACCATAACCACTTCACAGAGCTTCGACTTGATCACTCCTTTCAACGGTTCACTTGATGATCACTCCTACCATGACGATCATCCCCAAGCTCAACAACACCCACCTGTTGCGTCAGCATCAAACGGGGTAACCCAATTAAACGGTTTACCTCAGCGAAGGTTGATCCCGCCTTCGGAGATTCAAGCGCGGGGCGAGCTCCCCGCGAACATGTTTGTGACGAGTGTGGATGTCGAGGCGGATGTTTGGGGTGCTGCTGGGGGTGCTGGCGGAGCTGGCGGCGGCGGTGATGCCTCCAACTCGAACGCGAACTCGAAGAAGAAGAACAGGAAACGCAAGCAACAACAACAACAGGAATACCACGCCTCTCGGCCCCACGAAGACGCTGACGAGTTCCATTATCCACCACCTGATGATGAGGTCGCGTTGTTGGATTATTCTGAAGATCCCCAACCGCCTTCGGCGTCAGCGTTGGCGCTGTCTTCCAAACGCAACTTCGACTGGGTCAAAGCGGAGACGAATTGGGATACGAGTGTGCCGTTGACGAGGGTGGAGCAGGTTGGGGAGGGAGGTTGGGTTGGTTGGAAGGTAGGGGGTTTTTCTCATTCATATCACTGACACGCCCCATTCTTACTCTTACAACTTACACAGGCGCTCGCCATAAATCCCCGATCATTCACACCCGAGATCCTCCTCTCCGTCGCTCAAATATCCTCTTCGTTATCCCCCTCTACCCTATGCTACCGCGTCATGCAGCGTCCCGAGACGACGAGCGATGTGGCGCGGGCGTTTGGGATCGGTCGGTCTCGTCCTGGGGCTTTTGGTGGTGGCGCTGAAGTAGGAGCAGGAACGGGACCAGACAAAACCCGACAAGACGATGATGATGAAGGTCCAGATCCAGAGGAGGATCTCCTGGGCGACGAAGAAACGATCGCGTTGGAAGAGGCTGTTGAGGCTGGGTGGCGGGTGTTGGTGGTTTAGGGGTTTGGGCGTTCAATTTTTTTTTGGGGGAATGGGGTGGATTGGGTGGAAGGGAGGATACTCTTTTTTTTTGGTACTTTCTTGGACGACAACGACAACCACGGCTACTCTCACTGTATTATTCACAGCCCAGCTATTCTTGTTACAATTTACACCCCAGCCATTCTTGTTGCAGTGACATAACGTACATAGACTTATATCCCTCGCCTAAAGATTCAACTGCCGCGGAGCCCACTCTCTCCTTTTGACCAATCATGCACTAAGTCGAAACAGCGAAGTTGGCAATTGTAGTAATAAGGAGACGTGTTCTTTGTAATTCTTTGCAATTTTTGGAGTTGTCGAATGAAGGCAACATATCTATTTTTGGAACCCAAATGACTTCGCTCTTCGTTCTAGGCCTTCACCATGTGGCAGTACAGGCCTGAGCTTGAGGAAGTCTATTGCTGGTCGAAAATATTATCGGTGGGCCCAATATCTATTAGAGACTTGTGCCCTTCAGGGGGATCAGGGGGGATGCTTTCGGCCCAATCTATTATGTCTTGATTCTGATAATGCGGAGCCACAGGTAGGGGCAGAGCCGCGCTTTCGATTACGTCCGGAGTTTGAACCTCAAGAATCTCGTTGTCATCATTTGTATCATCATCATCATCTGTAGGACGACGGCGAAATGCTAACGCATTGGGGGTCCAATCAACTTGTAACCCAGATGAAAACTACAGAGACCACTGACCACTACCTCTGGAGAAGAGATCACGCCCAAGCGCCATTTGCTCCTCATGCGATAAATTTTTGAAACCAAAGGGTGCTGTGTACAGATCAATTTAGGTCCAAGCTGTGCCTACAAAAGGAGGCGAGATAGGAGGCTCACGGTCATATTCCATCATGCCAGGGAATAATCCAGAATGACTTCTTCCCCCACTCGGCTCAGCGCCACCTCCAGCTTCCATGGTAGGCTCGGCGTTTCTTTCGGAAGCCTGATCCACCGCTGCGTCTTGCGGGCGTGGCCGCAGCGAGTACTCACCACGGGCTGCGGCTGCCACCTCCATGCAGCTTTCTGAGCGCACCGGGTGAGTGTATATCAAATCCACAATGTCCATAGTTTGCTGGGCGATGGCCCTCATCTCAGGGTGGAGCTTGTCAAGGCCAATGTTCTGTATAAAACGTCGGAACTTGATGTCCGCGTTGAGGAGAAGAAAGTAGACATTAATTGCTTGGTCTATTTT
>Ga0307517_10006805_pt1 | contig 16821 bp, 18 predicted proteins | sample 23_EM_MG_FD_194515 | JGI IMG/M metagenome (GOLD analysis project Ga0307517, IMG submission 194515) | Populus trichocarpa ectomycorrhiza microbial communities from riparian zone in the Pacific Northwest, United States - 23_EM | ecosystem: Host-associated > Plants > Roots > Unclassified | place...
GACAAGTGGGACCGAACATCAATCACGTATGCTGCCCGGAATGGGCACGAGGCAGCATTGAAGCTATTACTCGGGCGGAAAGACGTCAACCCCGATAGGCCAGACCACAACGGCCAAACACCTATCTCGTGGGCTAGCGAGAAGGGACGTGAGGCAACTCTGAGACTATTACTTGAGCGAGAAGACGTCAACCCCGATAAGCTAGACAAGTGGGACCGAACACCAATCCTGTGGGCTGCCCGGTATGGGCACGAGGCAGTAGTAAAGCTGTTACTTGAGCGAGCGGACGTCAACCCCGGTAGGCCAGACTGCAACGGCCAAACACCTATCTCGTGGGCTACTCGGAATGGGCACGAGGCAGTAGTGAAGCTGTTACTCGGAACGAAAGACGTCAACCCTAATAGTCCAGACAGGTCCGACCGAACACCAACCACGCCGGCTACCTAGAATGGGCGCGAGGCAGTGCCGAAGCTGCTACCGGGGCACAAAGACATCAACCCCAATAGGCTAGATATATGGGCCCACCGCACTCTTGTATCCTGCTAAAGGGAGCGGCCAGGGTGACACAAAGTTGATAGTAAATTTCCAAGCCCTGTCCTCATGGCCGACTGCTCTCAAAGGTATAATATAATACTTCTTTCTTAGCCTCGCGTCCTAGCCCTCCCCGCCTTCCGGGGTACCAACGATACCTTCCTTCTGGTGGCCTCATCACCCCCTCCGCGCTTGTTCAACTCTCAGGCACCCGCTATCATCTCCTTGATTTCGCCCCTCTTTCTGCCCTTTTGACCGGATTGCTATGCAACTTCCATCTCTTGGGAGTGATTTTTCGCTCTAGGTCTCTTCAGAATCTCTCCACATGCTTCCTGCGGGAGCCCCTTCACTATCTAATGACGCTGGAATAACGGCCCATGATCCTTTCCCCCACACTCAAACCCGGCATAATGTAAGCCAAAGTGGGCCATTGCACTCCGGGGCTATGGCTGCGGTGTGAAGCCCAGGCCCACCTTTTTATAATATCTAATGCTGTCCGGGTTTTTGGTTTACAATATATGTCGCTTTCCATGTATTCCGTCTTTCTTTCTATGCTTTCCTATTTTACCCCCCTTCTCATCTTGTGGATATATGTTAGATGTTAAGTTGTTTGTAGACAGTATACCTATAGTTAGGCGAGAAGTCTATGGTTAGGACTTTTGCCGCTATCGCGATCATGAATATTTTAGCTTGTGGTACAGTATCTAGCCGGATTGCCGAAATGAACGAGCGTCCAAAACCCTTATTAATATTATGCGTAGTAGCATTCCCGACCGGAGTCCGTGCTTATATCCGAGGGGTATCCACTAAACTAGTCTATTGAATTTCCACCACATTCCCCACCCTCCTTTACACGACCACCACTCCAGTAGTGAGTATCATAGTTGTAAAGAACGCAAAGCCCCAACCCTTCTTTAATCTGACTGGCTTGAAATGATTCCTATATCTCACAGCTTTTACTTCTCTCCCCTCCAGGCTCAAGGCGCTTCTTGAGTAGGCCTGGGCCCCAATACATTTGGTCAGGTTTGGGCCATACTGGATTTGTGTATTAGAAGGCTTTCAGGTTCATGGATTAGAGCTCCCTCTCTCGGCAACAGAACAGGCGGTGCCAAAGCCATACCTATAATCAATAGAGCAAGCCAAGGAGCTCGGAAGTGACACGGAACATCAACCACCCCATTCTTTCCGAACTTAATCTCCCGCTCGCCTTCCCACCTATTTCAACCAACCCCCCACATTGCCCTTCTCGGAGACCCTGTCCTTTCAAGTCATACACAAGTACAGGCAGGCCCTTACCCTCTCGCCGATAGATTACCGAAAGAAAAACAAAAAAACTCTGGGTGAGGATCTCGCACCTCGGTCTTTGTTTACCGCTGCATCATATCAACTTGCTGTCTTCAATACTCAACATAAACCACTAGTCATTAACTCCCTATCTATTCTTGGTGCGACCTGGTCATACTCCTACATCAACTTTGAGCGTGAATGCATATTGATTTAGACTCGATGCTTCGTCGATTCGAATCCCCATAATACAATCCCCGATAGGAGGATCAGCCAAGTGAGAAGAGCTCTTATATGATATTGGTTTTTCCTTCATCGGTGAGCCTAAAGCTCACCATTCACACTTACTGTTATTACCGTCGTCGGGGGGAATAAGCTATGGATCTAACACAGTGAGCTCATTATTTCAATGCCTCTCATCACTTTATCCACTTCTCTCGTTTCCTCCTCGTGTACTCCTGCCCTGTTCACTCACCACTTTAACATTTATCCTAAGCAGTAGCAATACACCCTGCAATACACCCTGCAACTATAATCTAGAGCCGTCATGATCGATCACTCGTTTACAGAGTCTGGACCTCACCTCCGTACCTCCCTTACCTTTGGCGGTGGAGGACCCGGGTCCTCAAGCGTTTCGTCAACCAAATGCCACCAATCACGTAAAAGGAAACCTTGTGCTGCTGATGGCCATTTCTGCCTATAGTAGTCGTATCTGATTCTTATCTCTCGTATGGCAAGCGTCCACTCCCGGGAATTCAGAATCCTAGAGGGCATGCTCTCAAGGTCCTCAGAAAGCCTGCTACTTCTTAGGGCCTGACCTGTGACCGCAATTTGTGGATTAGCCTATAATTAGGGAGCTATAACACAAGCCCGAATGTATGTTAAATCCCCGGTGGTATTGCGACACCGGACTTTAGGGTTACATCCCCCGTCCCACAGGAAGATTTTCACATTGTCGCCGGTGTAAGCGTCTGCTTACTTGGCGCTTCCAGTGTTTGTGATGAGAATCGTTCTTGTTTAAAAGTTAAGGATATCTAGGCTAGGAGGAGGGTTAAAAAACAGGAGGGCTGAGCGAGCTGGCCGAACAAAATAACCGCTTGAATTAACGATTGCTGAGGCCCTGTTAGGCACACCGTGATTTGAAATATTCATGGTGTTTGGCTGGGTGGTGTTTTCTAATCATGACTTGGGGAGTTTTCATAACCTGGTGGATATTTAGGGCTAAGATTGTTATTTCTTGTATTTTGTTAGTAAATGCTAGTGAGGCTTGAACTCTCCTCATAGAGTTAGCCCCAAATTGTGACATGGAAAATCGAAAATTGTGGTCACATCCGGCTGAGGGCTGTTTGCAAATCGTGATTTCAAATTATGATTTCAGATCACGGCTATCTCAAATCACTGTGTGCCAAAAAGGCTCTAAGTCACCCTTAGTGCAGTGTTCGCAGAGCCCTCCTGTTCGTTGACCCCCTCCTATGTTACCCAATGTTCTTACATAGTTGCTAGTATTTGTATCGGATGCGTAGGTAGGCCACCTCTATGGGTCTCCGTACGCCTATGACTATATTCTTTAATATCCCGCATTAAATTTTGTCTTGTCACCCCATGTCTAACTACCGGAAAGTTGCTAAGTTACGCTATAACCTTCCTGGTTGGTGGTTGGTGACTCTCCAAGGTTACTGTATAATAAAGCTCCTATTTCACTCTGGCGCTTCTCTCTGAATCTTATATCCCTCAGCGACAAAAAGGTCTTGTTCTATGCAGCTTCGTCTCAGCCACAGGGAGCTCTCGCTCAAGGCCGCCATAAAGCTGCACACCCTTAAACGGCTTTACCAACATCTGAGGGCGAGCCGTCTGGCTTCGTACGATCTTGGTGACAAAAGAAACTGACCCCCACCGGGTTTTCCATACAGGATGGCCAATTTTAAAAGGTGCCTACTCAACACAATAACATTAGAAAAATCCAGGGATTCCCCTAGATAGTACAGAATAACGAGCATTCTTGTTTTGGGAAGGAGGGTGTTATCTACCGTGTCTTTTGTACTCCTAATGCCAAAGACTTTGCGGGAGAAGGCAAAGTAGGACTGGTCCCATTTGTTGATCTGAACTTGTGGATTCCTGACCAACCGAATACCACGGAGTCTCTATAGAATTTAGAATCTGTAGTTGCTCCTTTCCCCCAAACCAATGGAGGCAGAGCAACTCCTTTCTTTACTTAAACGAAAGAAAAAAAATGTCCGCCGAGCGCGGGCCTTACCCCTAGGGCCCTTAGGGGTGAAGGTCTAGAGTCGGATGCTACCACCTGCTGCTCCCAGTTCCTGTAGGTCGCGACCCTACGTGATAGGTGAGAATAACTCCTTTTGAGGGGAATTGAACTCCTGGGCTCCTGCTAAAGTGCACAGGAGGTTATTTGCTTTCCAACATAATAACCACTGCGCCAGCTAGGTATTTTCACACCATATCTCTACAAGAACTAATACTTATCCCAATGTCTTTGATTTTCGCCCTCCCTGAGGTCAAAAAACAACGATTTTACTATAATAATAATATTTATTATTAAACACTTAAGCCAATGGGGAAGTTGTCCTAGCCTTGAAATAAGGAAAATTGTAACTTAAGCGTTAATTAATAATAGTCAACAGCAGGGTGCCATTGTACTGTATTCAATTACAATGCCCAGGGAAAGATTGCCAAACAAGCATCCTTGCTCTGGGCAGGGGGGTTATCCAGCTCCTCTTTTGTATTGCTGATACCGAAATGGGGCCATAGCTATACTTTAATCTGGTCTTGTGAATGTGTGTGTTGATATGTGGTGTTCGTTAGGTGGATGGCCGCACTGGTGTAGTTGGGTATGCGTCCCAGGGGCTCCTCCTCTCCATTTCCGCCTAAATAGTCTGAAGACTCCCCTCACCCTCCTTCATGTTTCTGTTGGAGGTCACACAGCAGCAGCCGGAGTCAAAGTGAAAGGTAATGGGACAGATCAAAATGAATAAAAGAGGAAGAGACGAGTACTACAAACGCGCTTGAGACTACTATACTTATAGTAGTGCGCAGTATGAATATACATCAAGATGACCACTACAATTTCCTAGATCCGCATGCTTCAACTCGCTTGACCACTGGCCGAACACATCCGTCCCAGATCATCACACTAAGGTAGTAGTTCCGACAGTTTCCAAAAAGCGTATGCGAGTGACCGGCTATGATCGAAATATACTCTTTTGCAAGGTGGGTTGACATCCGTCTCATAACCAATATGCGTCAACGCAATGACTGGTTTCAGTCCCTCGACCTGTTTGGTTGCATGAACGATTCTCTAGAAGTGGGCCTGTTGAAAGCCGTCCCGGGGTCTGGGGGGGGTGTCTCTACTAGTACCAGTGCTTGGAAAACAAAACACAAGGTACCAACACCAGCCAAAGGCTAGTATCGTCTGTCCGGATGCTGCAGGGTGTACGGAGAATCTGGGCCTATCGATATATCCTTCGCCCCCCTCTCCCCCTCCGGCAGTCGGTAACCTGCTCGAGCCCCAGCACATACCCCCGCTATACCAGATAGATGGGATATTCTCCGCTAACAAAATTAACCGTACACAAACAACATGGAGATTCGCATACTTGAACACCAGGTTACAGAAAACATGCTAGGAATTCTGAGTGCCAGGGTTCTCAGATAAGAGCTCAAAAACACTGCCAAGACAGTCAATTTGTATGGGATTTCTACATGGCAACCAAACTAGGTATAGTAACTCCTCTTGCCTGCTGCTAGCACTTAGCAGTGCGAAAAAATTATAAATTTTATATGTTAAATTCTCTATGATTCCCTTTCATTTAAATGTTTTTTAAAGAATAAAATTTGTTGTCTACCCTGGTTGTGGGTGGCTGAACTTGTGCATTTTGTATGGAAAACCCGGTGGGGGGTCAATTTCTTTTGTCGCTAGGTTCGTACAACGAGATGCAACCACTGGTGGTTCACTCGTCCACTAAGCAATCGGGGCCCCTGAGTCAAGCCGGCCCAGTAGGTATGTGTAATCACCCCTTTAGCTAAACCTTCATATCCAGTTTACCAAAGACTAGCTTTTCCAGCACTAGACCTAGGATCCAGAAAATTGCATCTTTGAATGCCATAGGTTGTGGCATAAGCGCCTGACCTCTGCCTCTGGGGGCTTGTCCGCGGTTGGGCATCTGACATAAACTTGCCCTCGGATCACCTCGCTGATCCTACCGACTTATGAGAGAAGGTTTGCTCTCTTTCACAACTCAATCCTGTTGGAAATGACTGTTAACGGGGTATCAAGTTGAGCTTCCAGATGAGCCCTACATGGCTGCTGGGTTCCATGGATGGAGGAGTCCAGGATTGTTCAGACATTAGTGGTAATTACTTAGAGCCTGTTTGGCTACAACGGTTCCGTTCCGTTGGACGACCGTTTCTGCTGTGAAAACGACCTTCTCTCCATTTTGAAACGGAAGGAAAAGGGCCATTTGTATGGGAGAACGGAAAGGAACCGTTGTAACCAAACAAGCTCTTAACGGTTCGTATGCTCCATCCTTTAAGATATACACCGGAACTGTTAGGGTGCTGGTATAATTTTCGGGCTCCTTCTTGGATTCTCCTCCTTCACCAGACAAGTGTCCGAAGGATTGGGGGGGGGAATAAGGACATCTCAAGGATATATCGTCTTTCCTCAACGTGTCGTTTAGCTCCCCTATATCTAGGACGAGTACTGTACAAGTCGTCACTCACCTTAATTATCCGCACAAGAATGCTGACTCAGAAATACGAAGCCAAATATCGAAAGAGTAATCCAAGGAAAACAAACCACCTCAAAGAGAACAAGATAACTTGCAAGCAGAGAAATGGGGCAGCGCTTTGAACCCAAAAATCACAGACAAGGTGATTACTACCGTATCTCGGCACTCACGTACCGTACTCGAACATCAAGCCCTCAAACACCTTCCGCCGCTATTTCGTTTCACCGTTAGGCGCCAACCGAGAAAGGAAGTCAGGAGCGGCTTGCTAGGAACAAGTTCATAATTGGAGAATAAGCTTTTTGACGTGCCTGGCGCATACCGGGGCCCTTTCGGGTACTCATCTTATGCAAGAAGTAGCCGAGAATAAGATGGGGGTACATTTCGCATTGGCGCTTAGATACACACAGATCCATTTTACCAACATTTCTTTAACCCTTGTTCCCGGGGAGTTCCTGCCGACAGACAGGCAACATACCGGCATTCTTGACAGATTGGTGATACGACTGGGGTGCGAGGCCGAGCGGGTTCCGGGGGCTTTCTGTGTCATTTTCCTGTCTCGTGGAGCTCATTGATGTGCATGAGGGGGCTGCATAGTTACAAGTACGAATCCAATGCGTTCCAGTGTCACAACACCAAGCCTTTGGGAGTGGTCAAGTTTTTGGTACCACCTAGTTTTTGTGCGGGTTGTCTTAGTGCCGGAATCTCGTGATGCTAGAACAGACCGTACCTGCGCGATGGGCGTCTATTCAGGACTTTTGGGTACTACAAGTGTACTTTACCTATGATATTGGATACTTGAGTTGGAATGAACGAAGGGCGAATAATATCTTGGGGGCACGTATTTTATACCAACTTGCGGATAGATTGATTAGTTGTTTGTCCCTGTTCGGGAGGTCAAGGTGCTTGAGTAGTGAGTCTTGCTCATAAAACAAAGCCTTTGGGTTTGGTTGAGAGCATTCCACGGCATCACACAGCGCCCGAGAGATCTTCACATCGTGTATTCGAGCTGAACCTATCGCAGAACTACTTTATGCAACCACCGCTCAATGACTGATGCTTCCCACATCTCTCTGAACCCCGGTTACACGAGCAGGGCTTGTTCTGGGATAACTGGTCAACCCACTTTACTACAATGCACCAACCGAACCAACTCTAGAACCCGGGGCAAACAATACATGTTTTCACAGCAAGTTTTTCTACCCTTCTAAGGCATTAACACACGACCTACTAGATATCGAACCCTCAATATTCCGGAACTTCAAGCCAATCTCCAACAAACATACATCCACCCTCAAACAACTTCAGAAACCACCATTCACCAAATCTGTTCGGCCGCTAGCAAAACAGTTATCTACCCAAGATCGGGATCCCCGGGACAAACCCAGGCTCCCGAACGATGCACGATGAACTAGGCGTCCTGACGAGGAGTAGGTAATCTCAGGCTGTCGGTCCTGAACCTTGCTTTGTCGCTAGGCCTCGAAATACAACAGGACAGGCTAAGGTGAGTCGATTGCTTAAGTCCGCGCGATGTGCTATTAAAACCTTATAAGGTTAGAGTGGACTGGGCACTTGGGGCTAGCGTGGAACTTTTAGGGTGTTGGGGATATGCAACGTAGAGACACTCGCTCCACCAAACGGTTTCCAGTGAGAGGAGAAGCAATGCGGCAGAAGCAATTAGGATGCATTTCCAAGAAGCGAATGGCCCCTCCTGCTCTCTTGACTAGCCTAGCCTGACCTTTGCATTATTGGTGCATTGATTTTAGAAGCAGTTTCCTCCTCTCCTCCCCTTTCCGCAGATTCAGAAAAAATAAATATAAGGATAGATGTAGCTGGATGCAAGGAACGACATGTCTTGGCTACGGCCCGAGATATCATAATATTATCTAAGAGGAAATACATGATTGTGAGTCTTGCTCGTGGCTCACTCTCAACCCTACGACCATGAGATAGTATCCCATACCCTCTACCAACAAACCACTCTTGCGCGACCTAGCTAGCTTGAGTGAGGACTGGGATCATCTCCCGAGATGTGGTAAGTGACCACGCAACTCCAGCTCAGCACAATAGGAACGATAAATCGATTCATTCATATGACGTATTCAATGAGTTTCTGAATCGATGTATTCTGCTTGGCGCGGCCGGTACATCAATCAGATCCGTACCTTTTTAGATTCCGGGATACCCATTAACTACCGTGTCCCTACTTTAGGGATCTCATATTAAATTTAATCATCCTACGGTAGAGATAGTCGAGTACAATAGAGACTTTGCGAAAAGACTCTTGATGTGAGGCAAGTGCAATTCTAAGCCAACCAGATTGATAGGATCTCACTCTTTATGCGGGGTCACAAAGTCCCTAATACTCGAGCATCGCGCCTTTCATCCCGGGTTATCTCGACACCACCAATCGAATAGCCGGCATAGTGCATATAGGGCTGCGGTCAATGATTGGATCACTTTCCGTTGGTATCGTGGTCTCAGTCATGCAGGTACGGTTTCTATAAATTGACTCATCGTGTGGAGAGATCGTTAAGCCCCCCTACCCAATTCCCTGTCTTCCGCACGATTATCGGGTTATTTATACCAGCACACTGTCAGTAAGGAAACTACCGTTTATCGTGCTACTCGAATCCATGATAGTATCTCAAGCCTATCAAGATCGACTCATTCAGGCTGGGTTGCTACCCTGGGGGTTCGGGGGCCTCACAACATAGGAACATGTTGGTACGGCATATACTGGTAGTATGGACTTATTATATCATTTTCACTCGACTTCACTTTAGCACTCGGTTGCATAACTACAAATAGAAAAGGTGTGGCCTAAAACATGGCTGGTTAGTAAAGTTCTGTGCTAGTAGGAATACTTCATGCACTATCACTCATACCACACTCTCCAGCATGGAAAAGAAGAGCACTGGAGCAACAGCAAAAAAGGAGATAATATGATATGCACCGGAGCGCATGCCAACACCCCCCCCATAAGTCACTTCTCCACCGTGCCCCCTCATCCAGCTGGGCTTCATTGTGAGGCCACCGATTGGGTGCCAAAGACACACGAGTTCCTCCATCATTGGGCCTATTTCATATGTGAAATTCCTCCACCGCTAAAACTACCCATCCTTATCCAGCCCCCCCCTCCACTTGGGGAATCCTTGGCATGCGGTACTGTTTGGATGCGATATAAAAGGATATATGGTGGAGACACATGATTCGAGGTGTGGGGATGGTGTTGATTTTAGCTCCGGTCCTGTCATTTAAACTGCCAACATCAACCGGGGAGAGAAAAACCTTATCTTCTCCCCCTCCCCCTGTTTGGTTGTATTGGAATAGACTGTACTACCATAGCATCGCTTTGATTATTGGGCATGCGACTAATTCTACTTGAGTACGAGTACTCTCCCGTCCTCCACAGAGCGGGGAGTTTAAAATGATAAGAGGAAAGGCCTAAGAATATACGTCCCCCTGGTTTGGCTAGTGTCTCTCTTTTCCCCTTGTGACTTTTGTCTAAGGGATTGCGAACAAGCGAATTAGACGTCTGGGCGTATCCACTGCAGTTCGCTACTCTGCCGGTACCTGTGCTGTGCATTTGTTTACTACCCCTGATAGTGCAGTACAGTACGGCACCTTACTCGAGTATCGCATCGTGGTGCATAGTTACACCCATAGTTACACCACATTTCCACAAACCGCTAAGCCCAGGAAAAACAGTCAGGTTGAGGCTGACAGTATCTTCTCTCCTTAGGAAGTGTACAAGTAGCCTCTCAGAAGCCTTCTCTCTGTACGGAGGTACAGGGCATAAGTTTTGTAGGTTCCACAAGCGAAGTTTGCTGCCCTCACCCCCTGTGTAACCTACAAAACTTATGCCCTGTACCTCCGTAGGCAAGCATAGCGTAGCGGAGCTGACCGGGTTCAGAAAGCAAAGAGTTACAGAGAACTAATAAAGGGGGGGTGCGGGAGGGACTTGAGACGTCGGGCGTTGTACCCGAGTACGGTACAAGGGAAATGTTTGTGTCACCTTTGGAATTTTGGCACGTGGGCGGTTAGAGCCGCAAGGAATAATGCCACCTCCAATGTGTTGGAAGAAGCTGGGCAATGATGCTGGGTTTGGAGGAGTTTTACTGTATTGGGGATGTGGTAAGATGGGGTTTGCTAAAAAGGCATTTGTTGTCTATGTTGGCACTATATGGGGAAGGTTTTGGGGGTTTTTGGGGGTTTTTTTTTCAAGAAAAATATCACTCCCAGCTCTGTGGGGGGGGGGGGAAGAAAAGAAAACAGCCCGTCCTGCCATGCAGTTCACAGCTACTGAGTATATGTTATGCATGCAGAGTACTCGAGTACTTACTTGTCCCTGGAAAGACGTACCTGAAAACAGGGCGGGTATCAAAATACTGGCGCCCAGATATGCACAGACTTTCTACCCACACGTCTCTCCGATCCCTGTTTTTTGGGTGCGCTCCTGCTCGTAGGCTCTCTCGTGGACTGGTGACACTCATCCTAACTTATGGTCTTGATTATGCCTGGTTGAACACCATATCCGTTGATGACAGGGTGGAGAGCAGTAGAAAGGATAAGAGGCATCGATTTGGGTTGCAGTGCCGTGCTGTGTAATACTACTCAGGTATACGAGCGAGTACTAGTACCGGTACTGCCTTAAAAATTGGAGTTGCTACTGTCCAGTAGACTCCCTCCGGCAGCCGGGTTAGGTAAACCCTTTTCCTTGTCAGATATTGAAACCAAATTGGTATCAACTACAACAACAACAACCTCCTTTCACGCAAGACGGAACGAGCTGTTGACCCTTTCGTGTTTTGCGAGCATCTTCCTTCGCGAGCATCCTCCTCCAAGAAGACGCAGAGGTCCGGCAAGCCGCGTTTCCAAGATCCACTGTGTATAGTACTGATATGATCCGTAAACTGAGATCCTGAATCATGCCCTCTGATGCTTTGTTGTTTTGATAGTGAGCACTCCCCTACCCTATACAAGTAGAGATTGCGGAGTGCAGCTTTACACGAGCAATCGAGATGTTTATGCATGAAATAACAGGGCCGGGGTAAGGGGGGGGGGGGGCTGAAGGAGGAGGATTGTGAGAAAAGAAGATGGTGATACGGGAGCCTGTAAAGTATTCTATTACAAAAGATCAAAGCGTGAATCTGTACGAGTAAGGAGTGGTGGATACAAGGACAAGTGTAGCTATATTCAGAAATTCATGATGACTTCAAAAATGGTGGTTACCCCCGCCTTCTTTTTTCACTTTCATCTCCTCTCCAGCTTGAAGCTCATTCACACGAACTCGTTCACCAATAGTTTTCCCTTGGTTGGTTTCCTTTTTTTCCTTTCTTTCTTTTCTTTTGATTTTTTTATATCTATTGTCCTGCTTATGTGGCTCCCTTGTCTCTGAGCCGGTATCACTTTTTTTCACCTCTCCACTGAGCCGTTGTTCCTCTCACGTCTTTGCACCTGCATTGGTTGGTGGAGTTGTTGGTTTATCCACTTCATTCTTTCTGTCTCTCCCCCTCTCTCTTCAATACCGCTCTGGAAGCGTTCGGTTATCCATAACAAACACCATAGTAATCCCTTTCTATTTTTTCGATCCCTGCCTTGCAGCCAACTTCTCTTGTCTGTCTCCCATTCTTTTTGAGGCATAGGCACCACTCAGGAATCAATCTGCGCCATACTGGTACCCCACGATCAATCTAAATCGAGAATACTGTTAGTCCATCTCCCGGATAACTTTTGTTGTCATAGTTTGGATTTTGTTGTTGTAAGTGCTCACCCACCATTCTTTTCTTTTCTTTCCCCGCAACCTTCCCCCTTTCATGCACTTGGAAAACCGGGTAGTAAATTTAGAGCCTAACGGCGCCCGTTAATACTGCTGCTTGGTGTCGCCCGGGCTCTCTGCATGGCTCGAGGAGCGCATATGAAGACGATGATTCCCCTCCCCAAAAATCGTAAAACTTAGTTGATGCAGAAGAGCTCACTGGAGATCTAGAGGATCAGTTAGCTATACATTCCTTTCTGGACCAATTCTTTTTTGTTTTTTATACTCTTTCTATTTCCGCCGACCCCGCGGTACAGTACCTCCGACCCCGACCTGTCAACAAGCTGGGAGATAATCACTTTTTGAGTTCCTCCATTTTGAAGGAAGTCGAAGAGTTATACCTGTGCAATTGAGGTTGATCCGGCAGATCTCTGTAGTTCTGGAACTCTGGGAGCGGGCCGCGGAGAAGGTTTTGTTTATCTATTTAACTTAATAGCAATCTTACGACCCGATAAAGCCTAAGTCCGAGAGGTTTCCCGATCCCGGTGTTTTTTTCCTCTACTTTCAATATCTCTCCGGCACAACAATCCATTGCAGTTCTGCATACTAGGGAGATTTGTCGTACCGTCAAATTCTCAATAGTCATCGGTCAGGTTCTTAACTTATTGGTCGAGCGAACAGCGGTTGACCCTGGATCGAGATATTCTAATATTCCAATCCTGCCAGTCCCTGCATCTATCTGCGTTTACATTACATTGCAACAAGGACCCGCCGCTCCTACCAGATTGTCTGGGCAGCTTTGCCGCGTACACAGATCCATTTTAAGCATTAACTTGCTGGAACAAGAAAGGCTTGTGAGAAAATAGAAGGACGGAGGAAGGATTGAAAAATTGAAAAGGGAAAAAATAAGGAAAGAAAAAAAACCAAGAAGGAGAATACCAAAACAAAAGAGAAGGCTGAAAGGTGTTCTGTCCGCACAAAAAAAAACATTGTCATATTTCACAAACGATGTCATCAAGCCTGTTTTCGACTACTCCGGCCGCAACAATACCATATTTGCACAATCAGCCTGCAAATCTGGAGAAGAGTGTGGAGGAAGTAATGGTGGAGGGAAACCCCCCTACCGGCACTCGTGCAACAAATACATCCACTCTTGCACCTTCTGCTCCACAAACCTTCTCTCCACCCTCCACAACCCTCGCAACTAATAATCCTACACCCAATCCAATCTTTAAAACCCCCACCCTCCTCCACCTTTCCGATGACCTTCCTGCCCCAGGTTCCCCCAAACAACACCAGCAACCGCAATCACCCTCGAAGCCCTCGTTCTTTCTCAAGTCTCCTACCTCGTTTAGCACTCATAGGAACTCCATCCTTTCGGTCGAGAGCGTCCCTCGCCAGACTCTACTCAAAGCGTTAGCTTCTGGACGCCCGTCGTTAGATCCAGCCAAGTTTACAGCCAGCCTCGACAACGTAATGACTTCTCCATTTCCAAAATCCGCCAGCTACTCGCCGCTACTCAACGAGGAGGGAAATTTTACCGAGTATCACGATGCAATGGAATCCATCAGCAGTGCCCCCGACACCGCAAAGCTCCTACCGGCACTCCAGTCGCCCTGTTTCTACCATCAGCGCTTTGACAATGCTGTCAACGTCGAACGTGTTCTCGAGGAAATCACCGGCGATGAGTACACCTCGCATTCTCGGCTCGTTCAAACCGCACTGGGTGTTCGTGAGGTCGCTCGTCAATTGCAACGACGCAACTGCAAGATGAACGTCAAAAATATTATGATTGTGACAAAGGCTAGGGATAACCAACTTGTCAATCTCACCCGGGAATTGGCCCACTGGATCATGAAGACGCCCCGCTATGGAAGTAAAATCGGTGTCAACGTGTACGTTGACAAGAAATTGAAGGAGTCAAAGCGATTCGATGCTGCGGGTTTGCTCAGGGAGGAGCCTAAATTTAAAGACATGTTGAGATACTGGACTCCTGATCTCTGCTGGAGCAATCCGGAGACTTTTGATCTTGTCTTAACTCTCGGCGGAGATGGGACTGTCTTGTTCACCTCTTGGCTATTCCAGCGTGTTGTTCCGCCGATCCTTAGCTTCTCGTTGGGCTCTTTGGGATTTTTGACAAACTTTCAGTTTGAGTCTTACAAAGAACATCTGAATAAGGTCTTGACGGAGGGGATGAGGGTTAACATGAGGATGCGGTTTACTTGCACTGTCTATAGAGATGAGGGAAACGGCCAAATGTCGGAGGGTGACCAATTCGAAGTTCTTAATGAACTCGTCATTGACCGTGGCCCATCCCCGTATGTTTCCAACTTGGAACTATATGGAGATGACGATCTTTTGACCGTTGTTCAGGCTGACGGTTGTATCTTTTCTACTCCTACTGGTATGTTTGACTCTCTATTACTTGCCAACCAAGGCTAACATATCCAGGCTCGACGGCATACTCCCTCTCTGCAGGCGGTTCTCTCGTCCACCCAGACATTCCTGCCATTCTATTGACCCCTATCTGTCCACACACCTTGTCATTCCGTCCCATGCTTCTCAATGACTCCATGCTCCTCCGCATATCCGTCCCCAAATCCTCCCGCGCTACCGCCTGGTGTGCATTCGATGGTAAAGGGCGCATCGAACTAAAGCAAGGTGACCACGTCACCATCGCTGCCTCCCAATATCCCTTCCCAACAGTCCTCAGTGCTCCAAATGAATGGATCGACTCGGTCTCGCGTACTCTCCGTTGGAACACTCGCGCCGCACAACAGAAGGCCTGGGAAGGCGATAGCACGTCAAGCGATGGACCCAACCTTGTAGAAGAGTGGGATATCGACACCGATAGTGGCGTGTATGATTCCGATAGCGACGAGACAGGGAAGAGCAGTCCGCTTAGGCGTCAGATGAGTCTCTTGAATTTTGCCTAATCTTTATAGAACAATGAGTGTGACTTGACTGGCTTCCCCCTGGTTTTCTTTCATTTACTCTCCCCCTTTCCTTAATGGGTCGTTAGAGATGGGCATCGGTAATTTTTCTCTGGCGTTTTTGTCTTAAGTTTTATCAGCACGTCTTTGTTTCTGTGTTTGGAACATTGGGCTCTTGGTGGGTAGATAGGCGGTAATGGGCAGGTGTATCGATGGATGCAGCGGGCAGTAGATGGGTCTATAGCATTAACGAATTTCCTCCCTTCTTTTTTCCAAATTCTTCAATGTATATACGATGTGCTACCGCATGCTGCTTTAACTCTGCCTCTTTCTCGATCTCTCTCTAGGCATGAACGAATATGTTAGAGGTTCAATCTCAAAGGGACATACCACTTCGCACAACGAAATCGTAAGACAGACGACTGCCCGAACCCCCTCATATCTCTCTTCAAGCCGGCAGCACTGGCTAACCAGCTAATCAGCCGAGTGATCACCGATGACCACCACTCGCTAGTACCGATCCTTGTATCTCGTTACTAATATTCGAGGAACGACTTCCGCGGCCGCTGGATTGGACTGGGTGCACTTGGAATGCCTTTTTTAAGTATTGTGCAATATAGCACAGTCGGTCTTCACCCCCCATAGCCTAAGGGGAAGCATAAGCCGCGATCTGGCTCGGTGCCGCTCACGTGCTTTTGCTTACTTTGCTTTTCGTGTTGGGGTGGGCTGGTGCTGGTGGTGTGGATGTGTGTAAGCGCTGTGTGTGAAATATGGGGACGGGGAAGGGACGTTGGGAAGGTGCGTAAGGCATCTTGTGGTTGGGGGTGATGTCTTGGAGTAGTCTGAGGGAGAGAGTGTGTGTGATCGGAGCTCATTCAGCGGCATGATTTAGCGTTTTCTTTCTTTCTCTTCCCCCCTCCCTTTAGACTAAGGCGTGACGGTGGCCTTGTTCTAGCGTTCATTTGTAAGTGCCCCGCACGGTAGTAAGGGATCGCAGTGGGGGTGCAATGGGTATGGGCTACGAGGGTGGTGGCTGTGCTGGGTTGGGGCGTTTATAGATGGGTTGGTCTGTTTTTTCTTGCCCTTTGTGTTCAGCTATGTATGCGAGTTAGGTAAGGGCCTGTATGGGAAGAGGTTCTAGTAAGGGGCTTTATGATCGTGTGGCTCTATTCGCATTGCTTCTCCGGAGTAGGCGGAAGTGGGCGGAGATGGAGTGGTTCATTGATGGAGGCAACGGTGTTTAGATGGAAGGGCAATGTCAGAGCCGTTAGTCCAGCGCTTCCCTGGGACCGCCCTGAGGGACATCTACCTAGAGCTGCCGTGCCGGCTCTGGGGGGTGGTTTGGGAGGAAACGGCCAGCGAGTTTGTCATGAGCAGTCACTCGCGGGGGCCTTTCTCTCTTTTTGCAAATTTTAGAATTCGGGACACCCCGACTTTCAATATCGTAAGCCAAGGTCACGAGTATTATAAAGCACTCTTGTGTTGATATACACTTATCAAGCACTGCGCCGTACTATTTTACACTCAGCTAAACATACTTTTTTCGGGGGGGGGGGGGGGGGGGGGGGGG
>Ga0307517_10006806_pt1 | contig 16819 bp, 16 predicted proteins | sample 23_EM_MG_FD_194515 | JGI IMG/M metagenome (GOLD analysis project Ga0307517, IMG submission 194515) | Populus trichocarpa ectomycorrhiza microbial communities from riparian zone in the Pacific Northwest, United States - 23_EM | ecosystem: Host-associated > Plants > Roots > Unclassified | place...
GGCGGACGCACCATGATGCCTGCACCAAACAAGACTGCGGGGCGGCGACCGATGCCGTCGGAGAGATAGGGAGCGAACGGCAACCCGGCCAACGAGCCAATGTTTTGAATGGCATTCAACAAACCCAACATGGTACTTCCGGGGTAGTTGAAGGCGCTCTGCCACTGGGGAAGCGACTGGAGACCGTTCATCATACTTCCGTCGTAACCACCGGTCGAGGAAGTGATCAGAAGGAGGGTAATCCACGCGTTAAGTATGATGATTCTGAGGTCAAGAGTGTGAAATCAGCGGGGGGAGCGGACCAAGAGCGAGAAAGACGGGCGAAGTACCTCTTATTGTTATGCCAAGTCCTGCTCGGATCGAGCAGGTGGTGGTAACCCGCAGGACCATCGACGGCGACTGCAACAACGCCCATTTCGTGTGTGTGGAATAACGGGGGAGAGGGCGCGTGTCTGGGAGAAGCGACTGGTCAAGCGAATGCAGAGAGGGAGGGGCTGAGTTTTATCCTCACAACGGCAGGGGGAGCGTTTCGCCTTGTGTACATTTCAAATCGTTTTTCCCCCCCTGGATTCAAAGTTTCGAAATGTCGGGTCGGAAAGATGCCGAAAGTTAGTGATCGACGCTACGGTTCGACGGAGGATCGCCGCCGCTCCCTGTCGACTGCTCCGCTGTACGCGCTGGAGCCCTCGCATCCGAGTCTTTCTTGGTCGCTCTTCCATGTCTGATCACAATTTCTGATTATTATTATTTTCGCATCCCCGCCGGACCCTTATGCCCGACGGATCCGACCGTTCTGGGCCTAGTGAGCTTATCTAGTCACAGCGTATCGCCACGGACGCGAGGCCCACCTTCCCCAGCGGCTCCTTCACTCCCTGCGTTCGATTCGACAATCGACAGGGTGTTGTGTTCTGCACAGCTTGAACCTGTACCCCGGATCCGCATCGGATCCACGCGTGACGGCGGTTTGGTGCCAGTAAACCGTCGACCACCGCCCAGCCCTGCTTATCATTTGCCGAGTGTTTCAGCGAGCATCGATCGGTTGTCAGACTCTTATCCGGGAACCGTCGAGGATCGAAAGCTGTACGAAGCACGGACGGCGAGGTTCTAGCTCGCGGCAGAAGCTCCGTCGAAATCTGGGGTAACGACGCGTCTGTTCTCCCCCGTATGAACCTCAAGGGCGCTGCTCGGCAAGCACAAGGGACACCCTGGAGACGGGGGTAAGGGTCCGGTGCCTTGAAACATATGGTCAGACAAGCGGGGAAGATTGACTATTACATCCGAAGCTATCTCTTCCCCTGGGAACCCTCAAACACATCCTCGGATCCGCTTGGCGCCTCCGAGTGATCGGGGGATTTACTGACCGGGCATCCCGGACGGAGGTTCCTCCACATTTGATAGGCAATGCTTGCGATTCTATCTCCGTGCCACAGAAAGTTGTAAACAGTCTTCGCCTCGTACCGCCCATGTGACCGAGAATGGCCTGTTTCTGCCAATAATACGAGAACCTCCCAAAATAGGTCCGGATAAAGTGAAACCGGGTGTTTGGACAAAGGACCGGGCCGTGTAAAGCCGGAAAGACGGAACTGGGTACGCACGGGCGTGCCAGATTGGTGACCAACGAACCGAAGACAGGCGAAGAGCTAGAAGGCTTCCCTGGTTGTCAGTGTCAATGGTCGCAGCCCTCCACGAGGTGACAGGTGTTGCGCACGTCGGACTCCGAGAATAACACTTGGCTGGCTCAGGTGAGGGTCGCCGAACCCCACCATATGACCCTGAGACGGCTACAAACGCTAGCGTTGACGTTGAACCACTAGGAAAGCCCTCGCTCACCTGTAGGGTCTGCGTGGCACAAACGTGAGGGGAACATGGTGCGCCCGGGCGTAGGCAGGGCAGCCGTGCGTCGATTCTTCGAGTGGTCCACGCCTATATACACAAAGGGCTACGGATATTGTACAGTAAAGCAAAGGAAGAGAAAAGGCGGTACGCTTTTTCAAGAACCGCCGTCAAGGAGAAAGGGGCGGAAAGAGCTCATCCTGACTGATCTGCTGATGAAAAACTGGAAAGGTCGCAGAGTCCTACGGCACGATTATATCCGGCTTCACCCTCGTGGGAGTGACAACAACCAGCCATTTCTCGGTACCCGGAATCAACTTGTTCATCCTATCCAAGCAACTCTTTTTTATGTCGTGCTTTGTCACACCGATTGTAATTTGAGACGTGAGGATGGGGGGGGCCTGAGAGGAGGGTTGAACGAGAACCTACGAATCGATCGAGGGAAAGTCGGTGAGCCGATGGCGGTAGTAGGTTTCGACCTCGGGGTGATTTCAGTCTCATCGACCAATAGAAATTCCTCTACTTTGGGTAAAGTGAGGTGCTATATGGCCGGTCCGTGGTCTGTGGTTGTGTAGTCCCTACAGATGAAAATTTCGCCCTTGCTCGAGATCTTGTTACAAATAGGAAAGAGGTTGAGAACCCCCCCCCCCCCCCGAAGGAGCCGATGCACCCGGAACTCGAAGATCACCCCAGAAGCGGAGGACGTGGACGGTTCATCCCGCAACGCACCATAGAACTCGACGTTTCGACCCTGTTTCTGAGGACTATCTTGCATATTTTTTTCGAGGACGTATTTCGAGGCGATACTCCTCTCAGGACTGGTGCGATCGGTAGGCAATGGCCCGGCTAAAATAAGAGGGTGGGAGGCACTGGTGAAACTTTCAGCGTATCTGAGTAGCCCGGTGAGTTCCTGAAGCGATAGGTTGTTCAGTTCATTGTCGACGAGGCGATCGTAGCGGCTTAGATTGGGGGCGTGTGCGAACATGTTCCTGAGAGATACACCATACCTGAAATGCATATCCCACACCTCCTTCTCGCTGCTGCTCCGCTCGGTGAGGTGGCGGCTATAAAAACGTAATTGTTGTGGGCTACCAGGGGTAAGTTGACCCACACTTGGAGAACTTCCGAGAAGGACTGCATTTTCATGTGGCGGGCGGGACGGGGAGACGACGCCTCGACGACGAAGAGGGGACCCTTTTGAAAGTCATAAGCGGGTTCTCCAAGCGTCTGGTCAGTGCCCACAAGTGCCCAAATCCTGCCGAGGGGACCGTGTGTAGATTGTAACAGGTGGTAAAGCCGCTTCGACGAGGCTTACGAGTCCCTTCACGTCTTTTGGTCGAGAAGTAGGGCACAGCCGGAACTGATTTGCAGTGCAGTGGGAAGTTTCAGGGCGACACTGCGTAAGAGAATGCGGATGAGAAAGGTGGATTTCCCTCATGAGAGTTCTGAGATCCCGTCACAGAGTAAGCAGGGGAGGGACAGACCTGTTGACCGATAACAACGACCGCACGATAGCACTCTGCAGAACCGCAGACAGATAGAACAAATCCCTCGGCCTCTTCGTACTCGGATCGGATGAAAATCGCTTCGCACTCGTGCAGCCAGCAAATTTCCAGGATATAGGGCTTGGACGTAACATTACGGCTGGAAGGTACGACGTCAGGGAACATGAGAAAGTCGTCGATAGGGCTGATACCTCTCTCAACACCCTCCGACTTATCAAATGAATCTGGGTCCTTGCCCCAGGCGACCTACGGCCAGAGGTTCGGGAAAGGGAATAAGGCTCCGAGAACGACTCGGTAAGTGCAGTTTGATGAGAAGCATTGTACTGGAGGGTCTTCAGTGTGGTGGGTCCGGAAGGTGAGGTAGGTTCTGAGTCGGGCGACATGGCAGTTAAGGGGGAAGTGTCGGGTGGACATCTTGACGTCACGTCCTCGTCATTATTGCAGATTCAGATTCAGAGATCCCTCCAGTACTTCTAAGGGCTGACGGTCTCAGTCCCGAGCTCCGCCGTTTGTCGACCATATCAACTGGTACTTGCTAGTCGGTCACTCGCGAGCCAAATGAAGCACCATCTACGGAACTCGGCGCGTAATATCCGGAAAGACGCTCACCTTGCACCACCCGAGGAGGCGGAAACACCTAAAAGCCAATACGAACGTCCTCGAGAGGGGAAACGTCCCTCAATGCCCCGAACCTCGCGAACGGGACGATGCGCACACGCGTGATGGGCATCTGTGCCGCGACGTGATGTCCAGGTAAAGGATCGGTATCCTCACGTTCCGTTTGAATGCAAACCTCCAGATAGTCTCGTTGGCAATTGATATCTCAGAATGAATGCGGATCTTCCATCACAATCCACGTACTACTATCGTCTGTCCTCTCCCACTTCCTTCATGGCGTCCAATACCCTCCGCATCAAGTTAGGTCACTATTAGTTGGGCGATTGAGTAATCGTTCGCGTGCCCCCCGGATTAGGGCAGCGAATGTCTCCTAGTGCCGTTTGGTTGCGGGATATCCGGGTCCTCGTTGGTATGGGGAGGTTTTCTCTTCACAATTTGGATCATCCCTCATCACACCAGGCACCCAAGTTCACAAGACCGCGTTTCCCTGATTCTCCGTCACCCTGAGAATGTTCTCGGATGGCCGTATCACAACCCACTTCACACCCTTCTCTGTTAAATAATGACCGTTGGACCACCCTGCTTCATACACGACCCAGCTCACCGAGACTTCAACGCATAAACCTCACTGACTATCCTCATCAGTATTGACGATGTCTGGAATCTGCGCAATCCCCAGATGCAATGACCCTGTGTATAGAGATGCGGATGGAAAAGACGGAAAATACTGTCGCAGGACTCACAAATCGTAAGTCGCGATAACAGGAGTGTTGGTCCTTAGTAGTTATCTGACCTTTGCACACTCTAGGTGGGGCGAGAAAGGCTGCATCTTGTGCAGAAGAGCAGAGAAACATGCGGACAGCAAGTTTTGTCGCCCTTGCGAGATAGCCACGAGGTGTGTCGGCCCTGTACTCGTGCACGTACCACAGGACAATAGAGCGTACGGTAACGGTGCGCGATGAACATTCGGAGTGTGGAAGGGCCGAGGAAACTTACGTGACTATGGATTAACACCAGTTGCCAACCAATTTCAACAATCGTGGAGACATCCTACCACTTGCCCAAAGGTTCAAGCGATTTACAAGATCGTCGAGAGGCAGGAAACCATGGATCAATATGACGCGTACCGGTAAGGAATCCCATCGGCCCATTATTTGGCCTGTTGGTGACTTTGGTCAGGGATACGGTAGAGGCCCGGGGCAAGTTCACGGCCAATGGTCTAGCTTCGGGGAACCAACGACGTCGATGGCACGGAACGAACAGGAACTGTAACCTCGGGGACAGCGACCGGACCTCCTTCTGCTACTCCCCGCAGTGCTCGCTGTGTTGTATTATCAAGACCTCGTTCGACATTGCGTGCTCGAAGAAGAAAACCGGATGGGGGCGGTTCGGGGACGGAATCTACGTCTCGTCCACCTCTTCAAAGTTCGCGACGTAGTCGTCATTTTTCACAATCTCAGTCCTGATCCTCGCTGTTTCCAGGTCAAACGATTACAGCAAGAACCTCGTTGCTTCTCCATGGAAAGCCGTCTTACTCGCATATGTGGTTGTTGGAAAAACCAAGAAGTTCACAACGGACCAACCGACACTAACACAACCCCCTGCGGGTTTTGATTCGGTGCGGTAAACATCCTCATCCCCCTTCGGACTCTTTTGTGACTTTTGGGCAGGTCGTTGGTGAGCCTAGCTCCACAGGTTCTCTGAATTACGACGAACTCGTTCTCTACACGAACGACGCTGTGCGGCCGGCCTACCTGGTGATGTATGATTCCTGAGAGCGATGTCCGCGATGTCGAGCCCGTGTGCGGTTGGGAATATTTGAAGCGGAGATCTTTTGGCTGCCGCGCGCAAGCCATCACCTCTTTTATTGATTTAAGTAATGATATGTAGTTGCTAATCACAGAAGATGGATTGATATATGAGGGGCGATCCGATATTCCTACAGTGATGAGTGAAACTAGGGTTAAGGTAAAGGATGCCTTCTTATGAAATATATTTGCCCGCACCACAAAGCGTCGGACTTGAGAGTGGATCTGCAGTGACAGCCGTTTTGCCGAGGGCGATGTGGGTTCCGCTCTGGCCTCGCCGACACAGCGCGGCTTTGGCCACTGACGGACCTCTCGGACCACTAAACAGAAGGAGCGATGATGAGGTTCGACGACGGAGTGAGAAAGGGCAAACCATGTCGATACAGCAGGGGGGTGACGGTGCGAACACCGGAGAGTGGCACCCGTGACCCGGACTGCGGGAGGGAGGGAACGAAACGGATAGTGAACCGCTTCTCATCGAGCCCACGTCTGACTGTCTTCCTTGCAGGCCCAAAACTGACAAGCCGCCGACAGGAGTCAAACTTCCTCGTGAACCCTTTCACCTCCGACACCTCGTCTTCACCACTCTCATCCGAATCCATCGCTCGGTGTCCAAAGGTGATAACTCTCGAAGCGGTTCCCTCGGGCGACGCCGCGGCGCTGTCAGGTGCCCGGTCCCTCCCAATGCCCCCTCACCGACGGAGAGAGCCCTCATGATCTCCTCGAGTTCCACGTTAGACGAATTGAGAATTGGAAGTCGGAGCAGGGACGCGCGTTTCTGCATCGAGATTGTATAGTGAACGCGATAGATGTTTTGAGGAGAGTTTTGGAAGTTTGGACAGCATTTCATCTTGGAGGTTTCATGTGAGTGATGCGCGGCTACCGTTTCTTCGACCCCACCGCCAGAATATGACAACTCACGATTCAGACTCTCTGGACTAACGCTTTTTGTACTGCTGGTCATCGAGTGGAACCCACGGAACTCGGCAAGGAGTGGATGGGAGGACGATCCTGCATGGTCAGGCCTGACGGGGGTGGAAACAGTCAAAGGTTAACACAAACGTCCTCGCGATACTCCGAGCCTCGCGTGCGGGCGATAAGCACACGTGATGGGCATCCGGACGCTCGGAGGCTATAACCCAGGTAGGTTTCGATACCCTCAACGTTGTATTTGAATGCAGATCTCTGAATGGCCTTATAAACAATTGGTGTGACAGAGTACACGCGGAACTCCTATCGTGGTCAACATGTAGTGCTGCGGATCCAGCATGTCCAGTATATCCTACGTACAACTCCTGTCGGTCCTTGGACACCTGCACCTGGCCTTGAATCTTCTGTCTGTATCGGCCCAAACCGTGGCGGGTGCGGGGAGATCTTCTCTTCCAGATTGGTACGGCCCCTCATTGCATTAAGCACCCAGATATCCCCACGTCCTCTGTACGTAACGCCGCATTTCCTTGGTTCCCCCTCACGGCCAGAATGCGCCGAACCTCCCGGATGGTCACATATTGCACCGCTCTCTGCCGGGAAACAGCCGCTGGGTCCCGCCCGCGCCCAAGCTAGTTCACCTAAGCTTCCCCGACAAATAAGTCCCTTGGTCGTCCTCAGCTTCGGGGATGTCTGGAATCTGTGCAACCCCTGGATGCAATAATCCTGTGTACAGAGATACGAACGGAAGAGCCGGAAAATACTGTCGGAAGACCCACAGATCGTGAGTCCTGATAGTAGGATTGTTGATCCTAGGCAATCGTCCGACGCTTGCGCTCTCTAGGTGGGGCGAAAGAGGCTGCATCTTGTGCCGAAGAGCGCAGAAATACAAAAATAGCAAGTTTTGTCGCCCTTGCGAGACAGCCATGAGGAGCATTGGTCCTGTGCTTGTGCAAGTACCACAGGATAATGAAGCATACAACAGCGGTGCGCGATGACCATTCGGGGTGTGGAAACTTACGTGACTGTAGATTGACACTAGTTGCCAACCAATTTCAACAATCGTGGAGAAATTCTACACCTTGCCCAAAGGTTCAGGCGATTTACAAGATCGTCGAGAGGCGACAAACCATGGATCAATATAACGCGTACCGGTAAGCGGACCACCAAGTCCGTTACTCGAGCTGCTGTTGACCCTGCAAGGGATTCGGTGGAAGCCCGGGGTGGGTTCGCGGCCAGAGGTTTAACTGTGGGGAACGAACGACGTCGATGGCATGGAACAAATAGGAACTGCAACATTGGTGACAACGGCCAAACATCCTTCTGCTACTCCCCGCAGTGCTCTTTGTGCTGCATTCTCAGGACCTCGTTTGACACGGGGCATTCGGCAAAAAAGCACGGACCGGGGTGTTTTGGAAAAGGGATCTACACCTCGTCCGCCTCTTCAAAGTTCGTCACGTAGCCGAAGGTCGTCACGATCCGTCTTGATCCTCAATGTTTTCAGTTCGAACAATTACATCAAGAATCTTGTACCTTCTCCGTGGAAAGCCATCTTACTTTCCTGCGTGGTTGTTGGAAAAACCAAGAAGTTCACAACCGCCCAGCCGGCGTTAACCGGACCCCCTGCGGGTTTTGATTCAGTATGGTCGGCATTCTCATCCCTCTTCGTACTCTTTCTGTGACTTCTGGACAGGTCATTGCAGAACCTAGCCCCACAGGTTCTTTCGGTGTCGGCGCCGACGAACTCATTGTCTATTCCAACGACGCTGCTCGACCTGTCTACCTGGTGATGTACGATTCCTGAGAACAACTTATGTGATACGGAGTCCGTGCGTGTTGGGTTTGTTTGAAATCTCGGCCTTTTGGCTGAAAGCAATGTTCTTATTTATCTATTTCAGCGATGTTGCGTAGCTGCTAATCACAAAGGGTAAACGTCAAACTCTAAGCCTGGTCTCTTGTACTGTGTAGTGGTCGTAGAACCCCCTATTGTAGGTCACATCTTCCGTAGCACGATATGAGATAGTGCATAAGTTACTGTCTCGCAGGAATTCAAGGTTGGTACTCTCGGGTCAGGATAGACACTACGTGGGTTACATACAGCTGGTACTTGTACTCGAATCCGACACAAGTCCAGAATCAACGTAGCAGGAGTTGTAATTGAACATAGAGATCATTTAGGTCGGTCCATTGTGTGTACTCAGAAATAGCTGGGGGGTTCTATCTCATTTCTAGTACGTAGCACACGGAATAAGAATATGTTTTGCGAATGAGCAGGGGTGGAAGGGAGGTGCAGAATGACCGGAGGGGTGTCTCGCTTTCGAAATCCAATGGGAAGGACTGAAGTCTAACCATACACGGTGTTGACTCTGACGGACGAAAGCAAGCCCAGCCCACGAAGCCTCGGATGCGGGACTGCGCGCTTCAAACCTCGCGCGTCACGTGCCACGGCCCGAATGCGAGGAGATCTCCGGCGTCAGTTCTGCTTTCTCCTCCGCTACTCTTCGACTCCATCGTCAAAACACGACAACTCGTGATTCTCCTGCTATCATTCACGGCCAGAGTATGCTCTTTTGGTCTGAAATTTCCGGTGCTCTTAGCGATCAAGAAGAGGATAATGTGGGATTGCGAGGGGGAATTCAGGTAAGTTTCGGTACCCTCAACGTTGTATTTGAATGCAGACCCCCGAATGGTCATATAGACAATCGATATGACAGTACATGCGGATCTCCCATCATGGTCTACATCTAGCTCTGCGGATCCGGCGTGTCCACCGTACTACTCTACGTACAAGGCGTACATCAATTGCCACACCCGCATGGGTGACACTTTGTGACGGGATGTCTAGGTCCTTAGACACACGTTCCGTCTGTAAGTATCCCCGTGTCCTCCGTGTGTAACGCCGCATTTCCTTGGTTCCTCGCCATGGCCAGAATGTCCCGAACCTCCTGGACGGTCACATCACAACCCACATCGCACCGCTCCCTGTTTAATAACAACCGCTCGGCCCTACCCACCCACAAACTAGTTTGCCCCAGCTTCCTCAACCCTGGTCACCCTCCTCATCCTCGACTATGTCTGGAACCTGCGCAACCCCCGGATGCAAAGACACCGTGTACAAAGATGCGAGCGGAAAAGCCGGCAAATACTGTCGGAAGTCCCACAGATCGTGAGTTCTGATAGCAGGATTGTTGATCCTTGACGGTCATCCGACGCTTGCGCTCTCTAGGTGGGGCGAAAGAGGTTGCATCTTGTGCCGACGAGCGCAGAAGTACAAGGACAGCAAGTTCTGTCACCCTTGCGAGACAGCCATGAGAGGCATTGGCCCCATACTCGTGCCAGTACCACAGGACAATGAAACATACAACAACGGTGCGTGATGAGCATCCGGGCTGTGAAAACTTGCGTGACTGAAAATCGACATCAGTTGCAAACCAATTTCAACAATCGTGGAGAAATTCTACGCCTTGCCCAAAGGTTCAAGCGGTCTACAGGATAGTCGAGAGGGAGGAAACCATGGACAAATACAACGCGTACAGGTAAGGAAACCATCGAATCCGTTACTTGAACTGCTGTTGACTCTGTCAGGGATTCGGTGGAGGCCCGGGGTGGGTTCACAGCCAAGGGTTTGGCGCCAGGGAACCAGCGACGTCGATGGCACGGAACGAATAGGGAATGCAACATTGGTGACAACGGCCGGACCTCCTTCTGCTACTCCCCGCAGTGCTCTCTATGCTGTATCCTCAGGACCTCGTTTGACACGGGGCATTCGGCAAAAAAGCACGGACCAGGGTGTTTCGGAAATGGGATCTACACCTCGTCCGCCTCTTCAAAGTTCGTCGCGTGCTCAGAGATCGTCACGATCCGTCCTGACTCTTTTCATTTCCAGTTCGAACAATTACATCAAGAATCTTGCGCCTTCTCCGTGGAAAGCCATCTTACTTTCCTACGTGGTTGTTGGAAAAACCAAGAAGTTCACAGCGCCTCAATGGGGAATAACGGGGCCTCCTGCAGGCTTTGATTCAGTACGGTCAACATCCTCGCCCTTCATACTTTTTGTGACGTTTGGACAGGTCATTGCCGAGCCTGACCCCGCAGGTTCTTTCGGTGTCGGAGCTGACGAACTCGTTGTCTACTCCAACGACGCTGCACGCCCAATTTACCTGTTGATGTATGATTCCTAAAAGCAACCTCCATGATACAGAATTCATGTGTGGTTTGGTATATTCGAAATGTGGACCCCTTGGCTGCAAGAACCAATCAATAGCCTTACTTGTTTATTTCACTGGTGTTGCGTAGCTGCCGATTGCAAAGGATGAATATGCGAGAAGCGGCTCGGCATTCCTGCGGTAGTTGCTGAAACCAAGGTTAAGATAGAAGATGCCTTTCTCCGAGGGTAACGAGTGAGCCGGTATCACAGAATGTCAAAGCGTGGTTGGTACGCGCAGTCGTGTAGGATTTGATAGTGCTCCATTTACAGAGAACTACCCGAGGTCCGTTTGAGGCCCTCCGACGCAGTACGGTATTTACCTGTAGCGGGGTACCCCGGACAATTGAGTGAAAGGGACATCTCGAGTGGATTCCTCTTGTCTGAACGGGCGGGGTCGTGTTGACGCCCACCATCACTTCAAGGGTGCAATCCAACCACACATGGTGTTAACTCTGGCGACGAAAGTGGGTTCTACCCAACGACGCCACCTGAACGTCGACCAGATCTGCCGGGCTAACGCACCTTCATAGTGTGGTGATGTGGTACTGGGCGCTTCACGGCCCAAACTGCGGCGGGGTGGGAGTAAATCGCCGGCGCTAGCCCAGCACTCTCCTCTGCTACTCGTCGACCCCATCGTCCAACCGTGAAAACTCACGATTCCCCTGTCCTCGTTCACGGCCAAAGCAGGCTCTTTTGGTCTAAAATTTTTGGTACTGTTAGTCGTCAAGAGGAGGGCGGAGCAAAATCGCGAGGGGGAATTCAGGTAAGTTTTGGTACCCTCAACGTTGCGTTTGAATGCAGACCCCATATGATAGTACATGCGGATTCCCATCGATGGTCGACATCCGGCCCTGCGGATCCAGCGTGTCCAGCGTACTATCCGACCCACAACTCTCGTCTATCCTCTCCTGGCTAAACACTCCCTCGTGGCGTACATCAACTTCACACGCCGCATGAATGACACATTGTGATGGGATACTTGGGTCTTTAAACACCTGAGGCCTCCCCTTGAATGTTCTATCGGTATCGGTCCGAATCGTGGCGGGTGGGAGTATGTATTCTCTTCTCAATCAGGATAATCCCTTATTGCATCAAACACCCGTCCTCCGTGTGCAGGGCCGCGTTTCCCTTGGTTCTCCGCCATGCTTAGAATGTGCCGAACGCACTGCATCGCTCTTTATTGAATAACAACTACTGTGTCCCACCTGCGCGCAAGCCAGTTTACCCAAGCTTCCTCAACACAAAGCCCCCGGTCACACCTCTCAGCCTCGACGATGTCTGGAATCTGCGCAACCCCCGGATGCAAGGACCCTGTGTACAAAGACGCGAATGGAAGAGAGGGAAAGTACTGTCGGAGGACCCACAGATCGTGAGTTTTAATACTCAGGTTGTTCGTCTTTGGCAATCGCCCGACTCTTGTGCACTCTAGGTGGGGCGAAAGAGGTTGCATTTTGTGCCGAAGAGCACAGAAATACAAAAACAGCAAGTTTTGTCGCCCTTGCGAGACAGCCATGAGGGGCATTGGTCCCGTGCTCGTGCAAGTACCACAAGATAATGAAACATACAATAGCGGTGCGCGATGAGCATTCGGAGTGTGGAAAGGCTGGGGAAACTCACGCAACAGTGGATTGACATCAGTTGTTCACCAATTTCAACAATCGTGGAGAAATTCTAAGCCTTGCCCAAAGGTTCAAGCGGTTCACAAGATCGTCGAGAAGGAGGAAACCATGGACAAATACAGCGCGTACCGGTAAGCGGACTACTGGATCCGTTACTCGAGCTGCCGTTGACTCTGTCAGGGATGCGGTGGAGGCCCGAGGTGGGTTCACAGCGATGAGTTTGGCTTCAGGGAACGAGCGACGTCGATGGCACGGAACGGGCAGAAACTGCAACATTGGTGACAACGGCCAAAACTCCTTCTGTTACTCCCCACAGTGTTCTCTATGTTGCATCCTCAGAACCTCGTTTGATATGGCACGATCCAAAGGGGGGAATTTTGGAAGTGGGATCTACACCTCGTCTGCCTCTTCAAAGTTCGTCACGCACTCGGAGATCGTATGATACATCCTGACCCTTATTGGTTCCAGGTCGAACGATTACATCAGGAACCTCGTGCCTTCTCCGTGGAAAGCCATGATACTTTCCTGTGTGGTTGTTGGAAAAACCAAGAAGTTCACTGCGGTTCAACCGACATTAACGGGACCCCCTGCGGGTTTTGATTCAGTACGGTCAACATCCTCATCCTTCTTCATACTCTTTTCGTGACATTTGGACAGGTCATTGCCCAGCCTGACCCCAACGGTATTTTCGCTGTTGGCACCGACGAACTCATTGTCTATACCAACGATGCTGTGCGCCCCGTTTACTTGGTGATGTACGATTCCTGAGAACGGCCTCCGTGATACGAAGTCCATGCGTCTTTGGGAGTATTCGAAATGTCGACTTTTTAGCCGTCACAAGCAAGCAATAGTCTTATCTATTCATTTCTGCGATGTTGCGTAGCTGCTAATTACAAAGGGTGAATATGCGAGAAGCGATTTGGTGTTCGTGGCTGAAACCAAGGCTGAGATAGAGGACTCCCTTGCCTGAACAAACGACGTCGGGTTAACACCCACCACTACCCCAAGGGTGCAAAATCTGAGGCCTTCACTAGTAGTCACCTCTCGTTAGACCCACCAACTCGGACCTTCCTCGCAAGCCTGAGGCTGACAGGTCAATGACTGCCATTACCTAAACTTCCTCATGAATCCATTCACCCCCGGAGACCTCGTGGTGATGGGCGGTTACGGTAAACCCTGTTTCTTGTGAGTAACCAAATGTGGCGCCGGGCGCTTCATGGTCCAAACCGCGATGAGGTGCGAACGTGAGAAACCCATTTCTAGCGCCAGCGCTTTTTCTTCTCTCCGCTGCTTCTTCGACCCCATCGCCAAATGCAACAACTCATCCCCTACTTTCGCTTGCGACAAGAACAGGCTCTTTGATCTAAACTTCCTGGCACCGTTAGTCATCAAGGGGAGGGTGGAGTGGGGCCCATGGAACCCGGCGTGGAGCGCGTACGGAAAGGCGAGAGTTCTGTACGACCTGGCCTGAAGGGGACGGAAACAATTCAGGGTTGGCGCGAGTGCCCTCGAGAAAGGAAACATATCGCGATACTCCGAGCCTCGCAGGCGGGGGTAATGAGCACACGCACGATAGGCATCCAGGCCGCAACGTAATATCTAGGTAGGTGTCGATACCCTCAACGTTCCATTTGAATACAGACCTATAGCTAGTTTCGCTGATGATTGATATTCCAGGGTACATGTGGATCTCCCAGGATCTCCCATCATGGTCAACAAGCAGCCCCGCGGATCCGGCACGTACAACGTGTTCGATGTGCAACCCTCGTCTTTCCTGTGCCAGCTGAATAACCCCTCGCAGCATCCATCAACCCTACCCTCCACATGAACGTCGCCTGGTGACGAAATATCTATGTCCCTGGTCACTCGGCCTTGAGTGCTCCGTTAGCCCAAATTGCACTGAATCTCGTGGGTGCGGGTAGATTCTCTCTTCACAGTTGGGATAATCCCTCGTTACATCAAGTGCCTAGACGCCTCCATGCCCTTTGCGCGCAAGGACACATTTCCCTGACTTCCTGCCACGCCCAGAATGTGCCGAACTTCTCGAATGGCCACACCACAACCTACGTCACACTGCTCCCTGCTAAATAACCGCTGGGCTGTTCTGCCCCCGCACAACCCAGTTCACACAAGTTTTCTCCGCGCATAAACCTGGTTGACCATCCTCATCAGCATCGGGAATGTCTGGAATCTGCGCAACTCCTGGATGCAACGACCGTGTGTTCAGAGATGCATATGGAAGGGCTGGAAAATACTGTCGGATGACCCACAAATTGTAAGCTATCGTATCTTTATCCTTGGCAATTATCTTACGCTTGTGCACTCAAGGTGGGCCGAGACAGGTTGTATACGGTGTCGAAGGGCAGAGAGGCACGGGGAAAGCAAGTTTTGCCTTACTTGCGATATCAAGATGAAGGACTCCGGTCCCGTACTCGTGGGTGTACCAGAGGATAACGAAACATACAAGAGCGGTGCGTGATGAATGATTGTATGGAAGCTGGGTGAAGACCGTGACGACGAAAAAACCGAGGAGACGGATAGTTTTGAAGGGTTGGCGATGGAGAAGTGGGGTCATGGTTGACCTGGAGGGCGACTGGCGGACAAAGAGAAAAGAGGGCTCAGGCTGCGTTGCAAAGGCATAGAAAGATACTTGTGGATAGGACGGAGCTTGTCACTACGCGACTCGCATTCGTCGATCAACGTCTCCCGATCTATTTAACAAATTCAGATTTCTATCCCGCGTCGTAAACTAGTACATGTGCGGCGGTCTCTAGCACACAGCGAACGTTTTTTTAAAAAGGAAAAAAGAGGTCTCCGGCAAAAACTACCTAGGGTCTCAGTCCAAACATGGCCAACAGGTTTCAAATTTGGGCTCCCTGTATCTGGGTGAGCCTCGATGTGAGCTCTACGCGAGCATGAGGTGACATGCCCCGTTTGACGCAGTTAGACGTGAGTCGAGTCGTATTTGAGGAACGGGACGCGAGATCCCCCTCCAGCAGACGCGTCGACGACCGACGTTTGACGAGTGATGAGGGATGTCTCCCAAAATCATTCCGCCGTTACGGAAACAGTGTGTCCAGACTAGGCGCTTTTCCGCGGCGTGTCTGCTTTGAGTTGTTTTCCCCTGGTGCGCCCGGAGGCTCTCATGCATTATACTACCACCATTTGTCTGCGAGTGATACAAATCCAAAACCATAAGTCAAGCGCTCGAGAGTATAAGGGTTAACATTGAACGTTTGAACAATCGCGACATCCACCACTGTTTAGTTCAAACCCGCCATCGCATCCCTAATCATCTTCACTTTGGCCTCTGATCGAGGCTTGATCACACATTTAAAAGGAAGGGAATGTCTATGGAGACAACAGACACGTAATCAGTAAACCCCCTCTGCTTGCTTGAATCGAAACACCAAAAGACATGACGTACCTGACGGGAGATTCGCGGAACTTGGGCTCCGGCTTCTCACCAGCCGGCGCCTCAATGTCGAACACGGCGAGGGTGCAAGCAATATTAAGGAAGAGGGCCCGGTGGGCAAACCATCTACCGGGACATATCCTGTCGGCAGGTGTCAGAAAGCGACAAGAACTGCAGACTGTGCAGGGTCGTACCGTCTGCCCGTCCCGAAAACCCGATCTTCTGGATTCTTCACAGAGGGGTCCAACTTCCCGTCCTTCAAGAACCTTTCGGGATCGTAGGTGTGCGGCGCAGGGTATACGGTCTCGTCATAGCATATTCCCCTGCACATCCACCATGGTAAACAGATGACACACGCACTGTTTTCCAACAGTCACCACATAAGACATAACACTTACCAGACGTTCTCAATGATCGTGGCACCCGCAGGTATGAAATACCCTTTATATACGTCGTCCTCCGTGACACGCTTCGGGGCTCCAATCGGAATCGGGCAACTCCACCGGAGCAATTCCTTGATCAACGCGGAGATGTAGGGCAGATATTCCTGATCCGAGATCTGTGGTAAACGTTCGCATCCTACAACCCTGTCCAGCTCCTCTTGCGCCTTTCTCACGACGTGAGGGTGTAGAGCTGCGACAAGGAAGAACGTTCGCAGGACCGAGTGGGTCTGCCATTGCTCACAGATGAGCTCGGATATGGATGCTGGAAAGACTGAACCCTCACGGTATCAGACGCGGCTATTATAATATCGTGAGTGAGCACTCCCAAATGTATCTCCGACAAATTGTCTCACCTACAAACATTGTCGCAGTCACCGATCGGGTTACACTCTCGTCATATCCTTGGTCTGCAAGTTCTTTCACACGGTCGAAACACGAGGAGGC
>Ga0307517_10006807_pt1 | contig 16819 bp, 25 predicted proteins | sample 23_EM_MG_FD_194515 | JGI IMG/M metagenome (GOLD analysis project Ga0307517, IMG submission 194515) | Populus trichocarpa ectomycorrhiza microbial communities from riparian zone in the Pacific Northwest, United States - 23_EM | ecosystem: Host-associated > Plants > Roots > Unclassified | place...
TCCCAGGGGGCGGGACTTTCGATATGAAGAATCCAATCTTCAGTGCCGAGGGGAACTTGCTCGTCGAACTCAATTATAAGCAGTAGACTCTTCGGTACGTCCTACACTTACTAGACTCAAGATAATCACAGGTAGACTCACACGCAGAAATATTTCTTTGTTTTGACAAGAAGTTGGAGTAAGTGTTGGAGGTTCCTCCTGGCTTCGAGTTTTCGCTGTCTGCTTTGTTATCCTTTTTGTACTCAACTGTTGGTACCGTACTTCCGAGTCTCTGTCTGCCTACGAAATGGGATAGAATCTTCCTTCCCCCCGTTTTTCACGTTTAATAGTAGCTAAGGGGTGATCGTCGTCTCTTGAGAATGGCGTATCAGGTGAAGTTTATACCGTATTTCTACCAAATGCGTTTGACCATTGTGTATCTGGTAAGATCCTCCAACTTTATCCTTTCTTTCTTGCCAGGGATTCTGCCACTTTTGTTCTCTCCCATCTCAGCAGTGCGCGGTGCGTCATCTCGTCCGTCGTCCAGCAATTTTTTCAATTTCGTATTATATGCCTGAATTAAGATTTGAAATATTCTATTATATCAGAAGTGAGGAAACATACCCGCTCTTCTTTTCCTTCTCCAACAGGATCGCGCCCAAAGTCATTGATGGCATCATTGGCCTCTCTTTCTTCCATACCTGCTCGTCTTCGAGTTGCATAACTCACAAGATTGACACCAATGATAACTTTTATCACAACAAAGCTGCAGAGAACAAATCATTTAGTCATTGGCGATTCAATTCTTGTCTCTGTACGAACCACAACCAGAACAGAAGTCCCATTACGACGAAAGTCGTATAACGAAGAATCTCGGCATTGCTCAAGCAATGGATGAAAGATACCCAGGTTTGAGGCGGGTCAGGAACGTATTCTTCGGAGATTATGAGCAAAACTGATTGAGACCCAATAAGTATAAAGAGAGCCGCCAAAGGGAGGGATGCAAAGCCCAACCGGCGGGCGACGAGGGGAGATTGGTCAATATAAGAATGCTAGGAAAACCGTGATGAATACAATTTTGTAGAAAAAAAATACGAAATCGAACCTTACGAGCACTCAGCCTTCCAACTGCACTCATGCTAGCCAGATCGCGGCAAAGCACATCGATATAGCGCTCGTAAACAGATGGTCGGATGTGATTGAATTTCGTGATAAAAGCGTGTTTCAGCCAGTCCACGAGCATCTCAGAGACCATCACTGTTAGGACGGGCTGTAAATGGGTGGGTTATGAGTGACATTATTCAAAGGAAAAGGCGGATATAACACACATATGATATGATATACATCACATTACTTCCAGTGAACCAGCCAAAACTCTTTGGAAAGAAGACGCCACCTGTGAAGTCAAATTCTGTTCCACTAAGCTCGATGAGATTTCGAATAGCGACTATAAAAAGCATCAGAGCCAGATTGAACCGTTCGACGATATCTAGTGAAAATAATATCTGTAATCAATCTTAAGTGAAACAGGATACGACGAACCGGCACACGTTATTTGAAACAGATTATCTTTCTCAAACTTCTTGAAAACGCTACCTTTGATCTCAACAAACTGATTGGAAACGAGGAGTGTGAGCAGTGCATGATCGTAAGAGTTGATCGCGACGTTCAATGCGATGAGCTGGTACATCATCACCAGTGCATGAGCAACTAAACAGCATGAGTAAAATAAAAGCTCAGATTAACGGGAGCGAACCATTATACGCCAATGCAAGTGAAAAAAAGAGGAATGGGCGAAGGGTGTGTGTTGAAAAAGGAACTCGGTGCGAAAGTGGTTCAAGAGTCGATCGAGAAAACAGACAGTCGAGAATATCTTGCCCAATAGAAGCACACAGTCGATCTGCAATCTATATGGAACTGAGTGGCCTATTTTTTCAAAAAGGAAGGAAAGACCTCTAAAGCATTGAAAATGACGTATAGTTTTATAGTGTCCTGCCCGCGAATGATGTGATAGATTTTGCTTGCATCGGTCAGAGGAGTGAGGATTAAAAGCGAAGTGATAAGCAAGAGGGCACGTAGAAGATCAGCTTTCTGCGAAGGGGGTAGTGGTGGCGCCGATTTTCGCAACATATTAGCAAGAAAAGCATATAAAGCTAGAAAGAAACGAATCGGAAGGACCGTAAACGTGTATAAAAATGAATCAAAACAGAGTATGAAGCCAAAACCGATGATCTGTGGAGAAAAATCAGTGTTTCCACCTTAGAAAGCAATGAATCTAACCTTTTCCATCGCCCAGGGCATGCTCAAGAAGTTCCTCACACGCTCCCACTTCATTTCCTGATGAGAGTCGAAATCTGTTGCCAAAAGCTCCTCCCTAAGATAATCCCATAACGAAAATGGGACACCATCTGGTTCTAGCAGTCTTGGTAAACCATTCTCAGAAACAGGTTCTGTTGGTGAAACAAGGATTGGAAGAGACTCTATTGGCCGAGAAGGAAGTATAGGAGTTGGTGGCAAGGATGCATACGCAGTTGGAGGCGGTCTTTTGTCGAAAATAACTGGCACAGGCGAAGTAGTAAGTCCTCTATGTCCAAACTGACGGTAGTCCTCCAAATTTGATAAATCCATCATATATGGGCGTTGATACACATGTCCTGGGGGGCTAAGGGGACTACCCTGCTCCGAAGTCAGTATTCCAGAAGCTGGGTATTCCAAAGATTTTGCTGGCGAATTCCTAAGCGAAATGCTGTCTGATGAGATGGGGCGTCTTAATTTTCGGGAGTGTCGTTTGGAGACTGCGCTTGGTGCTGCCATCAAGCTTGGTAAAGCTCCTGGTGCGTCAGAACTAAGTACTAGATGAAACAGGACTGGGCTCGAGGCTGGATGTGACGAACCATGTGATCCACGTGATAATGTGACTCAAGGTCGTCAGCTACCTTTGTTCTTAAGATATGTCCAAGAATTTATTCGTCGACCCCACGAATCTGTCCGCAGTATCATCGTCGTCAGTGCATTCGGCTGGCCCTGCTCGAAAACGAGTTCGTAGTCAGGAATTGACCTCTGAGGAAAAAGAAGCGCGGGCGCATCGTAACCGTATCGCAGCACAGAACTCCCGGGATCGCAGAAAGTTTCAATTTGCTTACCTCGAGCGGAGGGTGGGTGAACTCGAAGAGAATCGGCAGTTGCGCGCAGGAGCTTGTATTCGACCTGCTGAGCCCACAGATGTCCATGGGCAGCAGGAAGGCGTCCAAGTGCGAGCTGAGCCTGATCGTGCACGAGAACGAGAAAATGAAGAGCTAAGGGAGCGGATTCGTACTCTGGAGAGAGGATGGGATAACATTCTGAAGGCACTTGCAGCCCAAGGACTACCAACTGGTCTCGCATCTACACCGCAATCAAGTACTACAATGAATGTCGAACCGAACATGACAAATTCTTTGTCGCCAAAAACGTCTTTGCCAATATCCAATTGCATCGAGATCGCATCTCCCACTCCATCACACTCCTCCCTTGAAGCCGAGGCACCTCCAACAAGTCCTATGTCCAGTGACACATCGTCCGGAACCGAAGGAAAGGAAGGGTCAAATTACATTAGTTTACTGGTTTCCTCTGTGGCCCTCAGCGGGTGGTCTCACTGTCAGCGCCGGCACTGCCTTGTCAACCGATTTCCTGTCTTCCGTATATGCAGGCACTTCATTTGAAGCGGATCGCAAACTATCCATCACAGTTACACCTAATGCCAGTATCACGAACAAGGTTATGGAGGCATTCTTCCAAGAAATTATCACGTCGCCTTGCACAGCCCAGGATGCAACACCGGAAAGCTTCGAAGTATCTACTTTGGGTTCGGGGTCGGCGGAAGTGAATCTGATTCCAGATGGCAACTTTTAGCGGAAGGAAAAGATCACACGAAATTTGTAGACCAATATACCAAATTCCGCGACCACTTCGGTGAGGAATGGACGACTGGAATGGAGACGGAGAGGATGTTGGATGAAATGATCGCCATGACCGAATTAGTGGATGGAGAAGCATTCGCGGCCAATGCTGAATTCTCCCAGATTGATCATTGGTGTCGGTCTCGGGCTGGGCTGGTTGTATTGGGGCTTATTGAGGACTCACTCGTTGTAACCTTCCCGACACACGTCAGCCGCTGCTCCTCGTTTTCTCCAACTAGGTTGACCCATGTGTCTTCTATAACAACAAGACGACAAAAAATTGTGACTCTTTGACCCCGATTTACGGTCTGATATCCGACCTGTTTGCTTCTCTCCCTCTAAACATCACTCCTCTTATTAACTGTCTGACACATATTGGCTGTACAACATATAAGTATGCCCTTCACCTGTTTCCTTGTTACTTGCCAGTTTTTCCTAATCTCTTTTTCTTGTTATCCCACCGTTTAATGGACTTGCATCTCACTGACTGCTACCTACGTTTTTCACATCCTCTCCCCACCCACTTTCTCATGTCGTTTGCTTTCCTTGTCCTCGACGCTCGTCAAGCTCCTCGACAGACACAAGACAACGAAAGGAGGTAGTCGTGCATTGGAGAAGTCGATGAGCAGAATAGGGACGTATAATACGCTTGCAGCTCCCCTTTATTGGGTTTTGAGACGCGCGTCTACTGCAATCCCTCGAGAGTTTCTGGGAGCAAATAGCTTGAATGCGTAGAATAAAGATTGGGTGCCTTACATCGGCCACAAAACGAGCCTGTCAATGTTTTGCTATGTTTAGGAATACCATCATGGCCTCTTCCTCAGGTATGACCACCGCAATTCCATCATGGCAACATTAAACGAATTTAGGATCAGGTCTTACCTCGAAGCTTGCTATCGAAGAGACTCGGCGTCTCATAGACCAGCAAAAAGATGATCTCTACGAATCGATACGACAGCTCAACTCGAGGCGAAACGAACTTGCATCGATCTCTGTTTTACCACCAGAACTATTGGGGAGAATCTTCAGTTTTGTCATTGAAATAAACACAGACGCTGCCTTGGTATTTTTATTATCGTTGGGCTTCACCTACGTTTCACAGAACTGGCGGAACGTTGCCCTCGATACGCCCAGTCTTTGGAGCACCCCGGTCTTTCTTTACCCGGATTCGGATTGGGCAAAAACAATGCTGGAGCGTTCAAAAATGGCAGATTTAGTTGTCAGTTCCAACCTTTCTCTGAATTATTCGGATCTCATGAAGGAGATCTTCAACGATCATGCCGCCCGTATTCGAGAAATTGATCTACATGGCCTCCAAGCTCCGCTTTTATCGTCGATTATAGAAAATGTTCAGCCATCTTCGCTTCACTTGCGTTCCTTGCGTTTATCACTTGAAAATGATTGGATGGGCGACGGTTATGACTCACAATTTCCTGTCTTTCCCAGCCACCTTTTGGTTCAACCAGATATCTTGCGACGTCTGGTTATCGTGCACTGCGCATTTGACTTGTATGCGCAACCACGCCCTCAGTTAACCCATCTCAAAATTGTGAGCCCCCGCGATCGCCCTCTTCTATCCGAATTCGCCACTGCGCTTTCCGGGATGCCTGCTTTGGAATCCCTCGAGATGGTGCGTTCACTTCCATTGGCAGCAAAAGCTGTGAAGTTGGATGTGAAGGTCGAACTTCCCAAACTCTCTCTCCTATACATGTCTTCGAAGGAAAATTTCTTCGAGGTCCTGAATGTCATCGACTTTCTTATCGTTCCTTGGACAGCCACGATCGACCTTGTTAACGCTTCGCAACCATTTATATCAGATATTGTATCCCCACTCAGACTTTTCTTTTCCTGCATGACAGGAAACATCGAGAGAAGATCTTACAATCGTCTTCGCTTGTGCAATTCCGAGTACGGTCTGTGTTTATCAGCCTGGAGAATCGAACAGCCGCATTCCAGCACCACCGACCCGGCAGACCTTGTCCTGATGCCGAAATTCGACCGCCATCGGTCAGCTTCTTCCGTGGAAGAAATCCTCCGTTGTCTTCCCCTCTTTGACCTCAAGACGTTGCTTATCGACATCGGTTTTGGACAACCGGCCATTCATAGTTTCTTTGGCCAATCTACCACTATCCAGACCGTAGAACTTCAGTCCAATGCTGTTGTATACGACTTTCTCCAGGTGTTGACTCATAAACCAGAGGGATACGAACGTTCCGAATCTTCCTACTATTCCGTCTCATTCCCTGCGCTTCAATCACTCACATTTAACCAGACGAGGTTCAACGCGTTCGGATACCTCCTGGACTGTCTTATGGAGCGGTATGAACGTGGAGCGGGGCTGCAGACACTCAGCTTTTACATGTGTTATGACCTGAGCCACGAGAATATGCAGCAGCTGCGAGAAATCGTTCCCGATGTGGAGTGGGATGAAGTTTTGCTGACCGAGGAACTTGATTATGATTGTGAAGATTATGGCGACTACGACGATTCTAGTGACGAGCCTGAGTATGACTTAGATTACATGTGATGGTGACACTGTACCTATTAACTTCGGATTCTTCAATGACTGAAAAACAGTCCTCAAACTATAAAACCCTTTCGCATCTTCGAGAACATGGTGAGGTTTGACGATATCATGGAGAATGGCAATACAAAGATTCTAATTCATCTCAAATGTCGAATAAACATAATCATGTAGCAGGAAATGTGTCCGCATACAACATAAGGTTACACTACTATAGTAATTTTCATGGTTTCCTTGCCGCTCATAGTAATGACGGGGAAAGTGACATTGATGTCTAATATCAAAGAGCAAAGTTGAAATAGGCAGTGTAAAATGAGGAATACAAATCAAGGAATTGGGCGAAAAGTGGCTGATTGAACAGATATGAGATTGGCAGGAGTGCTGGACACAACGAGGATTGCATAATGAAGACATAACTGATGAATAATGATGGTGCAGAGAAAGAGGAAAGAAGTTCAAATAGCAAGGAGCGGAGAACAGATTGATGAGATGAGAGCAGCATTAAAGATGGAAAGCACCAGAGAAGACGTCGGCATCCGACTCCTTTGAACGGGTTGCGGCTTTCATGTCCTTTGATAAACGCGACTTCTCCCTCTCCCAGATGACACGTATCTCTTCTTCACGAGGATCAGAGGAAGTGGTATCAGCGTTGATGGCACCTAAGCAGCGGAGGATCTCTTCCCCCCAAATACCATCGACGAGTCTGACCTCGCCCACAGATCCAACACCATTCCTTGCGAGTCCAGCTCCAAAAGAAGTTGAACGGCCAAAGCTTTTCTTAGCTCTGGGTGTTCCAGGAGCAGCAGAAGACGACAGAGAAACAAGTCCGACACCCTCGAGAACACCTATCAAGTCGCCGAACTCGCTTCTCGATACGGATTCGAAGATTCCGTTCTCAGATCGTGAGAGGATGAGGCCGTAGAAGGTGTTAAGTGAACCTGTATCGATGCCAACATACGGAGTGTTCGAGGGGTTAGGCATAGAGAACGAGCGCTTGATGGCTGGGGGTTTGAGTTTTTTCGGAGACGACGTAACTTGTGACAGGGACAATCCTGCCCCGAGCCTCTTTGAGGCAATAATCATGGTGAGGAGGGTGAGTCGCGCCTGAAGGCCCAAATTGCGGACCTTGGCCAAGACTTCATTGTTACTAGCAACCGAAGTGCCACTGGCATTATTCATCTGCGATTTTGAGTTCGCAGAGGCAGGCGCGTACGCTTTGAAGGCAGCCAATATATGCTGAGGTGTTATCTTCGGAGGTGGCGCGTTCAGGGGGTTTTCGTTGGAAGAATGGTTTGTCGAAGCAACAGCTATGTCAATGGCGCCTCGAAGGACTTCGAAGAGGCACCGAACGTCGCCAGTAAGTGCCGCAACCTTCTTCGTCAAGAGCATGATGGCCGCATTGGGCAGAAAGCTCTTTGTATCCGTGGATGAGTTGTCATTAGACAGGCTTTCCAAGCGGGAGACGAGAATCTCTTGGAGTTCGAGGGGTGTGTATGGAGCAAAGTGAACTGTTTGAACGCTGGTGGTCTCAAGAAATGGATTTGAGGCCGATGCTGTGAGGGTGTGAGTGTTGGCGATACCGATAAGTCGTAATGTAGAAGGAAAGGATTCCGTAAGCGTGAATATCGAAGACAGCGAGTGTTCATTGGGTGTGATATGGTCGAGTTCGTCAAGAATGAGAATACTTTTGAAGACAAGTTAGTGAGATGCATCTCGAGTGGCATGACCAACATTACCATTTGAGTTTTGAAGTCCGAAGCAGGGCTTGAACCGCTTCTCTACCCTTTGCTTTCTTTCCAGCGGAACGCTTCTGGAACGCGACGAGATCAAGTTCATCAATCATCCTTTCCCACAAGGTATCCAAAGTTTTGAGTGCCATGCAGTTGATAGAAATAACTTTAAGGTCGCTTGGATGTTCAGTGACGAGTTCGCGGACAATTCTAGTGACAAGGGCGGTTTTCCCAGTTCCAGGAGAACCAGAAATAAACATGCTGGATTGAATTTTATCGTGATCCATGACGGTATTGTCGATGAAGGGTTTGACAAAGTCGAGGATGGTATCGCGTTCAGATTGGCGGCCAGTGATTGGTATGTGTGTACTGTTGCAGGTAGAGCGAAGCAGAGCACGAATACGAGTGTGAAGGGGTAATAAACCGATCGGTGGCGTCGGAGGTGGCGTTGCAATGGCAAGAGACGGAATTGCTGCCGAAGGTGTAGACGGCGACGAAGTCGACATGGAGCGTTGAATACCTAAAAGTACACATTCAACAAAAATTTTGTCAAAGAGAGACTAATATGACCTAAACGTGGTGGCGTAATGTCTTCAGTCGCGCTACGTCGGAGAGCGCGTGGGCGACGGGGCGGGGAGGAATCACTACTGATTAAACAATTCAAAGGAGGAATATTCTCCTTGTTGCCCGTGTCATCTTCGAGAGTCAGAGACGTCCGAGGACGCTTTGGAATAGGTGAGCTCTCGGGGGTGAGCAGCTGCTCGCAAACCACCTGGGCCTTGGCAGCTGGAACAGACGACGATTCACGGTGAGCACGCTTCCCAAGAACGGTTCCCCGACGTGTCTGCATCGCGACGGACGACTTGCTGGTGGTGGTGGTCGAAAGGCAAAGGATGTCGGGCTCCTTGTGTTATCCTGGTCTTTTCGAACTCCGCCATCATCATCAAAACGAGGCAGGCGCGTAAACGCGTCGTATTGTCACGTGTTCGCGTTGTAATACGCGTTTATTATACTAATTATTTCTTTTCCACAAGCTCGACCACACCATTCAACGCTTCTTTCTCTCTCCGTCTGGCTACTCTCGCAAGTCTTGACTTCTTTTCCTTCTCGGTTTCGTCTCTGAAGCGGTAGTCCCCTACAAGCCCAGTCCCAAACGTTTTTCGAATATTATCCGCAAATAGGGTCACACTTGCCAGCCATTCTGGTAGGACATGACAGACATAAAAGGCTGCCTTTCCACCAGGTGTGTTCAGGCCGCTTGGGTCGCTCAATGACGTGATCTTTATCGGCATTACGACGAGACGATAGCAGGAAATTACACACTGTAGCGTTGTGAGTGGACACGATACGTAGTAGCCAACTAAATGGACTCACGATAATGCTGACGAGAATGGCGAAGACGGCGGCACCTCGCATGCTCATCCTTTTCAACCTCCATTTCCCCCAGTACACAGCACCAAGAAGGACGAAAGTCAAAAATAGACAAATCCCGACACTCGCAATCCTGAAATTAACAAAAAAAATCAGCGGAGTAATCAAGAACCTCGGCAAATCACTAACCTGAGGCTGGCATTTCTGTTCCCCACGGACGCGTCTTTCATACCCTGAGTATAGGACGAATTTGAGATGACGCCCGTTACGGTAGCCGCAATATAGAGCAGGTTCACAATATCGGTGAATCTCCTCAGCCAAAATCTGGTCGTCGGCATATCTGGGGTGCCTTCGGGTGGAGGTTTCACAACGCCATCTTTGCTAGACGCTGCAGGAGACTCTTCGTATTTGTCCGACCCAAATGTGGCATTCACTAACAGGCACCTCAAGAGACCGACAAGGTCGTTCGAAATGCCAATAAAGCCCAGCCCAAATGAAATTTGCATGTACTTGATAAGCCCCTCGGAAAACCGTTTCTGCACCGAGCGTGCCTGTACAGCCCGTAAGGAGAAGATGACAATTCTGCATGTCGGACATATTAAAAAAAAGCCCATACGAGAGTAGGAACATAAAGACTCGCCTTTCAATAGAGAAAGCCATCGTGCTGATAAGAAGCGTAGATCTCCCGCGCCTTTGCAGCATCCGATATAACATGAGTGGTATCAACAACCCATAAAGTGTTGCGAATAAAATTGAGGGCGCAAAGTCAATTGGATAGACGGTCCCACCTACGGGTGCGGGAAAGCTGACCATGATAACGAAGGGGTATCTGGACAATCAAGTTATATACCCAGGGCCATGCCAGTCACCGAGTCCAAGCACCACTGATAAACTGATTACACCACCTCATTGCCTCGCGGCCATACTTGGGAGCATGGAAATAGAACGTGGTGGATCCTCCGCAGCATGACCATGACCGTAAGACCGGCTCCAATCCTAGTAGAGTTCGAATTGTGTCGTAATCGCTTCTTTATATATATCAATCCTCCTATATAGCTTCGTCGCTTACTTATTTCCTTGTGAATAATAGTTGAAGTTGCTGACAAAGACCGGATTCCAAACACATCAACATTACTTGTTCTAAAAACAAAACGTCATGGTGTTCAAGCCTTCTGGATTTCCCCAGTTATTTTCCCCCCGGAATACAAGGTTATGGGTGCTGAGCAACAATACTCGCCGATTCCTCTTAGAAGCATCCCCAAGGGCCGGTCTCCTCGATGGTGCACGCACTTTTACCCAGTCCTCAAAACAACAGGACGAGGCTGTTTCCGAACAAAAAGTGAAGGCGAAAAGGACACGGAAACCCAAGAATGAAGGTCCAAGCACGCCTGTACAACCGAGGAAAAGAGAACAGTCAAAACTTCGGCGAGGGGAAGTTCTCCCAGATGTTCCTCCTGGGGAGTTACCACCCATAGAATTGTGGCGCAAATACTTTCTTACCGAGAAAGTTGTTTCCCGCAGATCTGTGATACGCAATCCAGAGACAGCGGCTATGCTTGCCGAAACATTTGTTCCAGAGGGTTCTAAAGACAAGATTATCATTGACGCCAGTCCTGGTATGCACATTTACAAATTTTAGTTTCTTTGAGGTTGATATAACACTCATAGGTCCTGGCCAACTGACTCGCGCGCTTCTTAAACTACCGAAAGAGCGAGTGAAGAAGATTTTTGTTCTAGAGCCCGGGAAAGCGTATCTCAAGTATTTAGAGGTATGCGTCCTCAGTTTATTTCCTTCAACAATTTGACCAGGCATAGCCATTAGAAAAGTCAGACCCCCGAGTGAAGGTCTATCCGCGATATGGAAAGGAATGGGGAGTCTACACCAAGCTAAAGAGCGATGGTGCTTTCGATGGAGTTGTCCAGACCGACTGGAATGAAGGTGAAATATATTTGACAACTTCTTGTCATATTTCATGACGTCTTCTTTAGTACACCCGCAGTTAATGTTCATCATGCACATGAACTCATGGGTGGAGGGCGAACAATTACTTTCACAGTTCTTTCGTTGTATACCCGACCGTCAGTGGTTATTCCAGTATGGCAGGGTACCATTGAACTTGATTCTCCCTACGAGGATGTGGGAGGTTAGATATACTTTTTTCCTGACATATCGTCTGCCTACTAATCTTCGTACGTCAGAGAGTAAGTGCAAAGGAAAGCACGTTGGCACGCTGTAAGCTGTCCGTGATTGCCGAAGCTACCGCCGACCTCAAGGAATCTGTCAACCCAGAAGTACTGCAACCTTACGTGAAACATTTTCATCCTGAGGTTGTGCTCGACGCTGAAAGCTCCCGAAATCCTCGAGGAAGCTATCTGGAATCGAGAAAAAAGGGAACTTCCCATCTGGCGATCACCGCTTTGCCCTCGAAACATCAGGTGTGTGATTGAGACTCTTTGGTAAGGGACACTACGTATAACAAACTGCTTGTAGATCATTGCACGGGGCGAACTTGAGCTCTGGGACTTCGTTCTTCGCAAGCTGTTTGTGCTGAAAGCCACTTCTGTCCAAAATTGCCTCGAATCCAAGTATACTTGTTCTCCTCCTCCTAACGCTAGTATCCAATCTAACTCACAAATCAGTGCCCTTGGTCCTGGATCGAGCAATCTGCTGCCAAAGTTGACAGACCCTTCCCGAGACCCTGCAAGGACTTTGAATGCAGCGTTAAAAGGCCCTCGTGATTTGACCATTCACGAATGGAGTATATTGGTGGAGGAGTTCAAAAAATGGCCATTTAGACCTGATGTACGACTTTCCTCATTTCATATTGCTCGCGGTCACTGATAAGCGTCATCAGGACCTCGGAATTGAGTCATTCTACGAGGTTGATTCCCACCATCGGTAGATTTACTGGAACTTTTCCTCTTTATAATTTATCCTTTTCTTACGTGAATTACCATGAACAACCAGTTTTGTCAAGGAGTCGACGCCGAAGTTGTGTACACACAAAAGTAAATGCCTCAATTGAAGGCAACCGTGTACCAAGCAAAATACATAGTATTGATACAGATAAATTCACGCCTGAGACTCTACCGTCTGTGTTGAATCATCAAGCAAGCCCTCATCCCATTCTGGTGAGTAGGAGCGCTGTTGGCTATCCTCTTGTGTTTCAATATCACCCGAGCTGCCGATGTCCGTCATCGACACGTCGGTTGCCTGTGAGTCGATTTGGGTTTCTTGTGTTTCGTCTTGCAACCCAGGTTCCAGGCTTTCAACCTTTCTTGGCCGTGGGGCAGCTTTAGACATCATTCCGAACAGAGTCGCTTGTTTTGGTCCCTCCTTTTTCATCACCGTTTTTCCAAGTGACGATCCTATCATTGATTGTCAGCATTCTTGAAGAACAGAAATGATTGGGTCTTCTTTACGAGATTTCTTAGGAGCAGACTCTGATTCTGCGGCATCAACTTTTTCAAAAAAGCTTTCGCTCTTTTGTATTGTTTTTATTTCGGATCTCCTGCCAAAAGGATTCCTATTCACATCTTGATTCGTCTTCCGAGCGAAAGGGTTACTTTCTAAATGAATGAAATCATTCAATACTTTCTCATGAGTAAGTCTAAGTGAAGGACAAACTTTGTTTGGGAGGCGGCATCGACAATTCAGAGGCAGTATAGGAGTCCTCATTTATATCTCTTTTTCTTTTCGTGTCACCAAGTGGAGAAGACCCTACGGCGGTGGGTTCGGCCCAAGACCGGTCCTGAGTTTGAGATGGAGGAGCCAGCGAACTGAACCGTGTCGTCTCGATGATGGGCACTGTTACCCGCGCCATACCAGGCCGGTCGATCGCCGGAGGCGGTCTACTATCTCCCAAAGGGTCGAAGCGCGTCGTCGATGTAGAGGGTACAGCCAGCTGCCTTAATGGAGGCTCCGGCTTCAACCACCGTCTCCGTTTGCTTCTAGCAAGAATTAACCGATCCTCTGCTTCTTCTCTTTCGGCTTTGATGAAGCTCATTTTCTCCTTTAGACCAGGAAAGTGGTAGAATTCTGCGATTTGGATGACGAAATCGAATGCGGATGTGTAGTGGAGGAGTTTGGTAAGTTCGATCGCTCGAGGAATGTTGTTCTCTTTGCAGGCACTTTGGACAAGCTTTACGAACTCCTTGTCCATTGCCTTTTCACGTGTAACAATGTCGTCAGTTGTTAGTTCCTCCTCAAGTGAGTCAAACACCATGTCGATCTGGAGTAATTCACGAGCAATCCTGTTGACAAATCAATTAAGAATTGGTGGATAAAAGCCAAATCCTAACATTTCTTCTTGAGGGAAGTCGTTTCTGAATGGCATTTGCAATGGCAGTTCCTGTATTAGCGGTCTGGGGAATGGCGGATATTCTTGTCGTCCCTGTTCTCTGATTAATAAAACGACATTGATGCATTCGTAGTAAAGTGCTTGCCTTCAAGATCAAACACATAAAGTTATCGGTGGTGATTCCGACTGGCCAGTACGTTTCATCCTTTCCTTTCCTTCTCTCCAGAAGGTTGGTATCCAATATTCTTGCCCAAGAAGCATGGTGTGGAATGCGGTATTTCGTCAAAATATGAACACAACCAGTGGTGTCGTACATTGCAGGGGCCTGCATAGTTGTGAGCAACGTGAAAGAGCGGCTGAAGCCTGGAATGTACCCCTTGGTCTGTCAAACCGATCCATTTCAAAGTGTGGCCCTTATGGACAGGAAGAATGTCTCGCTGCCGAACGCTGAAGTCTTCGAAATTGATCATGGTGTACTGCAGATTTTGAGAACCTAGGCAATATTAGAGGGTTGGCTTCTGTTGTAAATGAGCAATGAAATACCGTCAATTGTTGTCGAACCTGCCCGGTGAACGACGAAAATCCATTCCGCGCTGGCAACCATGGTGACAAATTCTCCTGGTAGTGCCATAATTCTACGCTCTCGTCCGGTACCAGATAAGAAAGTGAGGTCATGTTCACTTGTGGCTACAATTACATTCCCGTATCCTTCCAGTTCAATGTCGGCAGCGTTCTGTGGGGTAAGTGGTAGACCGCCTGCTGCCACACCTAGACATCGAGTACCTTTACGAGTTAGCGTATAGTACCAGGGACTTGTGGTTGAAGTGGAATATGGCCTAAAGTACACCCTAGCGGGGTGCTCGGCCTCCGGCTGACACGCGAATACCGCACCTCGATCGCCTATAGGCAAAAATGTCGTGAGACAAGACTTCAAAACGAGTGAGGCAAAACTCACCGAGATAAGCGAGATCATACTTGTAACTATCCGAAAAATTGAAACCTTTTCGGAGAGATTTATCGAAAAACTCGACATTGACAATGTTATGGGTGTCTTGATCGGTAACATCGATGACCCCAATGAGGTTATGGGCTACAGAACAGCAATAAAACGTCTGATTACTCTTGAGAAGAGTGCTACAAACCCAAGTATCTCTTTTTGCCGGAAAATGGCGTAGAACCTGGCTGAAAGGAAGGTTGAGCTTTGGTAATGCTCACTGTCGAAAATATCAGCCATTAGTTATATGGGACGGTGAAATGAGGACTCACCCATTTCCTTCACGAAAGAATCCCGCTTCCCCTTTGGCAGCTCAGCTTTGTGTGCTCCATCCATGTCATCCACAATCCAACCATCGTCAATATCGATCAGGTCCTCGTCCAAGTCAACATCGCCATTCCCATTCTTTTCCGAAGCGCCTCCGCCAGTAATATCATTCCCAAACAAATCAATGTCATTCCGCTTCATAGGGACTGTTGGAGCACCATTGGTGACTGAGGAGACTTTAACAGGGTCCGGGAAATTGTCGGAAACAGGTTTCAACCACCGGCTGAGTGCACCGTCAGAATCAGTCCATGCGATGAGATTTTCACGAGGCGAGAATTGCAGACGCGTAATCGTAGAATTGGGATTACCCACTTGACTGATTTCAAGAGTGTCAGTGCTGCCTTGGAACAACTTGGGAGATACCCATACCTCACGATTACTCGTCGCGTCTGTGTTGACCAAACGTGAACTCTCGATTGAGATGCTGACACTAAATAAACGCCGTTCGGAGAGAGTGCCAGGGCAGTGATTGAGCCGGAAACGTTTTTATCAGAAAAAGTGGATGTTTTGGACCAGTCAGAACGCGAGATGGTAATAATTTCTTTAAAATTTGAATTGAATATTAGCCAGTGGAGACACTACAACACAACTCACCATGCCCTTTAGTGGCGACAAAAAAGTATTGACCAGATGGATGCCAAACAACTGAGCAATCGTGTAAGAAATCAGACGAGCTACGACGGGAAGTTAGGACCTCTAGAGCACAAAAGACGGACAACATACTCCGTATCAATTACAACTGGAATGATCCCTTCCACAGTTTTCTCGATTGAAGGAGGATCCGAAGCCATATTCCATACAACAATTTTACCGTCGCATGTACATGTAGCCTAAGTGTCATGTATGAGCACTGAAGACAAGTGGCAGGCAAAATATACGGACTAGAAGAGACCCAGTTGGATGCCATGTAGCGGTCCTAACACCTGACTTATACCCTTCCAACCGAGTGCTCTTCGAGGTATCCTCCATATCAACGACCCGTACAAATAGTTCACTACGGTTGAATTAAAATTTAGGATTCATCTCGTCAGAGAAGCAGGCAACTTACTCAGACGTAACCGCTACTCGTCTGGCCTTTGGATCAATTGCCACATATCTCACTGGTACTCCCGCAACAGAAGTTAAAGGTGCATCAAATTCGTTAGAGTCGCGGAGGTACCGTCTGACTTCGGTGTCCTCGCTCCCAGAGAACCAGTAGTCATCCTAAAAGCGTGTCACTATCATGAAAGATTTCAAAAAAAAATCAAACCCACCGCAGCTGCCACGCATGATATGGCATCTTCTGCTTCTGCTGCTGTGCTTGGTTCCTGGTCCGAATCCTCATTCACTTTCCATATGCGCACAATACAATCTCTCCCTCCCGTGAATGCTCGCCTATCTCAATGAGCAGTTGCAAGACTGTCACATGATATTGTCACTTACTGGCCATCTCTGGAGAAAGCTAAGCACGTTAGTCCCTTCCCATGCGACGTTGTCGTTATCAGTTTCGACATTGCTAGAAGTCTGCGTTATGACGGAGAGAAAGACGCGAAATGTCACGCGTTGTCACGCGACTGTGACTTTTCAGCACTCGGCAGCTTATACTAAGTTATAGGACTCAGGAACTTTATTTAATATTTATGTAATTCTGTAACGGCCATAGATGTACAGTGGCC
>Ga0307517_10006808_pt1 | contig 16818 bp, 15 predicted proteins | sample 23_EM_MG_FD_194515 | JGI IMG/M metagenome (GOLD analysis project Ga0307517, IMG submission 194515) | Populus trichocarpa ectomycorrhiza microbial communities from riparian zone in the Pacific Northwest, United States - 23_EM | ecosystem: Host-associated > Plants > Roots > Unclassified | place...
AGTTAAATTCTATGATAATTTTTTTTTTTTTTTTCATTGCACAATCTGCATTTTCTCAGACCTTTTTAGCCCAATTTAGAACAAGTCTAATCCTCAAATTCATTTTCTTGTTGAAACTTTATGTCCAATTAATATACCAAACTGGGTATGGATATTTTTGGTTTCAGCAAAAATAAGCATCTTTTACCCTTTTCTCTCATGTGATGGATTGCTGCAGGTCCTTATCATGGAGGTGTGTGGAGAATAAGAGTTGAGCTACCCGATGCTTATCCTTATAAATCTCCCTCAATAGGATTTGTTAATAAGATCTACCATCCAAATGTTGATGAAATGTGAGTAAACTAAGTATGAAAACAAGAATTATGATTTTCTAAGCTTGGTAAATCACCACATTTATTTGCTTATAGAGGAATACTAACTGAAGCTTAACATGTTCATGGATTCTAATTTCAGGTCTGGCTCGGTTTGTTTAGACGTTATTAATCAAACTTGGAGCCCCATGTTTGGTAAATATTTTTGTTAGGCCTTTTCAGATAAAAAAAAAAAAAAGCTTAAGCTGCTGTCGAGCTATAATGTTTGGGGTTTATGTCTCACAAGTTGATACACTTGTTCTCCAGATTTGGTAAATGTGTTTGAAGTATTTCTTCCACAGCTTCTTCTGTATCCTAACCCATCAGACCCATTGAATGGTGAGGCTGCAGCTCTGATGATGCGTGACAAGCCTGCTTATGAGCAAAGAGTTAAAGGTAGTGATATCAGTATCTGAAATTGGTTGGTCAACTTTTCCTGTAATGAAACATGAGAAAAGATCTTGATTTTCTTGTTCTGAATCAAGTTTCATTGATGATTCTACCCGCTCGGTCGAAACCCTTGGAGTGCACTAGTTCATTATGGCATACACACAGCATCCTAAAATATATGGTCTCTAAAGACTCAAATTTTAGAAAATTTGAGCTTTTCACCATTTCCAAAAACCTCAATTATCATGCAAGTCATAATGTTGAATAGATGCTCTTAAGAATTTCAGGACTGATCCTTTGAGATGACCACAATTGATTTCTTTGTTGTGTCATAATTTGAAAACTGAACTAGCAATAGATTGACCTGCCTCCTCAGACTTATGGAGTGTTGTATTTGAGTAAAACAAGAAGCTTCGTTTCTTCTTGAAGGTGTTAGATATAAACCAGATCAATCAGCTTAATTTAAGTAGAACAAAACTCGTTGTTATGATTGATTATTTAGGTATAATATCACTGTCGAACCCTGAGCAGTGCTTCATCCTGTTTTTTCTGGTAATTCATCTTTTTTTGAAACAAAGTTGTGGACAAAATGAACTTCTACCTGATCATTCTCCAGGAGATGTATTCTTTTGTCAATCAGATTGCATATCTAACTTAAGTTACTATACATTGATATCTGATTCCTTCATTCTGTCGTGGATGTGTACTCTGCTTTGCAATTCAACTTAATTTGTGCCCATTTAACGTTACCTCTACTTTTATTGGCTCCTCAACCAGAATACTGTGAGAAATATGCCAAGCCAGAGGACATTGGAGCTGCCCCAGAAGAAAAATCAAGTGACGAGGAGTTGAGTGAAGATGAGTACGAGTCTCTTGATGATGAAATGGCAGGCCAAGCAGATCCATAGCGAGCTGTTGCATGCCCTGCCAAGCTGTTGTATCTGTACATATTTCTAGCTTCTGTTAAATCAATCCTAGCAAACGATCTCGTTTATTGGGCAGGAAAAAAGAATTCCATGGCCTCTGTCTGTTTCTTTTGTAAAGAAAAGCATGTTCACTTTGTGTTCCAGTCTTTTAGTTTTTGTTGTGCAATCCCACCTCTTGCGATTAAGTTTAAGCTACATGCATGCATGCAAGTGCCACCACCTATGGTCATCAGCATCATGGGAGCCATCAGCAAAATGAAGATAAACTTCAATCAAATAGAGGCATAGCAATAACTACATGGCGCACATGCAAAAACTATGACTTTCTAAAATCTTGCAAAGAGCAGTATACAATGGAGGAGCAATGACCTACAACTATATTAAAAGCACCGGTTTACAGCACTGGCACAGGCCACGAAGGGCCACTTGTACACTCTGCGGCTGAACTCGACTACAAATTTTTCCGTTAAATTATACACTATGCTTGAGAAAAATCATAAATGGCTTGGCCGCCTTTTACCAGCATCTGTCCTCAACCTCTTTACAGGATTTGCCCAACCAACACTCCCCGCACCACCATTTGTTGGTTGAGGTTGATTCACCCACCCTTGCTGATGGGTATTCTGCTGGTTCGGTCTCGCATCTTTAGGGATTGAACTCAAAATGGGACTTGTGATATTACGGCCCATGCTAGGGGGGGAAACTGGACCACTTGATCCAGTTCTTGACCTCACAACTGACTTGTCCCGGTCTTTCCTCTTCTTCTTGCAGATAACCAACTCCCCTGGATGCAGTGGAGAATCATCCTGCGGATATTGTTCTCGACTACTGCCACTTCCACTCCCAAGCCTTGTTTCCTTCTGGGGCACATGGACCCTCCTTGTGTCGTCTCCAGTAGGAATGGATCCTCGCTGCATTGGCTTATGGGTAGTGCTGTTGTCAGGTTCTACATCATTTATTGACTTGTGTCTCTTGATTAGACCAAGAGCAGCTTGTTTTGGAGATGGAGCTGAAATGGAAGTTGATGATGGACCAGAGAAAGAGAAAGTATCCCTCGCCTCTCGGAAATCTGTGTCTGGAAACGCAATCTTCAAGATATCAAAAAAGAGATCATGCACCTTTCTTGCTTCAGTTCTAACCTGCATGGTGTAAACATCCCTTGAGATTCTAAATGATTTTGAAGTTTGACCAAGAGAATTAGCTTTGACAATAGGCATGATTGGGAGTTAAGGCAACTAATTGAAGCAATAGATAGAAGAATATCGCATAATTCCATAATTCTGACAATTAGCCATTTGTTCAATGATATGCGAGAAAGAAAATGGGAATTTTTATTCATGGATGCGAGGAAGAATTTTGGAATTTTCATTCATAGGAAAATTCTATGAGGTAGGCATAACCAAAGGATAAGCTTTTTGCAAGCACATTAGCTTCCAACCTTTCTGTCTTTTCCTTTAATGGGATAATAGATAGAAAGTTGAACTGCACCACATTCAGAGGTGATGCTTCCATAAATTTCCCAATTGCACCAATCCATTATGTAGATGTGAAAGAAAAAGAAAACCAACAAGAAATATATAATTGGACATGTTAAAATTACATATCCAAAATTTTATGATGGAAAAATTTTATAGATCTTGAAGATAACAGAGCACTCCAGAGATTGGTGTGATACATGGCTGGACACAAATTCCAAGCTGAATGATTGACAAATGTCATACCATAAAAAAATTTCAATGACCATGTTCATGCTTCGAAAGGGTATCCAAGATATTGTCAATAGCATTTTCCAGAAGAAAATGTTAAAAAGAAGAGAAGAATTATGTTTAAACGCAAGTTTGGATGAGAAGTCATACCTCATGCGAGAACCCATAAAATTGCATTGCACCTTTTAACATGAATTGCACGTCGAACACGAGCTCCATTACTCCACTATACTCCAATCTGTCAACACGCTGTTCAATCTTACGTAAATCCAAAAGATTAGTTCCAGCACCACTTATGTAACCAGGATTTTCAATCCTCTTCCACAAATCAGCTAGAAGAGGTACAATTTGTTGCCCTTCCTTGTCTATTCTCCTTTGAAACTTGCTAATAACATTTTTACACTGCACAATTGAAACTTCCAGTTAATATACAGAAATACGATGTAACTAGAAAGACAAGTTAAAAAAAAAAGTCTACATTAAAGAGGAATACAAAAAATATAGTGCCAAGCAGATCTTTATTTTCTCCTGTCAAGCCCTCTTTTAGACAAGTATGATTTATCCAATTATATTATATTAACAAGACAAGATAAATTAAAATAATAAATGACCAAGTACATACCCTTCTCTGGATGACATCAGACATCTTGCCCAATGTTGAAGCACCACTTGTACTTGGAACTTTACCATCCCAGCTCTCTCTAGAGTGTTCAGCAGCATCCTCTGCTGGAGCAGACTGCAAATTCAATCTGCTAGATTTTGGTGAAGCCCGCAACTTAGATGTTTTGGCTATTCTTCTTGAAGGTAGATTCCGTCTACTTCTTGAGGAATCACTCTGATCATGCTTGAATCCACTGGGCTCTACTAATGCTTTCATTTCAGTATCACTCTTCAACTGTGCTTGATATTTATTATCCACTTGGAATGGCAACAGAAAAGAATCTCCACGTTGCACATCATTGCTAGACTTCTCCTCTGGCTTTTCAACAGTGAGGCGAGGTCGAAGCCGAATACTACGTTTTCGTTTTATTTTAGGTTGTAGAACCTGTTCATCTTCACCTTCATCACGATCATGTATCCAACTTCCTGATTGCTGGTGATCCATGTGAGAATCTCCAGACACCGCAATTTCCCCCTCTTCTAATTCATCTGGCTGTAAAATATTAATGGAATAGTAAATGGATAGCAAAATCAACCAAGTCAGTAACGAAGCACACGTATAGAGATAGAAGAAACATACCAGCTTCTTGGAAAGTGAACCTGGTCTAGCTTCTAAAGCAGAAAGAGACCCGAATTTCTGAGGAGAAACAGGAGAGATCATTCGTGTCATTCTTTGGCTGTCAGAGGATGACCCTGAGGAGCCAGCTTCGTCTAGTGCATGATCATTTCTAGTGCTTTCCACAGCTTGGTGATACTCGTAGCCCCCATCACATGCTGGACCATCATCTTCTGATTGGTCCTTATTAACAGGTGGTGCCCCAACAGCATCACTGGATTCATCATCTTCAAATTCTCTAATTTCTCCCTCTTCTTCATGTGCAGAATAACCATTTCTCTCATCAGAACTTGCCTCAGAATAGTCTCCAGTTTCTTCATCAATTTCCTTGTAATTAGGAGACTTTTTCCCTTTCGGCCGCCCCCTTTTTCTTTCAGTTTCCATTTCACCGGATGCCATACCCATACCATCAGCAAAAAGGATCGCTTTTGATGGTTTCTTCGATAAGACAGCAATAGTAGCATCCACTTCTTTTGTACTGGCTCGAAGCCACTTGGGTACCTGGTCATACCTCGTCATCTCCTCGATCCAATCAAATTCTTCATCCATTTGATCAAATAACTCAACTTCATCTTCACTCCTGGCTATCATGCGATTTACCTCTTGGAGTGATGGAACATCATGCAAAGTTTCTTGATATCGCTCTTCGTCATGCAATAATGTCTCTAAAGTCATCCGCCTTTCCTCGTGTGTTGTTCTTTGGTCAAAACGCCCAGCATTGATAACCTCATCAGCCATGTCAATCTTGTATTGCTGGATATTGTTCCTTATAAGGCTCTCAATAGAACCCATATATCGATCCTTGCCAACAAGGTCATCTTCTAGATCAACTGTACCTCCGCTTCTTAATTCATCCTCCTTTTGACAGCTAGAAATTTTGTTAACAACTGCTTCCATATAAATGACTTTGACTTCTCTTGTCTGTCCAATCCGGTGGGCTCTAGCAACTGCCTGTTCCTCATTCTTAGGATTCGGATCAGGATCATATATGACAACTGTGTCAGCAGACTGCAGATTAAGACCCCTTCCAGCTGCACGAATACTAAGCAAGAAAATAAAGCAGTCTGAACCAGGGCTATTAAAGTCCACAATAGCTGATTCACGATCTTCAAGGCTAGTTGTTCCATCGATCCTTCTGTACACCAGTCGGCGCCATTGCAAGTATTCCTCTAATATATCAAGGAGTTTTGTCATGGTGCTAAAGAGTAGCACCCGATGGCCTGTTCTTTGAAGTTTTATGAGAATCCTATCCAGAACCCAAAGTTTTCCACAAGATTTAACAAGGAAATCCTTGGATAAGTCGTTAAAATACGGGTAATTAAGCAAAGGATGATTGCAAGTTTTTCGGAGCTCCATACATCTGTTATTTAAAGTTCTATACACCTTAGCCTGGTATGCTGGATTTTTTTGAACCCTGCGCTTCTCATCCTCAGGGTCAACTCGGATAGTGCCAGTAGATTTGATCCAATCATAAATTGTACTCTGTATAGCAGACATTCTACATCTCAAGACAATGGAAACCTGCAGTGCAGCCCTATATTAGAATCCATCGCTTGAAGACACAGCAGTATGTTAGAATCCACAACGTGAAAACATCATGATTGATGATGACAAATTAATGCCATACCTTGGGTGGAAGTGAACCTTCCACATCTTCCACACGACGTCTGAGCATAAAAGGCTCTAAAATTTGATGAAGTCGATGAATTATGATAACCTTCTTTTCAGTCTCAAGCCAGTCATCCTCTCCATCATGCACAGGGGCTTCCCTTTGAAAGGGCTTCGAGAACCAATCATGAAATGCTTTACGATTATCAAAAACTTCTGGTAGAAGTAAATTCAGTAGCGACCATAGCTCCTTCAAGTCATTCTGCAGAGACAAAAATCAATCTATGTAAAGTCATTGCCAAAATACCTTGTCGAGGAAGTTAAAATTGAATTTCTGAGCCATTATTTTTCTTAATATCACAATCTAGCTTCATACATATCAAAGCAAGACCATCTAATTTTCATTTGTAAACCACAGAGATTCCAATCTCTTGATCATTACCTTGAAACCTTTTCACAAGTCTTATCCAAAATGTAAGAAGACATCCAACCAGGAATCATAATATGTGCAAACAGAAACATATCAGCAGATGTAACAGGTTCTCTGATGGAAGGAATTTTTCCTTGCTTTCCTACAAAATCATGAAGTGCGAAGACAAGGACATGGATACACTAGTATATCACAAACATCCTAGTCAAACACGGCCAGGTTTTGCAAATCTTGCTAATTCTCCATTTTTAAAACTTGGCATCAGGAAATGGTGGGATGCTTGGATACTATAAGCCTGAAATGAATTTTTATTTACTCTGCTACATGTCAGATAAAGTTGGCAGTTTGATTAAAAAAATCTCTGAACATCAATTTTTTCCCTTGTGTACACTGTTGGAACATTTTTACCTGCTCTTAATTAGTTTAAACAGAATTGTCATTTAGAAAGGCCATGCTTGCATGTAGTAGTTCATGATTTATAAACATGTTTTATGCAGCTAGAATGATTATTTGGTTAACATAAGGTTCAGTAGAACAACAGCCTTTTTGTGAACAACAGTGAATGCACAGCAGCACACCGATATTAACAAGAAAGATATCAAGGCTGCATTCAGGATAAAAACACAAAACGAAAGGTGGAGAGAACAGAAAATTACAATCTTATTGTGCTTGGAAGGAATTAAAATGTAAAAAAGAAAAGGTGAATAAGGAACAAAGAACTGCAGCTAAATATGTAATTGTCGTGCAAAACAATGCTGATCTATAAAATCAAACGTGAAAAAGGCGTATCTATGTAAATCAATCTAGTAAAAACTGAAAGGATTTATTTTCTTGCATTTTGGAGAAAGAAAATGAGCCCGAGGAGAAAATTTTGTCTCTGTCTTCCATGGCTCACTTTTTCACTCTTTTCTAAACAGCAGTAATATCACCTATTCTTTCTCCAATTTTCTTCCTGCTTTCACTCTTTACTCCCACCTATCCTCTCCCAATCACTTAAATAGCAGTCAGACCACGGAAGCCCAGACTACAAGACTGTTTTGTGGTGATAAGTTTTCCCAGACACACAGATAAGCATTTGTGAAACAATATTGTGTAACTGTAAAATAGACAGCTTTAACAGACCTGTAATGGTGTCCCTGTGAGAAGTAAGCGCCTCTGGCAGCGATATCTATCAAGATCACGGGCTAAAACTGATTCCCTGTCCTTCATTCTCTGTGCCTCGTCAATTATGATGTACTTCCAATCAAGTTTAGAAAGTTTCGTGCGATCATACATGATAAACTCGTAAGTTGTCACGAGAACATTAAATTTCATGGCAGAAACCTCCTACAGAGTGCCAGCAAAAGAAAGTTCAACAATTCATCATAAATCTGAAGAACGAAAAACAAATGAAGTAATGGTGGTTTTCTTACTTGGGAAAATAATTTTGCACGCTGATCCTTTCCACCAACATAATAAATGCAGGACACAGATGGCAGCCAGCTGTGCAGCTCGCTCTGCAGCGTGAACTCGGTCAGACATCAAAAAGCACTAGAAAAACCATACCATTAAATGTGGAACCAACAGTAACTAACCTTCCAATTCACCAAAACAGCATTAGGAACAATTATAAGATGCGGTCCATAGTTTCCTTTGAATTCCATTAGATAAGCAATCAGTGCCATCACCTGCATAGGAGCAAAATTATCAAAGAATAGCCAGTCCACATTAAGAAAAAATGTTCACTATGTCATCTATAAATTTTTCTAGTTGACTACCAAGCGGCCAAAAGAGCTGAAGGAAATGTGCCAATACGTTCACTTTTCTTAAGCAAAAGACCAATAAGTTCATTATACAACTACCACCTCATATATAAGAATTACTCCCACATTCACATGCAAGTTTGCTAAAAAGAAAAAATGGGTACATGCATCATTCTTCTTTTCTTGACATGTATAACATTAGCTTTTAGGGTTTCACAGTTAATTTTCTCAACTTCTATAATTTAGGTTAAAACCTGCAATTTTATCTAGTTACTCCTTTTCTTATATTAAAAACAGGCTTTTAGAGTTAGATTGTTATGGCAATAAGTTCCTTTGTACATAATCAGTTAAAGTTCCAGGGTTGTTAAATACTTCCCGTTATTTAAAAGTGAACTTTTTCATAGGATACATACTTTGATATTATTTAATTTATATGTTTTTAATCATTGACACAACAGATTCATCTTTTAATTTATTAGATTTTTATCCTCGTAAAGAAAGTTTCTAGGATTTTCAATTGGTAATGAAAAGTTTCATAGGGTACTTTAAGAGTATATAAAGAAATAAAATCCTTTAAAATAAATTTATAGTTGAACTTATTGATCAACAAAAAATTCGATAGACCTTATTGGTCTGTTGCTTGTGAGAAGTGAACTTGTTAATAGTTTTTCCAAGAACAAAGGATCCATATATGTTTTCAAATTTTTCATTTTTCAAAAAGGATGTGGTTAAAGGCTTAAGCTTCCATAAAAAAGAAGCTTGAGCAAGAAACTTACCTGCACAGTCTTTCCAAGCCCCATCTCATCTGCCAAGATTCCATTTAATTTGTTGTTATACAAAGAAAGCATCCACTGCAATCCAACCTGGTGGGGGGAGGACCAAACAAACACACAGAGATCAGTAGCTTAAGAAACTTACAACATAATAAGGCTTGAAAAATAGCAAAAAAAAAAAAAGAAATAAGATAAAAAGGTACAGTAAACTTTAGTGACCTACAAGCTGATAGTCTCGTAAGGTTCCTGTTCGTAACATAGATGGTTGCCTTATGACCCTTTCATTCACTGCATGGGCAAGATTGTAATATCTGCTGACAACAGGGAATGACAAAATTTTAAACTATTACAATCAAACACCAATTTTGTGCAGGAAGAAAATATGGAAGTCAAATTATATGTATGTGAAGATTGGTTGTTAGATACATTTTGAATAATATTGTATTGCATAAAAGCCTCCATCTCTTGGAGCCAACTACCCCATCAGTACTTAATAAATCGCTTGACCAGTTCACTCCTCTCTTCAATGTAGGAAAAATGACAAAAATAACTCAAACAAATAACTTACTTGTTAACAGATGAACTGTCCCTGGGTGCATTCATTTCCATAAACCGGTTTCTTATCATTACTTCCTCGCTAGTACAAGCTGCAGCTGCACGTACTTCTTCTTCTGATAGGCCCTTTAATTAACAATAAAACTAAATGAAAAGGCAGTTTGAAACAATACATCACATGAAGAATATGAAAAGGAAATTTACGCATCAGAAATCATGAAAGAAAAAGGGGGATTTTTTGTTTGAAGATAAATGAGGCATGTAGCTTAATTGTGCGAGGAAAATGTGAACATCTAATTGGTGGGTTGCAGAGAGAGAGAGGGAGAGAAGAATAAATCATGCCTGCAGTCGAGCAGCTGCGGCGGCAGCATTAGCTGCCTCCTCCACTTCCTGTTGATTCTTAGTAGCTGTTATTTTACCACCCAGCTTATGAAGATATTCTTCTGTCTGGGTCAAGAATGATGAGAGAACAGCATATCTCTCAGAAGCATCGCCTGAAATGCTAGTTTGTTGCTCCAACAACATTTCTCTGTACCTTTCAACATCATTGTTCTTTAATGCCTCCATCCTTTTATTTCGGTCATCATCCTTTCTCTTTGAAAATTCCCTCAACATTCTCTCATGGTATTTGGCAACTCCTCTGTTACGGGCAGTGCGTGAATCACGGATGGCCCAATGAGACTCAAGAAGTTTCTTGCGCCACTGCATGATGGATTTCAATTGCTTCTCTCTTATGGCTTTCTGAGAGGCCTGTACCTGTCTCGTCAGCTCCATCCTTTGACGCTCACATAGCCGAACAAACTTCCTGTATAGCCTGTCAGGCATTGCCATGATTTCCTGTTGCTGCTGATCAACTTCATCCCTTAAACGCGCCTGTAGATCTAGAAGCTTTAGCTTTTTCTCTTCAATCTGTAACCGCAACACAAGATCTGGCCTAATCCTTTTCCTCTCTAAATTTACTGCTAGGAGACCATTGATTTTCTTCAAATTCTCTAACCTTTTCCTGGTAAGCATTTCCACGCCTTCCTCAAAAAGAAGATCTTTGACATCATAGGCCAATGTTAGGTTATTATTCGTGTTAACTATCCCAGTTGACCCAACAGAGTCATGTTTCCTAGTAAAAAAAGGAAAATCAAATAATGGTCCGTGATACTTTCTGGTGGAGCCAGAATCTTTTGTCTGGGGCACAGTGCTCACTTGTGCAGGTTTCTTAGCTTGCGCAGCATCAGATGCAGGAAACTGTGGTGCAACACCCTTTCCCCTATCTGATGCAAGATCACTTATAACAGGAGCTTTCTGAAGTCCATGCTCACTCTCCTGGTCTGACTTGACAGAAAATGTAGCAGTTTGCTGCTCTTCCTTCCCAGAAGCCACCAAGGGCATGGGTTCCTTCATCACAGCCGGTGCCTTTTGCATATTAATGGTTGAGACAGCTGCTTTCTCATCGCCAGTAAAAACTTCCTCTTTAGAAACATTCTGTCCATTCATAGATGGCATTGCTTGTAAATCCTTATCATTGGACTCCGGATGACTTGCTTGTTCTTCAGGTATCTTTCCACCTGGCCTGTCCTGATTACTTCCTCCTGCGGGAAGAAGTTGCTGCTGCAGTTGCAGCTCAAGGGGTGGTGGGGCTATAGCTCGAAGAAGCTCTTGTGGAAGAGTACCTTCTCCTTTCTGTCAAGCAATTAAAAAAAAAAGTATGATCTGCTGAGTGCTTATTGAGTCAATTGAAGTTTTCACGTGTACATTAAAAAAAAAATGTAAAGTGGCGAGTGAAAAGAGATTTCCAGACCTTCAATCGCCTAAATGCTAGAATTTGTGCTTTCAGAACATGTGACTGCTGTTTAGTGAACCCGGTGCGCTGTTGTGCCATCTGAACAGCTGGCCCGCCTTGTGAAGAGAAGCGGTTGCCCGAGCCTCCTTCAGTAGAAGGACCAGCAGATTGTGGAGAAGATCGATTCAGTTGCCTGAATTGCCGTGCCTGTGAAGTTTCTGAGCTGTTTAATGCATTTTTTGAAGGCAAAATCTGATCCACACCTTGGCCTGTGTTAGCAGGCATTCCATTGCCAAGCACAGCTGTCTGTCGAGGAGGCGCTTGGTTCTCTCTGCTGTGAAAAGCCTGCTGCTGCATTGCGAGGTTGCTAGGGTTATTCACCATGCCTCCACTGGAAGTTGAGCCAAAGGGACCAGATGGAACAGTTTGCCTGGCTTTCGCAGTGCCAGACTGCCCAGAGACATCACTGGATGAATTAGCACGAGGAGAACTTTCACTTGCAATGGATGGAGAGGCAACCTGCGGCTTTGACACAAGGAGATGTGATGACTGCGCACCAGGATTACTTTCATTTGCCTTTAGTTGTGCAGCCATCCTTGCCTGCATGAATGGAATAAGCTGAGCCATCAAGTTGACATTTGCAGGTTGTGACAGATCAATGTTGCGCTCAAGTGCCCATGCTTGAATTGCTTGTAACTGTGCAGTCATTGCGAGATGGTTGTTTGCCATGTTTTGGATGGTTTGTGGGGCCTGCATGGGCCTCGTAACATTTGCAGGCATTAGTTGTCCAGTGGCAGTAGGCTGGAGTGGAGACTTTTGCTCATTCCTCTGATCAGAGGCTAGGTGCTGACCTTGTTCTACCTGCTTTTCACTACGAGAAAAATGGTCAGATGAGTTCTTAGAAGAGGATGCCTGAGCCTGATTAGCCGCCTGCATGGACATGAGTTCCTGCATTTTCAAATTTCCCATCCGAATGTCCTGATCCTTGCCAGCAGTAGGGCCCAGCATTCCTATTTTAGCTTGTTGCTGAGACTGCATTGCCAAGGCCGACTTTTGTTGGGCGGCCTGGAAAGCATATTGAAGATACGCCTGTTGCATTGGGTTCAAAGCCTGTTGCTCAACACCTTGATTCCTATTCTGTCCATCCTGAGAGGAACCATGTTGTCGAGCCAAATCAAAAAATTGCCTGGACTGTTGAGGCGTTTGCATTGAGCCTGGAGATGAAGCAAAATTGTTCCCTACCGTAACTCCTTGAAGAGCCCCAGCTTGATAAGCTAGAAGGGCTTCATTTCCTTCAGGTTTTCTAAGTAATTGTTGCTGTAATGCCTGCATGGACAGTTAGAGATATAAAACAAACGTACCAAAAGTTCACCTGAAAAAGAAGATTCAAAATCCCCTTGCACATGAGGAAATCTTAGAACTAAAGACAACAATCATTCAATTCACTAAGTACACAAAATCGGATTCAGAAACAAGCACAAAGATGGTCAACTGAACATTAGAATTACCATTGCACCTTCACATTGCCAAGAATCTAAAGGAGAAAGCACTGTAACTGCATGCATGATGGATCTACAGGTCCATTTTTATGTCAAATGCACCATATACTTTCAGTAACAAAACAAAATGAAAAAAAAAATTAGTTCCTCCATCCAAAATTGCAGCTCAAAAATGAAAGCCAACAAAACACAACAGGCAACTGCAACCATAAAATTAGATGGACTCCACCATGAACATCAACTACAATACTTCTGATGAATAACTTCATGATCCTAAACAAAAAAAGGGTCTTCTTTATTTTTGTTAAAGTTAGAAGTAGAAAAATAAAATCACAATATCCACATAAACTAACAAGGAAAACAAGAGACATGATCAACTATAAATTACACATCGCCCAGATAAGGAATGCCAAATGGTAATACAAAATTCCCAGTAGCCGACCCCGCGCTTAGTTGTCATTAGTCTTCAGTCTTGAAACAAAACCTCAAGCAAACATGGATGCTTAATTACACCTAAAAATAGTTTAAATGACCTAATCTTCTCCTAAATTAAATGCATGCCTAGTTTGCCTCATCCAAACTCATGATTAATCAAAAATTCAAATTAATCAATCACATTAATTACAACTAGAATTCACTAATCACATATCAATTAATCAAGTTTGATAAATTGAAAAAAAAAACCTTACCTGCCTAGGCTGCTGCTGCTGCTGCTGCTGCTGTACTGAATCGAACCCCAACTGAAGGTTCCATACAGCAGCAGACGAAGACGAAGAAGAAGGTGATGCTGCAGCGGATGAAGTGGACCCCGCACGCCCAGCCGGTCCCACCCGACCGGGCCCACCTCCTCCACCACCACCGGATTGCATGCAAATTTACTCTATAAACCCCTAATTAATCAATAATTATAAACAAAAAAAAAATTCATGCCCGGACAAAAAAGAAATCGAAAGATAAAATGTTGTTAAAAAATCCCTCCAAGAATTTGAATAAAGCTCCGATTTTACCTCCGATCGCAACGTTAGAAGAAGAGGGAAAAGGGAAAAAAAAACAAAAACAAAAAACAAAGCTTGCTTCCTTGCTTGCTTTTAGTCTGTCTGTCCACTTTCTCTCTCTAGGTTTCGAATTTTCTCTCACTACAAAAAAGGCGAGAATATCGGTGAAACGAGGAAGAATGGATCCAGAGAGAGAGAGAGAGCGAGAGCAGATGATTGTTTTTCACTCTCACTGATACTTGTTTTCTCTCTCGCGATTGGATTTCGAGAGAAAAATAAAAAGGAAAAGGAAAGTCTTAATTTTTTTTTCCGGGTGTTAAGAGTCAAACAAACCCTAAGATTTATTGGTTTTATTTGGGGGTTTTTATTATTTTATTTTTTATTTTTTGAACGGGAAGGAGTAAATTGGGGTTGGTACCTGGTAATGAGTGAAGTTTTTCTGCTTTTCTATTTTATTTATTTCTTCTGTTAGAGTGGGGTCCACGTGACGACTACGGTTACAAGTTTACTAAAAGGTAGTGTAGAGGTTTAACCTTTGATTCTGGTTATAATTACTATTTTGGTCCTTTAGTTCATGGAACGTGAGATCTCAAAATATCTGTTTAGCTCTCTCGGAGTTCTTCGGATTAAATTGTTTTTTAAAATATTTTATATTAAAATGATATTCTTTTATTTTTAAAAAATTATTTTTAATATTATTATATCAAAATAATTTAAAAATAATAAAAAAATATTAATTTAAAGAAAAAAAATTAAAAAAATTTAAATTTTTTCAAAAACGTTTTTAAAACACAAAAACAAATAGAGCCTCCGGGCTTGTTTGAAAGTGTAGTTACTGTTCAAAATGTTTTTTACTGAGAAATATATCAAAATAATTTTTTTTTATTTTTTAAAATTATTTTTAATATCAGGAAATTAAAACGATTTAAAAATATAAAAAAATTAATTTTTAACAAAAAAATTAAATTTTTTAGAAATGTTGGTTAGCCCGCGTTTTCATACTGGGCTTAGCTTCCCGAAATCGAATTAAAGCCAAATTATTATTTTTTTTAATATTTTAATTGATTTAATGTATTTTATTATTATTTAATTTTTAATTTTTTAGTTTCATTAATTTTTTTTATTTTTCTGCCGACCACGCAGGTGAAAAAACAAAGCTTAGTTAGTTGATTGCATAAAAAATAGTGCAATGCCACTACAAAACCGATCCAAGAAGGTTCCATGAGAAACCTACCAGCCTGCCAGCAGGATCCACGACTCAATAACGTGTAAGGAGAGTCTGAGATTGTGAAGCAAGATAAATATTAGATTTATTTACTTATTCTTGATTTCAGTATATTAAAATCAAAATAATTAATATTAAAAAAATATTAATTTAATATATTTTTTAAGTTAAGAATATTTATAAAAAAAAAAACTTCAAAATAAAAACAGAAACAAAAACTGTAGCAAACACCTGTGTAAGCTTTAAAAAAAAGGAGAAGAGCGATATATACTCTACAATTCTCTATACGTGTAGTATTTCTCCATGTGATTTTGAAACATACGGTGTTTCTCTAAAATAGACAAAAAGACTGGGATACTAAACTTTCTTTTCTTCCCGCCCTGATCAGACCTGGTCGCCGCGCACCCAACCATCAGGACAGACTCTCTCTTCAACTTTCTTACTCTCCTAGCCTCGTCTTTCATTCTCTTTGAAGAATTGGTCCCAGTACTCCTTCTCGGTAAGTAAGGTAGGGGTGTTGTTTGGTTCCAGTAATCGAGCGCTGCTATTCATAGATCCGGAGTTATATTCTATTGTTGATTTTGTTGCCTTCTTTCATAACCTTAGTAGCGAGTATCTTGTAAGTGTATTTAGCATATCATTTTTCTGTCGAATGTCGAGGAGGCCATCGAGTCCAGTGGTTATTGATCTGCCCACGCCAGTGTAGTATTTACAATTTGCTTGGGATAACTGCTAATTGCTATATAAGAGGGGTAGCAAGGGCAGACCCACCCGAAGCAGGGGCAAACCAAGAGCGTATCTTCCATCTTGAGATGGTGATTCGGTCCAGCAGCGGTGATGGTGAAAGCATCAGAGGCAATAATATGTTTTTTTTTTGTGCTTGTCTTAAAGGTCAAAGATTGAGTCTAATGAAGGGAAAGATTATTGCAAGCGCAAGATTATTTCTAACGCAAGATTAGTTCGAACCGGACTGGTTCAAAACTGATTGGTTTAAACTGGTTTTAGTTTGATTTTAATTTATTTTAAAAAAAAAGTTGATTTAGTTATTGTTTTTGGTTAAAAGGTGAATTGAACCGAAAATGTTTACTCCCATGCAGAGGTGCGCCCTTATTTATTGGTGTGTAGGCGTGATTAACTAGACAAAATTTCATTTTTTATAGTTAATTAGCTTTTGAGTCACGTGATATGGATTAATCCTACCCTTTCTTCTCAAAACTCCAACCCAAATTGATAGATACTAGATTGCTGGCAAGTGTTATGGCAAGTGGTGAGCTAAAATTTGATAATTGAATTAAACTTGATTAATTTGATAATAGAATAAAAAAAATTAGATGATAATAATAAACAAATTATAAAAATATAATTATAAAAAAGGATTTGAAAAAAAAATCCAAGCCAGTCCGGTTAAATCTCTCTAACTCGTGATTTGAGAGGTTAATAAAATTGTAATTAATAAAATACCAAGGGATAAAATCACAAAAAATATTTAATACCAAATAAAAAATCAAATAAATAGCAATAAAAATAATATAAAATAATATAAAATAAAATGAACAAAAACTTTTAGGG
>Ga0307517_10006809_pt1 | contig 16817 bp, 12 predicted proteins | sample 23_EM_MG_FD_194515 | JGI IMG/M metagenome (GOLD analysis project Ga0307517, IMG submission 194515) | Populus trichocarpa ectomycorrhiza microbial communities from riparian zone in the Pacific Northwest, United States - 23_EM | ecosystem: Host-associated > Plants > Roots > Unclassified | place...
AACAACTCCAAAAGAATCAGAAATCTCATTAACATAATTGATTTTTGTCTAAACTCTCACCTTTTTTTTTTTTTTATAAGAGATTAAATTGTCAAATGCTACATTTGAGGTCAAGGAAAACGTTTGATTTGACACGCCGCATGACTCGTTCACTTGTGATTTTCATGTATTTTTGAGTTATAGTTCATTGTCTTTTGTTCCTTGTTTTTTGGACTTGTCTATATTTTCTTTGTCTAGCATTAACATCTTCATGTTTATATAAAACCCGCTATAGATCTCTCCCTCCCTCCCTCCCTTTGCTGGTTCTTGGCATCTTTGTTAGATCTGTTGCCCAGTTTTTTTCTTTTTCTCATAGATTTTTAAACTAACAGGTTTGTTTTTTATATCAATATTTCTCTTTTCTTTATTGGTTTCATTGGATCTTAAAGTTTTGATTTTTGTTTTGTTTTTAATCTATAGTGAGGCGAGTTGTTGATATGATATACGAACTGGGTTGTTTTTTTTGGCATGTGATTATTGTTTTATGTCATTTTGATCAGAATATTGCTATTTGTTCTGAAATATTTGTCCCTAATGAGATAATCCTAACCACCAGTTGGTAAGTTGAGTGTCCATCTCATCAATGATTGATGTGATTCGGGAAATTGATTTAGTAAATTCATTTTGGACAGAGTAGAAAGATTATGTTTGATTAGTGTTGATAAGACAGATTTGTTTTTTCCTTAGATTTCGGAATAAATGATGAATGCTTGTGTGTTACTTGGTTTGGAATGGACAATTTGATTGTTAGAATATGATGCGATCGTTAATGGTGTTTTTTATTTGATTTTGGAGATTTGGTTTTGCTCTTAAAACCTGATTTGATTACTGCGCAAGTGGTATGTCTTGAATCAGAGTGATGCATGCATTCTAAGCTATTGTGGGGGGTCGGTTTTCTGACTGAAGTTGTTTTTAAAGAACAACTGTGGTTAATGTGCTTTTGCTTTGTTGAAACTTTATTGGGGTTACTGCAGATGGAGTGTCGCATCAATTTTTTATGGAGCTTGAGTGCTTCAGTTTTCTGCTGCTCTTTTTGGTGTTGCGTTTCCTTGTAAATAATAAGTCCATGGTTCGGTTACTTATTTTCTTTTTGTTAAATTGATTATCCATTTATCCACTTGAAGTTTTTGAAAAGCTGGTTGACAGTTCTTGGCAGTTTGTTAGATTTGTACATGCTGATAAAGGTGGTATTTGATAATTTGGTAGATTTTTGTTAGGAATAAGCATAACCATATCCCTATGTGCTGTATGCTCGTCTGTCTACATTAGCTATGTAAGCACAGTTTTGTCAGTTCAAATGGTTTGCAAATCCCATGCTTAAAGAACCCTGTTATAAGGTATAATGTTATTATATATATTTATGAATTATAAGGTGTATTGTTATCAATACTGCTTGAGGAAATATAATTCTTGGTTTGTTAAATTCTTAGAATTCAGAAAAATCATATGAAGTTATATGCTTAATGGTACCTTTGATATGGTTTTGTTGTACCTTAATATTGTTTGTTTGATTTAATTTGGAACAGGGGTTCATTATTTGTGAGAGGAAATGACTGATAGCCGCCAGCAACCATCTGTCATGCAAAAGATGGCAAGCCAGGCCCATCACAGTTCTAGCTTTTCCCAAGGCTTTCAGAGACCTGCTTTACACCAAAGGCAGTTTGCATATGGAAATTATTCCAATGCAGGATTCCAGTATGCGATGACAAGGGCATGCCAATCCACCCCTGATATGTCATTGATTGCATCATCTACCTCACCAGTATTTGTCCAAGCCCCATCAGAGAAAGGCTTGGCTGGCTTTGCTATTGATTTTCTTATGGGTGGAGTTTCTGCAGCTGTGTCCAAAACTGCTGCAGCTCCCATTGAGCGTGTGAAGCTCTTGATCCAAAACCAGGATGAGATGATCAAGACTGGTCGACTCTCTGAACCATATAAGGGAATTGGAGATTGTTTCAGCAGAACAATGAAAGATGAGGGGATGGTGTCATTGTGGAGAGGAAACACTGTCAATGTCATCCGTTACTTCCCCACTCAGGTTTGTTCCATCTTGGATGCTTTACTAACCTTTTTCATTCCTTTTGAGTTTTATTTCTGTGCTTATCTAGTAATTCTGTGAACCCTCCTCCAGGCCCTGAACTTTGCATTCAAAGATTACTTTAAGAGGCTTTTCAACTTCAAGAAGGACCGTGATGGCTATTGGAAGTGGTTTGCTGGTAACTTGGCATCTGGTGGTGCTGCTGGTGCCTCATCACTACTCTTTGTCTATTCTTTGGATTATGCCCGAACCCGTCTTACAAATGATTCCAAGGCTGCAAAGAAGGGAGGGGAGAGGCAATTCAATGGCTTGGTTGATGTCTACAAGAAGACCATGCAATCAGATGGTATTGCTGGGCTTTACCGTGGATTTAACATTTCATGTGTTGGTATTATTGTGTACCGTGGTCTGTATTTTGGAATGTATGATTCTTTGAAGCCAGTCGTCCTAACTGGAAAGATGCAGGTTAGTAAATTCTGCTATAAATTGTTTAACAGTTTCGATCTCATTTGTCAAGGTGAATTCTCATGTAGTTTCATTTATCACACGATGATTTCAGGATAGCTTCTTTGCTAGCTTTGCTCTTGGTTGGGTCATCACCAACGGTGCTGGACTTGGATCCTATCCAATTGACACTGTCCGCAGAAGAATGATGATGACATCTGGTGAAGCTGTTAAGTACAAGAGCTCCTTTGATGCATTCTCTCAGATCCTCAAGAACGAGGGTGCTAAATCCCTCTTCAAGGGTGCTGGTGCAAACATCCTCCGTGCTGTTGCTGGTGCTGGTGTGCTTGCCGGATATGACAAGCTTCAGATGATTGTGTTTGGGAAGAAGTTTGGTTCTGGTGGGGCCTAATTAAGTCTCATTCTCATTCACCCCATACAATCATAGATGGTGATGAAATTTTTGGAGTTCCATTCCATAATTTATCCTGGATAATTCTTTAGGCTCATTTAATTACTTTTTTTCTCAAGGGGTTTTCCCGGTTTCAGGATTTCCATTCCTGCAACCCTGTCTTTTCTGAATGGTTGCAATTGCAAAACATTGATTTTGATCTCATCAAATTATAGATGATCATTCTAGTTTTTGTCATTCTTCGGGGTTTTACCTTTTCTTCTGGTTTTCAAGTTTGTGTTTATTTTTGTGTTATTATTTAAGTGTTTTTGAATGATTTTGATATATTAATGTTAAAAATAAAAAAAATATATATAAAAAATATTTTAATATATTTTTAATTAAGAAATATTTTTTAAAAATACATACTTCATAATACCAAACAAGCATTAATGCTTGTGGTATGGTAGATGGTGTGTTTTAATTGCTGATTTGAAAATGTTTACTACTTAACAGACTATAATTTTATATTGGTCATGTTAAAAACTTTTAAAATATCAATTAAAAATATTAAAAATTATAATTTTTTTAAACCTCACTTTTTAAATTATAACTGCAAAAATTAATACTAAGATAATTTAAGAAAGTTGAATTGATAGCTAATAAGATATGTTATTATCTAAGCAAATTAATCAAATTAATTTAATTTTCACCTTAGTTTAGATATAAAAATAAAATAAAATATTTAAATATTAAAAAAAGAAGGATTTTTACTTTTCAATTTAGATCAATTTGGATTTAAATCAAGTATTGTATAATCTAATTCAAAAGCCATGTCTTACTTCCTATAATATATATTTTTTTAAAAAATCTAAACACGTTGAATATTTAAATTTGATATCTACTAGATCGGATTAATAAATTAAATATTCACCGGATCAAATTAAATTATCATCTCCGTATCTCATTCAAACCAATCCAAATTGATAGGTTAATCTAATGCTTGACTTGAGCTGAATTTAATTTTGAATTGCCTGAAGAGATAATCCAATCAATCAACATGTATTCTAAATAATTTGGTTAAGAGATCTCATCATCATTTTTATTTTATTTAAAATGATATTGTTTTAGTTTTTTTTTAATTTTTTTAATCTAAAACAATATCAGACAAATTTGTTTTTCAAAAAAACCCATAAATTCAAGTCAGCCTGCTGATTCAATGGTTGATCGTCTAACCCATAATCCGGACCTTTTCGGTTAATAGGCCGACCCCGGCCTTATAACTAATGACGACTAGACTACTACTGACAGCCTTTCCCGCCTCAACTCATTCTCTCTCCAACTCCCACAAACAGAAAACGAACATAAACAGATGACAGTTTACTATGTAACCAAAGTAAGATCTCATCACTTCATCCCAAAGCCTCTCTTAAACCCCTTCTTCTCTTGTCTTTCTCTTCACTCACACTCTTTCTCTACTCACAAGTCAAACCCTACTTCATGGAACACAACACACACTTATGTTCTCTCAAACCCACTTCTTTCTTTACTAGAAAACTGCAAATCTTTCTCTCAATTGAAACAAATCCAAGCTCAAATGATCCTTACAGGGTTGATCTTAGATGGTTTTGCTTCAAGTCGCTTAATTTCGTTTTGTGCAATATCAGAATCAAGAAATCTTGATTATTGTATCAAAATTTTGAATAATTTACAAAACCCAAATGTGTTTTCTTGGAATGCAGTGATTAGAGGGTGCGTAGAGAGTGAAAATCCGCAAAAAGGTTTAGTCCTGTATAAAAGGATGCTGACTAGGGCTGGTTGTAGGCCTGATAACTATACTTATTCTTTTTTGTTTAAAGTTTGTGCTAATTTAGTGTTAAGTTATATGGGTTTTGAGATTCTTGGACAGGTATTGAAAATGGGTTTTGATAAGGATATGTATCTGTATAATGGGATCATACATATGTTGGTTTCGGTTGGAGAGTCGGGGTTGGCGCATAAGGTGTTTGATGAAGGTTGTGTGAGAGACTTGGTTTCTTGGAATTCATTGATTAATGGGTATGTAAGAAGGAGGCAGCCAAGGGAGGCAATGGGGATTTATCAACAAATGATAACGGAGCAAGTTAAGCCTGATGAGGTGACAATGATCGGTGTTGTATCCGCTTGTGCACAATTAGAAAGTTTGAAACTCGGGAGAGAAATTCATCGGTATATTGAAGAAAGTGGATTGAATTTGAAAATTTCGCTTGTTAATGCCCTTATGGACATGTATGTGAAATGTGGGGATCTTGAGGCGGGGAAAGTTTTGTTTGATAATATGAGAAAGAAGACAGTTGTTTCATGGACTACGATGATTGTTGGGTATGCGAAAAATGGGCTTTTGGATATGGCTGGGAAGCTTTTTCATGATATGCCAGAGAAGAATGTTGTGGCATGGAATGCCATGATTGGAAGTTGTGTTCAAGCAAATCTTAGCTTTGAGGCTTTAGAATTGTTTCGTGAAATGCAATTGAGCAATATGAAACCTGATAAGGTGACCATGCTTCATTGCTTATCTGCTTGCTCACAACTTGGAGCACTTGATACTGGAATGTGGACTCACAACTATATTAAAAAGCACAATCTCTCTTTAGATGTTGCCTTAGGTACTGCATTAATTGACATGTATGCAAAATGTGGGAATATGACAAAGGCTCTTCAGGTTTTCAATGAGATGCCAAGAAGAAACTCTTTGACCTGGACAGCCATTATAGGTGGTTTGGCTCTTTATGGGAATGTAAATGATGCCATATTTTACTTCTCTAAGATGATTGATAGTGGATTGATGCCAGATGAAATCACCTTTCTTGGGGTCCTAACAGCTTGTTGTCATGGAGGGTTAGTTGAAGAAGGTCGCAAGTATTTTGATCAAATGAAGTCCAGATTCAACCTGTCTCCCCAGCCTAAACACTATTCTTGCATGGTGAATCTTCTTGGTAGGGCTGGTTTGTTGGAGGAGGCTGAAGAGCTTATTAAAACAATGCCAATGGAAGCAGATGCTATGGTTTGGGGTGCGTTGTTCTTTGCTTGTGGAATACATAGGAATCTTCTAATTGGGGAAAGAGCAGCTTCAAAGCTTCTTGACTTGGATCCCCATGACAGCGGAATATACGTCTTGCTTGCAAATATGTACAGGGAAGCTGGTAAGTGGGAGGAGGCTCAGAACATAAGAAAGATGATGATGGAAAGAGGAGTCGAGAAGACTCCTGGTTCTAGTTCAATTGAGGTGAATGGCATTATCAATGAATTTATTGTTAGAGATAAATCACATCCTCAATCTGAACAGATTTATGAATGTTTTAATCTGATTAACAAGACAATTGGAGTTTGCTATGTCTGAAGTTTCAACTGTTTTAGATGACTTCCTCTCAGGCTTTCAAGTTCAAACCCAATGGCATTCTCTACATCAGATGCATTTTTCATATGGAACTGAGACAACAATTAGTCATGGAATGCTTCATTTGCATTGCTTGCTGAACCCATCTGGGCATGCCTTGCCATTGATCTCTCAAGAATGATGATTTTGCTCTGGGTTCAATATGGCTGTGTTGAACCCATCAGTGAGTGCCAAAAGAAATTCTTTGAAAGAGCTAGGGCTGGGTCTAGGTGGGATGCAAAACATAATAAAAAAGTAAGGAAAATAAATAGCCCTACCTTTTTGCAGGTAAGTTGGGATCCAATGTTGGGTTTTGATATTAACATCAGGGATAGCCTAAAACAGAACTCAGCATTTAACAAGCGTGGAGATAAAGGATAGAGGGAATATATACACAATGATTCGCGCGCTAGGTTTTGTTCATTCACCTTCACGTTCTGTTTCTTTGTCACCTCTCTGTTTCTCCCACATGCTTGACAGCCTTTTAGGCTCTTTGGTCAGGCCACACTGATCGCATGGCCATATGGTCCATGGCACTGGCCAGTGGTGTAGCCTCCAATCATCATAAATTTGAACTATTGGGATGCAGGAACTTCACTTTCTGTACTGTCCTAGCTGACTTGTAGCTACCAAGTATCTAATCGGTTTTACTATCAATTTTAGTCACATACCATGCAATTTTGAGAAATTTCATGTTCCTCAAATTGAAGCTGCAATTGCAGACATTAATCACATCTTATCAATTACTTTTTTAGATGAAATCAATCCTAGGTGGAAGTATTTTTATTATTTTTAATGGACATGAATTTCATTTTTTTTTATTTTTTATTATATTTGTTTTTTTTATATTAGAGAATAATATAAATTATATTTTAGAATCTCACCTAACAGTTTAAGCTATTGGATTGAAATGATTCTTTGACATGGTATTAGAATTTTGATGACTTAATAATTATAAATTTAAATCTTATTATTTTTATTTTTATTTATATGATTAAAATTAAACACAAGATTTAACTTTATATTTTACTATTAACTTTACATTTTAAAATTGATTGCAAGAAATAACCACCGTCAACACCATAAAATTTTACTTGAAATTTCCTACCTTTTCACTTGTACATCTCTGCACAAACTCTACCTGCTAATGATCAGTTGACATTTAGTATGTGATTGATTATATTGAAGAGAGGGGATGACAACAGGATAGGCCAAGTTGGGAATGTAACTTCGACACCTATCCTTTCAACCCAAATAGGAAATTTGTTGGGACTTTTTACCTAAACTGGTTTAGCTCAGCCATCCTCGTTTACTACTAAGAAATTCTCCACCTACCAATATTTGTCATAACTTGAGGTAGAGGTTGTGTTTAGAAACATGGTTATACTCGAGTTTTTAATTTTTTAGTTTTTATTAAAAATTAATTTTTTTATATGTTTTGGATCATTTTGATATGTTAATTTTAAAAATAATTTTAAAAAAATAAAAAAAAATATTATTTTAATATATTTTAACACAAAAAACACTTAAAAATACAATCATAATCATTCTATCAACAAACAGGCCCGAACAAATTAGGAAAGAAGATGGAAGGTGGAGATAAAAACTCCCTTTAATTTTACCCCACATCATGGTGAACCTAACCACTCTATCCTTGCTTGTTACAAGAACTTCTCTGTACTTCCTTGGAATAGTTTCCTCACGAACCCTAATCACCAAGCACATGAGAATTCTTTTGTGGGGTCCCCATTGAGGACATCCCAAAACTTTCTTCATGATTTTGATCCTTTCCATGTCATGCACCTGCTAAAAAATGTCACCCCCGTATTTAGTTATACAAACCATGCACTTTATATATAGAAACATGTTTATTTTTCATTTATATTAAAGCTTATTGTTCTAGATCGATACCCTACCATGAGAAAGCTTTAAACACTGGGTAAAGCTTAGTTACTATCGAGGAACATAAAAAATGAAGTTAGTGGGATGAAAACATGTTTAGTTGAAAAAATTAAAGTGAATATATAAAAGTAAATCTTTTATAGGACAGTTTTGGATGAGATAACTTACGTAGTTCTTACCATCTCCGTCTTTTCGGTCTCTAAACAATAATTAAATGCTAACTAATGATCCCCATTACGTAATTTTGTGTAGCAGAAGATGGATATATTTCCAGCTGAGGCAAATAACTTTATCTTTGACGAGTGTTTGTGTGTTTTGGAGGATTGATTCCTAAACCAACCTACCTTAACTGACACACACCAACTTCCTCTCGAGAGAATCATATGGTTTGGTGATCTTCCTGTGTATGTGTGTGTGTGTATATATATATATATATATATTATCACATGTTCTGGGACACAAGCCACCAACCACTCAGCGCCACCCCAAATCATGTTCTTACAAATACTAGTCATAAACATAAACATAAACATAGTAAGAGTTTGAAACTAAAAAGTTTGGTTTTTTGTGATCTCAGATTCGAGTCCTGTAATTATTAATATGATGACCGCTAGAGATTTATATGGTCGTTAACTTCAGGACCCGTAGGATTAGTCGAAATACGCATAAATTAACCTAAACACCCACATTAATAATAATAATAATAAAAAAAAATATTGGCCATCCACGGGCTTAATGTTAATGTGGACACCTTTCCAAGCATCTCATCTGTGATCTTCTTGACAACTGTAGCAGTTCCTGCCAATTGCCAAGATTTTTAGGTCTAACAATTAAATTTTGGAATTCAACTATTAATGATATGGTTATTATTATATGATGTGTTGTTTTGAGATATCTATAGGGTTATCAACTTTGTTGATATTGTGCGAGAACATAGAGATTTTTTTTTAAAATCGGATTAAATATTGATTCTGTAATATTTATTTGAGTCAAAATTCAAATGAGATAATTATTTTTGTACATATTATTTTTTAAAACATTATTGTTTTCATTTTTTTTAACATTAAAACAATTCTATTATAATTTTAAAAATAAAAAATATAATTTTAATATATGTATACCGAGTAAGAAAAGCCAATGCTCCAGGAAAGGCGCCACGCCACGCCACGAGACATCGCACAGCCACCCTTCACTCCCACTTGCTCCCAGAACAGAGAATAAGAGGAGAAGGAGAGAGAGAGAGATAAAAGAAAGTGAGTGTCTCTGTGTCTCTCTCTAGTCTACCTTCTCTTCTCTTCTCTTCTTGTAAAGCAATCACCAGTCAATGTCTTTCGGTTCTTTCTTCTTTCCTTTCTTTTTTTACTGTTTGTAAGTATCGGATTCTCTTTCTCGTTCTTTATTGCTTATATATATATAGAGAGGTATATATTCTTGTCTTCATCACCTGATCCACTTGTTTCACGTTTCTCTCCCATTGCTCTCCCACATTTTATTGATTCTTTTGTTCTTGATTAATCAGGTACAACTTAAATTCCCAATCCTTGGTTCAGTCTTACAATGTGGGTTCTTCCTCTTTTTAGAGATCAAGAAATCACTTAACAGTTTTTTCAGAGATCAAAATCTTGCAGTAGTTACAACTGTTTGAAAATGTAAAAAAACTGTTCCTTTTGAGTTGATAGAGGTAATTAGAGATCACAAGCATCTGGTTTAGATGCTTAATGGAAATGGGTTCTTGGCATTTTTGTATAAACGACAAGTTATGGCTTAAGAGAGTTATTTTGGTTGTATTTCTCTAATTTTTTTCCATGTTTCTCTGTAATTATTGGCTTTTTTTGAAGCAATTTTCAACAAGTTGGATTCTTTGTTCCTTGGTGTGTTTTGAATAAGCAAGCATTGCTGATTTCGTTGTTTGATTTTTCTTGTATCCATCAAAATTTATTCTAATTTGTTGGTTTGTTTTGTAGGAGTAGTGAGCTGATTAGAAAGTGATTAGGGGATAGTTTATTCATGCAAAAGTTTTGGTTTTGAGAGTGAGAACTCCGAGTCTGAACTTTAAAAGAGCAGGTTGGTCTCTGTTTTACCTGTTTTTTTTCTAAACTAAATTCTATTTTGATGTTCTGGGATCATGTCATGACTTAATTGTGTGACAGATTAGTGGTTCGAAATGAATTGGAATTCACACATGGAGGGTCATTACATGAACCCTAGCTACCCATATAATTCGGCTGGAAGTTTCATTGAATATTTCGAAGGTCTCACGTATGACCATGTGAATTTCATTTTCAATGGAGGTTCCCACGCTCAGGTACCTTTTATTTGCAAATTTTGTATCCAAAATTTGCAAATTGGAATATGTTTTGAACAGTATTTAGATCCATAAAAATGCAAGCTCGTGGCCAAAACAAATAGAGTTTCTTTTTCTGGTTCTGTTATCTGTATTTTATTTTTAAATATATAGATGATGGAGCAATTAGTAGGTTGTGGTTTTGTTCTTGTACAAATGACCTTCTTGCATTTACAGGATATCGTATACCCCTCGACAAATGCAAATTTCTACAAGTTCGGCATATCCCCACCAGGGAGCACTTCATATTATGACCCTACTCATATTTATGAGGTCCATGATAATGGACTACGGAATGAAGAATATGGAAGGCCCTTGGAGAATTCTTCTACAACGACTAATGAACAGACTTCCAGAGTAAATACAGAATGGGAAGTAAATGAAAACAGGACTTCTCATGATGACCCTGTAGAATGTAAGTTTTGAGGTATATATTGGTAGTATGTACCCAACAAATAGCCTAATGAATATTTTCTTACCTCTATTATTAGATGCAAGAAAGTTGTACCTTTTCATATGTGAATTACGTTGAAAAATTATTCATGGATCTTTTATTCTGAGATTTAACATTTCCATTCAGTTGGTCACGGATTAATGTTCTGTTGATTTGAGTTGAGTCATATCTTTGCATATTGTGATATCTTCTTTTCACCTATACACCATTCATTTGGGACATTAACAGCCTTTTTCTTATCTTTGTTATGTTCTTTTTTCCAGGTTTGCGCAGACATCATAATGTTCAGGATTATCAGGTGTGGTAACTTTGTAATGGTCTTAGTGCACAAGAAGTTATACCTCAATGCTACAGCTATATTAATTGCCTCCTCTCTCTCTCTCTCTCTCACACACACACACACACACACACATCCCTACTCTAGGTTGCTGCCCAGTGGGAGCATCCGTGCTCTTTAGTTTTTAGGAAAATGTAGCAAATGTAATTAATCAGGACACAGAGCGCTCAAATGAAATGATAGCAATGCAGAGTTCTAAATAATCATTAGAGTGAGAAGGAAATTGAGAACTAAGAAAGAGAAACTTCATATCTAATCCTTTAAATTTCATTAATTTGTTTCATTTGCTTATAGTTTCATACAGAACTATGTAGTCCTTAGGAAAAGGCCATGTTTAGAGAATCATGTAAAAATGGGAATCCATACTTCAAACACCTAATACTTTTATTGGAAATGTCTCTGCTTATTATAGCATTAGATCATATCAATAAGCAATCATGATCCAAGAGGCACTTTTGCAGACAACTTTGGTTGATATAAGACATAAATGCAGTTAATATACGTTATTTGCTACTCTCTTTTCATCCCCTAAAATATCTTGTATGGTTGTACCCGCTTAAATAACTGTATTGTATTATCTGTGGCCTACGCAGGCTATTTGGCAAGACAACGTTGATCCAGACAGTATGACTTATGAGGTTAGAGCATAATTCCCATTTCTTTTCTTCTGTAGTTTTTTGTTTTTATAAATTCCATATTGTTGTTGTACTTTTACTTTCCAAAAGACATTCAGAATATGAAAGGTCCATTTCCAGATTGCCAGAAAAAAGCTGATTTTTCTCACTGAGATGAAATAGAGATCCACCTCCTGCCACTCCCACGCTTGTGTTAAATTTTCTTTGTTCAGAATTATCATACTGTACAAACCTCCAAACTCAGAAAATCTGGCAATCAGAACTCTCTGCTCTTTAGGACATTGTGTCTGGCTGACAACACTCTACTTGTATAAATATTATTAATAAAAAATTTCCCATTCAGGAATTACTTGAATTAGGCGAGACAGTTGGCACCCAAAATCGAGGTCTTACCCAAGAGCTCATTTCTTTGCTTCCAATCTCAAAATACAATCGCAGCTTCTTCTCAAGGAGGAATTCAAGAAGCGAGAGGTACCATTTGGGCTTACATTTGTTGTAAATTGATGAACATTTTTTTGTCATGTGGTAGTTTGGCTGTCTATTTTGCTTACAGCTGTCATGTCTTGCCGGACCTGGATTCTGTGCAAATTGTTGTCAATAAATAAAGTGTTCATGCTCTCTGCTTCTATTTTGTTCAATTTATTTTCATTAGCATAGATTTTCTGTTATATTGCTAAATCTGTAAGATTATTTAGATTGGTTAATTAATTGGTGAACTAGATGCAGGGGTAGTAATGTGGTATAAACACTGATTCCTTGTTATGGTTGGTAATTGGTTGCATTTTTTTAATTTTAATTAAATGAATGCAGTGAGAATTTTGACATAATTTTCATTACCCTTCTATCTTCCACTGGTTTGCAATCCAGTGTGCTATTAATTCTGTCTGTAATTCAATGTCTCATGGAGGAAACTCATTGAGCTTTCAGGCTAGTTTTAATGGTGAAACTATTTTATTTATTTACTTATTTATATTTATTGGACTTTCGGTTTTGTGGACTCTAGCAAAACAATGCTTGGTGTAGGCTTTGGGATATGAGGCATGCTAGTCAAACATCTTGTAGACAACATCCATGTACGGGCACTGCACACCATTTCAAGCATAATTTATGCTTATCCAAGAGTGTCAAAATGAATTCAAACACTTTTTTTTTTTCAAATTTATCGGTTAATACTAGAACCAGAGGGCTAGATGCAAGGTTAAAAAAACGGAGTAAAGAATAGGTTTTCCTTGATCATTGGTGAAGCATGTGGATTTTTCATTCCTTTCTACGTGAACATTTTTATTGCAATTTCAGAATATACTTTGCGATGAATATCCTGACCACACTTGTTCATCTTCTCCTTCTGTTTCACTAGTCTTAACCATTTTTTTCTTGTTGGATATAGGTGTGTGATTTGCCAAATGGAATATAAGCGAGGTGATCGCCGGATCACTCTACCATGCAAACATATCTACCATGCTGGTTGCGGGACCAGATGGCTTTGCATCAATAAGGTAAGCTGCTGAGATTTTCATGACAAAGTTGAGAACAACATGAGCTGTGGTTTATTTTCAAATTCCTTAAAAAGCTGATGACCATCTACCTACAGGCTTGCCCCATTTGCTACACTGAGGTTTTTGGCGATGCATCAAGACATTAAGGTTATAATGACTGATGGACATAAAGATGAAAACTCTCTCATTTTTCCATGTTTCTCAAGTTTGGGTATTTTTCTTGCTCACACAGTTGTCTCTATCAAATTTTCATTTTCTTCTGTAGAAAGGAAAGATACTAGTTTTGTAATAAATCAGATTACAAACTTTACAAAAAAATGCAGGGGATTTTACTGAGCTTTTATGATCAACCCAATCTCATGGTGTTATTAGCTTATTGTCTAACACTACACGTACGTAACCGATGATATTCACAGGGTTAACTTTCAAACGAATGAAGATCCATCGACTTGTTTCCTTATTATGGGGTCTGCTTACATCCGTGTTAGGTTTTCATTAGAGCATGCCTGTTGGTGTATGGCATTCTATCAAGAACATGAATCAAGAACTTGTATCGTGGGGCAGCACTCATGTGAGCCGGCACGAAATTCCAGGGAAGAATTTTTCAAGACGTGGTCGAACTTTAATGCCGAACATATAATTCAAAGCAATCTAGATGCCATAACCTTTAAAAATAATATTTTATGCTTGCAAATAAATTCTAGTTCAGATGGTTTGGTAATAACTGGGGTCCCCAGGTGATTGCTTCAAATCTATCCTCTTTTTTTTTTAGAGAAAGATCGATCCTTTTCTTCCCTCTGTTATCTAGTCATTTTGGATGTTTTTGATCAGTTTTTGACCATTGCATTTTGTAAGATGCATAATTTATTTACATCCCAGCCCCATTTTTTGGTTTCAAGCCGGAGTATTTCCAGGACAGCTGTTTGCACCAAGACTGAATCATTTTTTGGGTTAGATTTCAAGCAGGCCATTCATGTCTTCATCATTTCTTTCTCGCAATCTTGTATAGATTTGGACTGAGAGCTCCTAACTTCCTAGTGCAAGCATGATTTGCAATCTAATTTTAGACAGCTATTGGCTGAGTATATACAAGACGGATTCACATTTGCTACTGACTCTCCAGAAGCTGCTGTTTAGAATCGATCTTGGGATGGTTATGAGCATCTATAGATTGGATTTCTACTTTATAAAATATAAGCTACTCTTACTTTATTCATCAAGTTTTGATATATATATCAAATCACATTTGATCATAGATATCCTATCCATTATCCATCAAATAAACAATTTCATTCAATTTAAGTTTATATCTATTAGGTTTGGATTGAAATATCTTCCTTGATTGGATCGCTACTTGACTATATGAGTATATTGACAACTATCTTGTTTTTGAAAGAAGAGAGCTAAGTAATTTGTTGAAGAGTTAGGCATCGAATTCTCCAAGTCTTTGTTCTTATTATGCTAGTTTTCTTCGTGCAATTAAGGAGGCTCTTTGAAAGGAGCTCCCAATCTCTTAGTGCAGGCATGATTTGCAAGCTAATTTTAGACAGCTATTGGCTGAGTATACATACAAGACGGATTCACATTACTATAGACTCTGCAGAAGCTGCTGCATGGAATCGATCACTACCTGACTATATGGATAAGTCGAGTATTTTGACAACGATCTCGTGCTTGAAAGCTGAGAGAGCCAAAGAGTTAGGCATCGAATTCTCTCAAGTCTTTGTTCTTATTATCCTTATTTTCTTTGTGCAATTAAGGAGGCCAGCTTATCTATACTTGTTCCTTTGTCAAACAATTTGCATTAAACAATATCTTGGTGGTTCAATTGAAGATTGATTTACCAAACAAGAACACTACCTACTAATACTTGTGTATTTGCCGCAACAAAAACATGAATTCATGCTAGTGTAACGCAAAAACAAATACATCGTCGAGGAAATCTAACATTCATAAAACACATGATTTAGAATAGATAAATAAAACATCCATAATTTTAAAAATAAATGGTTCAGATTAATTTTACAAATATAAATTTTGAACTCTCTGACGCATTCTTAAATTGCAAGGTGTTAAATTTATCTTAAAAGAAAATGGAGCACTTTCTAAATAGTCCAAACATGTCTATTTCATCAAAGAATTCGGTAGCAGCCTGGAATTTTGCAGAAACATTAAAAAAATGATTTAATTAAATTTCAAGTGGAATTAAAGTATACATTGAATTAATATGAATCTTCCCATCATTTTTCAACACATACAAAGTACTGAACCCTAGATTTATATAGCACAATATCCTTTTAATTTATGGTCCCAGATTGGAGTGTCAAGTAGGGATATATATTGACTAGTCCTTGTAAAAATTAGGTGGGAATTATTAATTAGTTTAGTTTATTCCACGCGGAATTAGAAAATTTTCTACTCAATTAAATATCAAAATTGTCGTCTTAACTTTGAACTTTCAGGGAGATAAATAGTTAAGTGAGTTAAAATTATACTATATACAAATGAATTTACAATTCAATACGTGGTAGTCCAGCAAAAGCAAAAGCGATATATCCTTTTCACGGTGAAAAAATTTACTCGCCGACACTGAAATTGGTGGCTCCATGAATTTGTTACCAGGAGCTGCATTTACCGTCCACATAGCCCTTATTGCATGTTGATCCTAAGCCATTTGCAAGACTTTGCCTGCCAAGGCTAAATTACAAGACACTAACGTTTTAGAGTGATCAGATTTGCAAATCTTGACTTGAAGGCACGTAGTACAGATAGGAAGTGTTTTACAGTTCTAGATGAGAAATAGAGCATCTCACCAACTATTTCAAGCTGAAAATTTCGAGGTTTGTTATGGTCATGATTGAGATAGTGGGAACACACCAATAAAAAGTTGACAAAAGACATTAAACAATAGGAAATTTATAGCGTTAATCAAGGTTATAACACCGATATCTTTGTTAATAATGATAGGAGAGCTCTATATAAAGGGCAGCATCCAGGCTTACAATGCAAACACAGAAGCAGTAGTTCTAAAGATGGAAAAAGGGGGGCAGCCAGGACTCTTGTCACAAATGATTTATGCTCTAGCATTTTGCGTGGTTGCCACCAGTGTAGTGGCTAAAGAGCCTTATTACTACAAATCACCACCTCCACCATTGAAATCCTCACCTCCTCCATCTCCCTCACCACCTCCTCCATATCATTACTCATCACCTCCTCCCCCAAAGAAATCCCCCCCTCCTCCATACATCTACAAATCCCCACCTCCACCATTGAAATCTCCACCTCCTCCATATCATTACTCATCACCTCCTCCCCCAAAGAA
>Ga0307517_10006810_pt1 | contig 16811 bp, 24 predicted proteins | sample 23_EM_MG_FD_194515 | JGI IMG/M metagenome (GOLD analysis project Ga0307517, IMG submission 194515) | Populus trichocarpa ectomycorrhiza microbial communities from riparian zone in the Pacific Northwest, United States - 23_EM | ecosystem: Host-associated > Plants > Roots > Unclassified | place...
GTAGTGGCTTTGGGCCTGCCTAGCTGGGTTGGGATGGATTTGAATTCGATTAGGTATTAATGAAAAGAAGGGGAGAAGGGTCCCGGTTCTTCTTTTTTTCCTTCACTTTTTTCCTGTCTACCCCCCCTAGGTTTATTTCGACCTCATTTCCGCTTTGGATGCGGAGACGTCGTGGGATTCGGGGTGGTATTGATGATTAATGTAATAATTATGATAACTTGAATAACCGTTACCTCATTAACATCATCATAGCTGGTCACTCGGCTAAAAAAACTCAGTGCCCACTTCCTCACATCCCAACTAATCCTCCGAGCCGGTCACCCGCCACTATATTGGGTGGCTCCTATCTTTCGTTTGACCGGTCTTGATAACCTGCGCGTATGTGATCGACAGGAACTCGTACCCGTATCATAATGACTATGGTAGAGACTTCGAGAGCTGCCACCCTGGCCACCCCCCCGGTATTAATAGGTTCCCGGTAGCGTGAATTTAGATGCAGCCCATTCACATCATTGGATAAATAGAAATAGCAATCAGGGTCACGTGTGAACGTACGAAGGAAGCTCGATAGCTAGAACGGGAGGTTCCGTCATTCTTGTGGCACGTACTTTCGCTAACCGTTTTTTTGATGCAAAGTGCAAGTCATATTGTCGCACTCGGCCAACCCCTCCCAGCCTGGTATCATAGTTCTATCACTCGCACCCAGCTCCTCTGCCCCCCTCCTCATGAAATCCATTTGCCCAGATTTCCCACTCACGCTTACACATTCGCCAATCCGGGATATGATGTCCTTCGTGCTTGAGTAATTTAACATCTGGTGGTGGAAGCCTCTCCCAGACTGATACCTCCCCGTGAGAGAGAGAAATCAACCGTCTGAGGGGGGCCAGTGAGCGGCCTAATGGTATCTTCACGCTCCAGCTCGGGGGTCTCTTCTAAAATACCGGGCCTTTCAATAAACCCCCGAGTTAACAAAGCCGATCACACCAACAGATTCCGATACCGAGAGGGAGCAGCGATCCTTCAGACAACCCCATTCCAGAGTCCGATCTTCCACGAAAAACTGTGTGGTTATTGAAAACCAACTGTACTTCCACAAACAATGTTATGCAAACAAAAAGCAAAACTCCGTCAGAGCCTTCGAACGGACGTAGACACATAGATACCAGTATGGTACTCCCAATCGGACAACGTTAACCTTGAACTAAGGCTAAGGATACCGTATTATCCGGCAAGAGTTTGGTTGAGGCTAGTGTAGATTTTCTTTAAACCTACCCACCCACCACCCATATGCCTACAACTGTGGCGAATGGGCGTTCCTTACGCCCTGCTGTTGATTCTGTTGCCTTTTAATTCACTTTAGTTCCAATCCGAATTTTGCCTCATAATACGGTAGACTGCTGTCTCACTTACCCAACCTGATCGCCAACTGAGAGTGGGCTTATAAATACTCATATAGATTACTATATTTGGCACAGGAATGCCAAGAAAGTGGTACAAAAAATCTTATCGCAGGAAAGCATTTGGTAAGTGAGGCGCCGAACAAGGTGCAAGTAGATTATATAAACTCATTTCAGCCTTCTATCTTAATATCATACATGCAAATATCATTGCTCATCTACCACTTCAGCCCAATTCGGTTCAAGAGAAAAAAAAAGATCCCCCAGTAAAACAAGCAAGCTACAATTTTGACTTTATCACAAAAGGCGGCACAGCCAACCTGTCGTAAACGTCAGCCGACAGAGAATCCGCCGGCGTGGGCACACTGTGCACGCCAAGTCCCCTAGCATCCACCATTTCAGGCCCCAACTCATCCATATTCTTAGTACTAACGAGTTTCATTCCCACCTCGAACTCGTCCTTGAGCAACTGCATAGCGCTGACCACACCCGGTTCACCATACGCATTCATAGCGTGCAGGAACGGTCTGCCAATGCTGACGCCCTTCGGGCTGAGGCCGAGGGCCTTAATGATGTCAGTTGCGCGCCGGACGCTACCGTCAATGTAGACTTCTATTCTATCGCGGACGTTGCGACTGCGCAGTTCGGGCATGACTTCCGCTAAAATCTCAATCGCACTGGGGTTGTGTCGAGTTGGCGGCCCTCGTGGATGGAGAGGACGGCAGCCGGCTTTTAGCACGTCTTCGATGCGCTGCACACCCTTGAGGACTATGGGCATCTTGGTAATGCATTTGAAGTACGGAATGTCTTGCCAGGAGAGGCTGGGAACTATGAAACTGGAGATTGCGCGTGCAACGCCTTTCGAGCAGTCAATGGCGTCTGGTGTTTTACTTTGGATGTCGGAGGCTGCATCGTCAAACTTGGTGCGGATGTCTGTGGAGTTTTGCATTAGGTGGAACAATTGATATGTAAAGAGCAAGTGGGTTACCCTTTTCTCTACGCCCAAGCTGCTGAGCATCAACCGTGATGAATAGCCCTTTGCACCCCCTTTTCTCCGCATGCTGAACAACCCCTTTCATAACCCCACGACCCCTACTAATGTAGAGCTGCAACCACTGAATATGATCTCCCTTCTTAGCATCGATAATCTCGTCAAAGTTGCAGGAAGATAAGGTAGGTATCATCTGGATAACACCATGTCTACCAGCTGCCCTGGTAACCACCACCCCTCCCTCCGGATGACCCAACTTCCCCAGGGCGGTGGCGGTGACATAGAACAGTACCTCGCACTTGCTCCCGAGCATGCTGGTACTCGAGTCCACTTTCTCCACGTCTACGAGAACGCGCGGGCGGAACCAGATCCTGTAGTACGCGGAGTGATTCTCTCGCAAGGTGATCTCGTCGTCGGCACCCGAGTAGTATTAGGCCACCAAGATATGGATTTCGAGATGGGCGACGAGTGGTCCTCGCGCTCCAACAGCAGCCTCACTACTACATCGTGCCCGCTCTCCGCAGCCTGAAAACTCGATCGATTCCGGAATATGAAGCCCAGGCGAGGGGTGTTCTCCCGTTGTCTTCTGTAATGTTGGCCTTGACCTCTTCATATCCCAGTAGTATCTTAAATACTCCATTATCCCAAAACTCCAGAGCCAACAAAAGCGGTATCTGTCAGCTGTGATTCGGGATACTGGGGTTGGTATTGGGAAGATCAGGCAGGAGCCGCATTGCTACCTTGTGCGACTGTCTCCCTTGCTGGATCCCCGGCATGGCTCGAGAGGCAGGGTTCACCATAGAGGTATTGAACAACGACCCTGCATTGGGGCCACCCAAAATTGGCCGCCAAGCGGCTTGTGGGCGCTGGCCAATATCGTCTTGCGGACGTACTGCTACTTCTTCCGCATAGGGACAATATGTCGTTCCAACGGCCGTGGCATAGAACGCGCTACCGCAGCCATGACTAGCTCCGCTTCTTCGTCGGAGTCGATAAGTATGTTGTTAGCTTCGATTTCGTCAGGGGGGTGGAGCTCCTGCATTGATTGCCGCTTCTAGTGGCTTGTTAGCTGGGAAAAAAAGTGCGTGAAAGGATTGGATATAATTTGTTGTTTCGCATGGTTCTTCATCTGGAAGGCTGCCAGGAGAATGTCGTATGGCTGGGGACGGCCGAGGACCGCACGCTTGACTCCCATTGGGTGGGACTTGCAGGTCAGGGAACGGGCACACTGAGGGCGCCATGAGCAAGTTGGACTCCGCATTGCTTCTCCACATCAACCAGGGCTAGGAACATTAGCACTAAATTTCATAAAATGAACCAGGAGGGCTACCTTTTGGTTTTGGATCGGGCTTCGCAGGCTTTTCCCTCTTTTTCTTTTCCTTGGGTTCCTTGGGAAGCTTTGGTTCTGCGTAGAGTCAGTACAATGACAGGTATTACAGAAAAGTGGTGTTCTGCCATGCCATCATGTCCCCTCCCCGCAGACCAAGAGAGCGGTGTTCTGCCGTAAATGTCTAGTAAATCTACGTTGACCTCACTTTGCACCAGCAGTAGCCCGGCTACTTTATTAATCCCACGATAGGCTGCCCAAGCAAGGGGTAAAGCATCAAGAGGAAAAAATGTGTTCCCCCACCACGATCACCCGACAGGGCAACTAAAGATTCTATACCCCTTTGTTTCACCTTGCCACTTGCTTTGCGGTCCGCTCCTACCAACCGGTTTTGACCTGCACCACCTTTTTGCCCACACTCACCAATCCGCCCATTGCCCCTTTCATGAGTTTTTTATAAGCGGGAGAACATTTAACACCACATGCACCCGATTCAGCATGCTGGAGGAGAGCAGATGAGACGAAACACTCCACGCAAGTAGGGAAACTACCCACCTACAAGTTAGCATTCACGTAGGCTTAGAAGAGACTAGTGAGGTCCTACCGGAAAGCCTTCTTGTCATAGGTAATACTCTCAAGATGCGCCCTAAGCGCGGTTGCACTAGTGAATTTCTTCCCGCATCTGAGGCGAGGGCAGACATAGGCTTCAAGTATCTTGTTCCAATAGTCTTCCGGGTCCTCCATGGGGAAATCGGTTGGCTTTGCTGGAAGAGTGTAGTCGAGAACACTGACAAAACCCTTCGGGACGAGTTCTTCAGGCATGAACCCATTACCGGTCTCGGCAAGGGCAACTTTAACGCGGCCAGGAAGGATACCAGCACGCCAGGTGTGTGTGGTAGTGCTACCAGCGAGAATGTCGGTGGGGAGGTCCTTCTTGGCAAGGGGAGAGTTTTGATAATTTATGAGCTCGTGAAAGTCCTCGGGGGAGGGGTCACCCTTGCACTGTCTGGATTCAATATGCTGAGTGATACCAGAAATAGAGTTAAACAAGGCATCGCAGGCTGGACACTGGTGAGTGGTTGTTGGTTTGGGCTTGTGGACCTAGGTGGAGTATCAGATTAGTTGGCCAAACATGCTTCAAGAATGGAAGGGGAGAAGGGTTGAAGACAGACCTGCTTCCAATGAAGATCGAGAGCCTCAACAATGTGAAACTCCTGAGAGCACTCACGACAAACAAGGGGCTCGGAACTCTCTACCACTTGCCCCTTCAACTCCTCCTTGCCATTAAAGTTAACCCTACACTTTCCGCAGTAAAGGTGCCTCCCGAGATCATCCTCGCCATTTCCTCCAAGAATAGGGTCATCTTCGGTATCCGAAACTTGACACCGCACTTCTGGCACGGAAAATAGCCACCTTGATTCCCATGTGAAACGGCATTCGAGTTCCGGGTCGGCTTGTACATGGCCTTGAACTTGACGCTATTCTCGTATCAGTGTCCAAGTCAGAGTCGGTGAAGAGACTCCAATAAATTAGTTATGTCTGAGCGGTAAGAAGAGGGAACTCAGGGGAGGGTGTTACTCAGGGAGATAATAAGGTATAGCCATTCTTGATTTATAATTAATTAAAGAGGGTTTTGTGAGATGTGTATTTGCGGTATTGCTGTGGTGGGGCTGAGGGGTAGGTAAGTGGAGGAAATTTGGTAGGGCGATGGTGGTGGTGAATTCACAGGTGATCTGTGTTTTTTATTTTGTTTGTTTGGCTGCGTAAGGTGAGCCGGAGTGTCGGGAATTTTTTTTTTTTGGTGGGTAGGTAGGGTTCTCTTTTACGTTGGGCTTAGGGTTGGGAAACAAGTAACAGCAATCATTTCCAGGAAAACAAAGAAAATATTTAGGCCCTGTTCACCGCGCCACAATATAAATATATCATACTCCAAATTTGACGGTGGTTGCTAAGACGGGGCAGTTGGAGGGGGGTGGGGGTCAGGCAGATTATAACGAATATTTTCTTTGCGATTGAGGTATTGGGAGTTAGGACAGTCCTTCCACCGGGGCAGGTCTTGCGATGGCTGGTGATAATGAGAGTTCGCTTGGGGCAGGGCAAAATCCATAAACATTATAATATGTTAATTCAATATATATATTCTGGTTAAACCTGTCAGGCGTTTACTAAAATAGATGTAATAATTGGCAGCAAGCTGGTCAGTATTACTCTCCGGTATTTTATAGTTTTATTTCGCGGGCTAGCTTAGGCTACGCAGACACTGATTGCAACTCAGGTGGAAGAAACCCCTTCGTCGCCATTAGCTCAACTAGTAGCCCGGGAAAGCCAGAGGGAAAAGTTGTGTCGGTACTCACAGAGGGTATTATCCAGGAACATCTTCCAGCGGAAGCCGTCGACTGCGCTCCTGAGCAATCTTTCTTAACAGAGATACTAGCTAATGTAGTATTACAGAGGTTTGTAGAAAAGTGGTCAAGTGCTGACTTTATTAATAGTTAGATAATTTATTTGAAGAGGAGACCAAGCAGGAGATAATACAAAAGACAAATATCAGTGCGGTCAAGGGTTCAGATGAAGGGGCTGCAGCGTCCGAAGATTGCGTGAAGCAAGAGGCTGAGCAAAGCGGAGGAGGAAACGGAGAAAGCGAGGAAGGAGGCTCAGGAATTATCAAAAATAATTAGCGAAGATACAGTGAACGCGGTCTAAGGCTCTACAGAGGTTGCAGTATCAGGAACTTTGTGAGTATAATGGTAACGTTTCTTATCAAGAATTGGGCATGGACTAGCTTAATGTTACACCTCCAGTCCGACTAGCATTGGTACCCCCCTTCTCAGAAACTAATTCAGGGGCAGCACACCATCTATTGCAAATCCCCCTATCATTATGATGCCTCTCTTTTAATAGAAAAATAAAATAGAAAAGTCTAGTAGCGGATGTCAGAAAGCTAACCAAACCAATGTCCAGACCTCATAGGCACAGTCGCCATAGGGAGAAAAAAAGTTTACTTGTCAAGGTTGGTCGAGAACAACCCTCCCATTTTCATCTCACTCAAGCCTTCGTTTCTTGCCTCTCTGCCATCCAGCCCCCCGAGCGTTCTCGCCAAGAGCCCTTAAAGGTGGTCTACCGTATTCGTTAAGCGCACCAGAGAATGGTAGAGCTGAAGATTGGATATTCAAATGTTGGCGGTACTCGTGGGTGACCATAGGAGTGGACGAGTTCGGAATCTGATCTAATGAATATTTAAGGGGAGTGTTAGAGGAATCAGATGGAAAGAACCAACGTGTACCGCTCAAGAGTGTACCATTGACTAGGCTTCTAAACTTCGCCTCTTGTTCAAAGCCCCAGCCGCTGCGACGAGGATTTGTGATTGCCGTTGCCCTGGCATTCATAATGTCAACAAGGTCCTCATCTCCTATTGGCGGTCACGGTTAGAACTGCAAAATAGTCTTGTAGAGGTGGGGGAATAAACACGCATACCCAGTAGTTGTTCGGCTTGAAGCCACGATACACCATAGAGTATTGAAAAAGTCTCTTCGGAACAAATTTCGTGGTTCCTAAAGAGGCATACGTCGAGGACGACATCTCCGGCATGGGCTTGGAGGTTTCCACAATCAATGATCAGGTGATCATCAACCTCCCGTGAATGTTGCCCCCGACGGAAGGTTGCAAAGAATCTTTGACGAATATCGATTGCTGTTGTCTTTAGCGGGCGGAGCATCATGACCTCTTTGGTAATTCTGCATAAGGCCTCCGTAGCACGTTGTTGAATCTCTCTCTCAGCCTTTACGGCCTCCTCCCGAGCTTCTCTCTCAGCCTTTACGGCCTCCTCCCGAGCTTCTCTCTCAGCCTTTACGGCCTCCTCCCGAGCTTCTCTCTCAGCCTTTACCGCCTCCTCCCGAGCTTCTCTCTCAGCCTTTAAGGCCGCCTCCTGAGCTTGTCTTTGTGCCTTTAAGGTCTCGTGACGGGTTTCCCTTTCCTCTTTCAAGGCATTATCTTGATCTGCGGTTTTTTTCTGGAGGGCAAGAATCTTGTCTTCCATTTCGACCATTGAAAGTAGAAGGGATTGGGCAGGGGGGTTAGCATAGGCAGTTTTCGGATTCACAGAGTTCCTAATCTGCATCCTAGTAACGGACTCAGCCTCCCTCGCCAGAGACCTTTTCACTCTAAGCAATTCAGCCATTGGGTTATGATGCTCCTCAACCTCGGTGTAAACTAATCCGGTTGCCATCTCTTAGTTGGGAGGGTAGGGATTCCTGAGGCGGACGGGGTGTGATAAAAAAAAGTGACGATTTAATAAACTGGGTGTGAAAGTTGTTTTTGAATAATAACGCTTGGATAAGGAAGAAAGGGAAGAGGGGGGGAGGGGGGGTGAGGGCGGCTTTTGGCTTCTGTGAAAGATGACTAATAATGCCAGGGAGACGTGTTTCTGCACAAATTGCGCTAGGACACGCCCTGGAGGTGTGCTAGTGTTCCCAAGCGTTTCTCTTCGCTGTCACATTCGCCGAGAAGGAGCCTCAACCGAAAGAAAAATGCATTTCCACCCATATCCCGCCGAACCATGTTCGAGTAATCCATATTGGGATCAAATTCCGTGCACACGCTCGTGGGGAATATGTGCTTATTCCGTTCGTACCAGCGGTGATCCACCACTTTTGTCATTGTAGGATCATCTCAATTGGGATTCGGAGTGCACGTCTGGGAGGCAGGCGATGGGGATGAAGGGGGATCAAACAATAATCCGTTGGGCCCCATGGTGCGATTGACGATAAAATAGTAGAATTCAAAGTGCTTTCGAGCGAGTTAGTGATGGCGAAAGGGAAAGGAAGAGGCGGAAGAAATACGTGAGGTATTATCACTTCACCGCGAACAAGCAGTAAATCATCGACCGAAACCCTGAGCCATTCCCTGCGTCCAGACATTCCCCTAGCACGTTCGAGAAAGAGCCATACAGCTTCGCCTTTCTTAACCGTCACTCCCTCACCGGTGGGTGAAGCAACATTAGTGCCTAGTGAGCGTTAGTCGTATGTCAACTTCAAAAATTAGAGCATGCACAATCCCTACCATCATAAAAAACAAACGGAATACTAATCTCCTCATTCTTAATCTTCTCCTGCAAAGCCAAAAACTCCCTCCTCAAAGTCTCACGCTCCTGAGCCTCCCTCAAAAAGTGTATTCTTCGTCAAGACCTTCGGAGCCGGTAGCCCCAATTTCGGATTAACCTGCCGCTTCTTCACCTCATCCTCCTCGCCACTCTTATTGTTATCCTCACTATTAGACCTTGTCGGGTCGGCGGATGAAGAGTAACCGCCATCATCTGTGCCATCATCACCATCACCCTCCCCAGCGAAGGATAATTTCCCTTTGACCACCTTCTTGCGCTTCTTAGTTCTCTTACAGCCGCTGCCGGTGGGTGCCTCACTACCTTCCCGGGACGAGCTCGCAGGTCTCCCACCCCCGCCGCCGCTGCTACGAATCGGTAGTAGTTTCGCGGCTGCTTCGCAGTCCCGCTATTCCACTAGTTCGACACGACGCTTCTTGAATTCGCTTAGATGCACAAGACCAACGGTCTGCGACTTTGGCACATCCTCCAGGATTTCGGTGTTTGCGACAAAACGTGAGGGGGTGCTGGTGGTTGGGTCAGCCATGGTAAACACTGGTATATATGCGCTGATGGTGTGGTTTGCTGCTGGGGTGATTGGAACTAGGGTTTGAGAGGCTAGTTCCAGGTAAGATTTGAAGCGAGTTGGTAGGGGTGCACCCTTTGGCATAGACGTCGCCGGCAACGGTGACCAACCCCTCTGAGGCAATCTGGACCTCTCTGACCCCCAGCCCGCTCTAAGGAATAGACGGAACCTCAGCATGCTGAGCTATGATAGTCGACGAGATCTCATAGCCGAGCCTGGGGGACCAATAAAAACAATCTTATTTTTTGACGCAGCTAAGCTCTCTGGCAATTTCGGGTTCTCACTCGCATGGCCCCTGCGTAAAGAAAAAAATCCCATCAGCATTATCACCTAAAAAGAAATCCCACCCCCATCATCAAAGGAAACGCACCATCCAGCCCAAACTGCATGAACCCCCATTCTCTCTGCAGCATCAACAATTAACTCTACGTTGGCGTAGTTATTATTATTCGTGCCCCCGGGTACCTATACCGTCGCCATCATGCAACCAATTAGCTTCAAATGAGACTCCAAAATAAACTCTTGTTTCAACTCTCCCCCCACCCCACCACCGCTACTAACTACTCTCCCGCGCAAAATCGCGGGGTAATTAAGTAGCCAGAGACCAGTGGGCGGGGGGAGATGTTTCAAAATGGGAGGAAGCAAACCTCGACATATTGATCCGCCATACGAATATAGTCCGCATTGGCCTGTAAATCTTCTGGGGTAGCCATCACGGGGAATTGTATCGCTCTCTCATCACCGAACGTCTCATACGCCCATTTCCTCACACTTCTAATCTCTTTAACTGCTGCAATTCCGTTATTGCAATTAAAACCTAAATCCCCTACCCAAACAACATTATCAAATTAGCTTCTGCTCGACTAATTGCTACTAGAAATAAATATGACGGTGTCGCGTACTAGAAAGGATAAGGCGGAGTTGGAAGGAGGCACAGCCCGTGAGGTGCCTGTGTAACATACAATACCATGGGCTGTACCTCCGCAGGTACTCGAGTAGATAGAGAAACGAGAAGAAAGCTAACCCCAATAGGGGTGAGCTAGTGCTGGAATTAACTGTTGATAGGAAGAGGTTGTTGCGCTTGTCTAAACTAGGAAACAGAAGAGAGGCTTGTATGCAGAGATTTCTGCGCGCCAAGCCATCCACAAACATAGGGTTTTACAGTACAGGGTTATGCGGTAGGAGGGTTGTGCGGATATGCACGTTTGCGGATACTCGTACACGGCCAGAGGAGATATGGTTTAGGGCAGACGGCATTTTAGATTTCCGGCGGTTAGGTATTCTCCCACGGGTTGCTTCCACATCCCATGTCGCTAGTCACAGGATATTTCTTTCATGGGTTTGTTGATGTGTTTGGCCATTGGGTATGAGGTATCGGGTATCTGGTTTATTGTTTCTTTCATACCCTTCGTCATTAGTTATATCATACTCGGATGAGTCAGGGGTCAGAGCACAGCCGCTGAAGATCGACCCGAATCTGCAAGGAACCCCAATCTGTGTTGTGTCTTGGGTGACAAAAGCTTAAGGCAACGACCGACCAATCCGCATGGTTTAGGGTTGGGGGGTGCTTCTAGTGGGGTGAGGGAAAATCAAGGCTTGGCATTGGAGGCTCTGTGTGAATCTCCCACAGGTAGCGACCTCTGAAGCTAGCGAACCATGCCCTGCTCTTGCGGTCGAAATAGGGTCGTCGAATCTCAATATCGAAAATATTCCTTCAATAAGGACACCGTTAGCCGTGTCCAAGAACCTGTTCCGGTCGGCAAGGAGGATTCAGTGCCCGATCGATCCGCTCTACCCTTGGAGAGCACCTCCGGGCTCATCCACGAGCTCCTCGGTGCGACTCACTTCAGAATGGCAGAGCCTACTCGAGCGACCCGAATCCTCAGCACATCAGGCCCTTCCGACACGTCCCTACCGTGACCTCCAAGGCCGCCCTTCCCTGAACATTCTTCTCTGTACTGGGGAATCCGCGCAAAAATGGGACCTCTCAGGTTGGGTGAGATTGCTTGTGTTGAAGCAGCTGGACAACTACAATAGCCAGCTATCCTCCCAAAACCTCCCGGCAGAACGTAAGGTGTATATGCGCGCTGTTTATTTGGATAGACCTTCCTTTCCCTGTGGCCTACGTTGTATGCATTTCTTTAGAACCGCTGAGATCCTGGCTAGCTTGGCATGGGTGGGGCGTTGCGGTACCAACAAGATTGTTACTAATGCACATAGCTGCTGGGGATGAAGACAAAGGAGCTCTAAAAATACGACTCAAGCGGGCTGGAAAAATTAGGCCCAACACTATCCTACCATTTTTGGCCGGTAAGCGTTGCCTCCCGGGTGTGTAAGAGCAACCACTAATATGATACAGCCCCCAGGATTAGCTACCGCCAGCACGCCCCAAGGCCGATGAGGAATCACCCTCTTTAATACATTCCGACATGGGCAGCTTACGTGCTGTTTCTCCCTATCCACTCTCAAACCCGTCCTCACCAACCCCCCCGAGCATAACCAAAGCCCCTTGACAAAAGCATTCCTTTTCGAAAAGTCTTTACTACCCTACAGCGAAAGAAAAATCAAAAAATCAAAAAATCCCCCGCCCCGCCCCATCCACCTTTCAAAAAAAAACCCCCAAAAAACCCCAAAAAACCCCTTTTATATCTGCCTTTAATTTACCATATCCACCCGCAACAACGCCAATCTCCATGACTTCGCTGCAGTGCCCACCACGCCATCCATGTTTATGCAAATCTTGTGTCCGTGGCCGTCCACAGTGATTTGGTTCGTCCCCGTTTATCGTCATGCTTGCCTTCCGCGGTCGCCGCCGAGTTCAGCTATCCTATCATCGCCATGAGCGGTAGCTCCCGCCGCAGATTCTACACGGGTATGAAGACTTCCGAATTGTCTTTTTTGAGCTTCTCCCTCCTCTCCCATCCCGCGCATTATAGATTCTTATTCTATTCCTTATCACGCGGATGTCTTGAAGGGTGGATTTCCGCTTGCCTTTTACGATGGTATTTATGATGCCATCGATCGTTAGTTCTAGCCGAAGCTCGCCAATTGTTTCTTGATCGAGACGTATGCTGATGTAGTTGTCGTCTCGGAAGGAACTGTGTTTGCTGAAGGGAATTATCATATGAGGTTTAGCTAGTAGGGGGTGATGGTGGGGATGGGGGCGAGGGATCTTGTATGAATGCAGAGAAGGAGGGGAACCGACAGCTTCCAAATAATTATTTTCATTCCTACCCTTCACCATTTTCGCAGCTTGCTCATAGCCCTGTGTTACCTGTGCGCAGGTGATGATAGGCGTGTTGATAACCTTTGAAGCGTCGATGATTTGCCGGATAAGGGGATCTCCAAGCGTAACTTTCACGGAGGCAATACTAGAGAAATGGTAATTTTTCAGAGCCATCTGGGTTCCCCGCTCAGCAATCGACTAGGTGCTGGCGGCATCTACCGTGGAAAAGAGCTCTGTCTTCGCCTGGGGGTATCTCAATAGACAGTGCCGGAGGAATTCCCGAAGATTTTTGTCTGGGATATTCATTATGCTAGTTATCGCGTTTACTCGGTACGGTTTGGTGTGCTAGTGAAGGGCTTACTGGAGTGGAGGAGAGGGGTATACCTGAGAAGTAGGAGTCGTCCACATTTATGTAATCTACGTGCAGGGGTTCTTTGTGTGATGGTAGTTTGTATCGTAGCTGCAATGTGCCAAGTTCGTATGCCATTTCGACCATGTAGTATCAGAGGGAGTTATTGAATATTTTCTTGATCCCCTGAAAATTGTGGGTTCTGTCCGCTAGATGTTTTTTTTACTGAGTTTCTTTTCCGAGTGGATCAATTCTAGATAGCTTTTGCTGATGTGGATTTAAAAACTTCATCACAGAATGATACTATGCCTTATGCGAGGAGAACATTGTTGGGGTTGCTAAAGGTAACGCTCTTTGAACCAAGGCGGCAAGATAAGGCAGCAAATGTATTGAGGAGAACAGCGGACTTACCTCAGAGTGGTAGAATGTTGTGTTGAAGATCACGCTCTGTGCATTTCCCTCCAGATACCATTTTTCCAACAGGATGCCGCAAACCACCCCCACGAGTTGTGTCAATGAGATGTCTGTATCTCGCAGCATGACATCTCGAAGAGATTTTTTGATGTGTTCAAGGGACGTGTTTATCCCAGCTATAACAATCCAGGCAAATAAGCAGTACCGCTCGGCCCCCCCCCCTGCCTTTTTACTCGTATTCACCTCGATTTTCAACAGAGAGGGCTCGAACAGGTAAAATTGTATAGCGCACGGCACCTGGTGTCCTTGGGCGAATCCATACGAAAGAACAAAACTAGTTTATATGTTTCTGTGGAAAGTGTCAGGGTGCTGGTTGTGTACCGGTCTCTTCCTATTGGCTCCCCGCTACTGCGAATAACTAGAAGACTGGACGGGAGTCTTGGATATGGCCCAATATAGCACAATGCCACTACACATCCCTGCCCACCCCCCTTGATAGAATCAAATAGCGGTAGTATGACAATGTTTTCCCTCCTCGGAGGAAGGCATTCTTTTGTGGGTACCAGAAATCTTGTCAACAGACGGTACTGGTGAAGGTCACCAGCAAGCGAAATGAAATGTGATAATTAAAGAGAAGAAACAAATACTGGTGGCTTCAATAAGCCTCAGTGCTCTGCTCACGAAAAGAAGATGACTGACAAACGAAAACAAACAGTTCCCTGCGACAAAGGAAAATCAACGGACAGCTTCCATCCTCCAGCAAAGCCTTCCACACTAGCCAAAAATCCACCCCTGATACCTTGTGACTGTGTTTCCATGCCACCACGAAACAAGCTACCCGGCCTACGAGAATCATGGAAAATTACAAACGAGCTATAGAAGGGCGTGACAACAATCAGATGACATTTAACTACCACTTATTGTATTATCTGTAATGGGGTGGTTAGGTATATTCTTTGCGGGATCTGAAATTTCAAGTCGCCGCCTGATAGACATTATGTCGGTATAGGCCAAGAAGCGAGAAATTTCAACCTAGAATTACGTTCCTTCGAGTCAGAAAAAAATATGTGTCAAATAACTCTAGTGCCAATGGCAGCCAACTTAGACATGTTCGCTTGGGTTGAGATTAGGCGATTGGGATTGGTAATTTTCTTCAAGAACAATTTTGACTTTAGACCTACTCAGGCGCAAATGAAAGATATGGAAAAAGAGACAAACAAAATGTATAGTTGCAACACAGATATTTCAAGTCACTGTTTCCGGGTCTTTAATTTGCGCCCGAGTATTGCATCTGTGGCATCCTCAGCGAGATTTGCGATAATAAGCTGATGCTGATGATGCTGATTGGTGGTTGCGAACCAATCTCGCTGAGTGCAACTGGTCTAATATTAGTAAGCACTACTTTGAAGTTAACCGAGAGGGTAACATAACTAATTCCCCATCATCGCATCACGTCCTGTATGGTATGAATATTATGATATTAAACGTCTCTGCGCATTTTTCGCACACACCCTCCGCCTGTAACGGGGCCTTGGCACTGGACGTTAGTCCAAGGCACACAACGACAGGAGGGTCCTAAACGATAACACTCGTTTAGCGTGAGGGCTCGGAGATGACAATCTCAGTTCAAGGCTGATCGCGTAACGGCAGATCAGGGTCAGGGTTCGTAGGTTCTTGGCGTGGGTCTTAGATATCAGAATAGAAGACGTTATATTCTGAAATACAGGAGTCGTGAAAGAAATACCAGGTAGCGTAAAGAATCAAGGAAATAGGGGGCTTTTTTTTATTTTTATAATCATGTATTCGTTGTTTAAGGTACAAGAAACGATATGGAGCGCTAGCTATGACCGAAACAAAACCCATAAACAATCCAACGACCCGCTTCACCCCCTCATGGGAAAAATCAAACCCCTCTAACCCAGAGCCCATCCTCCCCCCAAACAGCACCTAAGACGAAAGCAAGACGAAGCAATACCTTCCTCCAGACAGGTAAGGAAAGACAAGTATAGAAAAGGAACCAGGGAAAGACACAAACCCTTCGGCGGGCCCCCCAAAAACAAAAGGAAAGATTCTCACAGCACCAAGTGCCGACGGGGAGGGAAGATAAAACTACTGATGCCGGATGCCTAAGGGAATTCCCCGAACCTAACGGCTTAGGGGAAAGGCCTTGTCACGGGCGGACCGCCCGGAATGTCGGCTACGCTTCGGACTTTAGCATGGGCCAAGGAGGTAGTGCTATACCATGACACAGCGTAACCTAACGCGAGGTTTGCGACCTTAGAGTAAATCGCAGGAGCGGATGGGGAGGGCGAGGGGAGCCACCCGGCGAGGAGAGCCACTCAGCAGTAATGGTGCCAGCAATGGGGACGGGGCAGTAAGGTGCCAGCTGGACGGCAGTAAGGTGCCAGCAAGGAGGGTCTAGCAGTACGGTGCAAGCGGATCCGACGCGTGGGAAGCGGGAGGAGGAAGGCTCGCCAAACAACCGAGAAGTACGAACACGGAGGACGGAGACGGGGTCACAGTTTTTCGAAAACAGACCGTACCGATCCTGCAACTCAGGAGAGAGTGCAATACCAGAGAGCAGGGCCACCAGGGCAACTACTTCACCGATAGTCCGAAACTAGCGACCGTGTGTTGACGGAGGAAGGAGGGTTGCCGACCATGCAAAACGCTAGGCGAGACGCTTCGCGGAGTGCGGGGTAAAGGGTAGGAACATCCACGCGAGGGTGCTCACCGAAGACGAACGGAGCCAGAAAGGAATCCATAACCCCCGGGAGGGGAGGCCAAAGGCCCCAGAGAAAGTAAAGAGATGAAGGCGTGATAAACCCCCGAGCAGGTGCCACGGGCGGTGTAGATTAGAGGCGGAGGACACTCTCACGATGATTTCTCATGGTGTTGAGATTTCAATCGCTGGAGGTGGAGCGGACGAGAAAGATGAAAGGAAATAGGGGGCTTTTTTTTTATTTTTTATTTTTATTTTTAATCATGTATTCGTTGTTAAAGTACAAGAAACCGCGTGGAGCGCTAGCTATGGCGTGAACAAAACTATAACCAATCCAACGACCCGCTTCACCCCCTCATGGGAAAAATCAATCCCCCCGCAACCAGAGCCCACTCCTCCCCCTAATAGCACCTAAGACGAAGGCAAGACGGAGCAATACCCTCCTCCAGACACGTAAGGAAAAACAAGTATAGAAACAGAAACAGAGAAAGACACAAACCCTTCGGCGGGCCCCCCAAGACAAACGAAATGATCTTACGGCACCAGGTGCCGACGGAGAGGAAAGATAAAACTACTATTGCCGGATGCCTGAACAATAACCCCTAGCCAACTCGGCTGCGGGGAAGGCGTTCGACACGGGCGGAGAGCCCGTTGTATCGGCGACGCTTCGGACTTTAGCATGGGCCAAGGAGGTAGTGCTATAC
>Ga0307517_10006811_pt1 | contig 16811 bp, 13 predicted proteins | sample 23_EM_MG_FD_194515 | JGI IMG/M metagenome (GOLD analysis project Ga0307517, IMG submission 194515) | Populus trichocarpa ectomycorrhiza microbial communities from riparian zone in the Pacific Northwest, United States - 23_EM | ecosystem: Host-associated > Plants > Roots > Unclassified | place...
GCAGCACGGCAGATGGCAGCTTTATCTTGAAAGGACCTGTCAAGGGCGACTACCTGCTCTGGATCACCCATCCCAACTTCTCGCCCTATAGCAGACCGCTGAAAATAAACCACGAGCCCTCGATCAACCTGGGAGCACTCTCCCTTCCTCCGAAGAGCAGCACCCTGGAGGCCGCCGTCGTAACCACCCATAAACCCGTCGTACGGCTAAAGGGCGATACCACCGAATACGACGCGGCCAATGTAAAAGTAAAGACCAACGCCAACGTGGAAGACCTGCTCCGCCAGCTCCCGGGCGTCCAGGTGGATCAGAAAGGGCAGATCACGGCACAGGGAGAGAAAGTGCAGAAAGTGCTGATCGATGGGGAAGAATTCTTCAGCGACGACCCGACGATCGCCACCCGCAACCTCAGCGCTGCCATGGTCGACAAAGTGCAGGTGCTGAATAAGCGTTCACCCCAGGCGGAATTCACGGGCATCGACGATGGTAAGACCATGAAAACGATCAATCTCACCCTGCGCGAGGACAAGAAACATGGCTGGTTCGGCAAGGCCGAGACGGGTACGGATGGAGATAAATTTTACAATGACAATGCCCTCCTGGGCGCCTTCAAGGCCAAACGCAAGATCTCTGCCTTTACCATGATCTCCAATACGGGTCAGTCCAGCCTTAGCGGCGCGGATGCGCAGAATTTTAATGGGGAAGATGAAGTGTCCATCCCCGGCGTACCCGGCGGCGGAGATAATTTCGGGGCGGCGGGCGCAACGGGAGGGATCCCGCGTACGACGAACCTGGGCGCGCATTATTCGAATAAATGGAATGGCGACGGCATCACCTCGGGACAGCATCTCAGCGCCAACTATCGCTATGACGGCAGTTCGATCCGGCCCTCCTCCTATACCTATACCCGCCTCACGCTGCCCGATACGATCTATGCGAAATCCAGCCACGCGGATTCACGTGGCAGCAGCGACCGGCACTCCATGTCGGGGATCTATGACCTGACCCTGGACTCCTCCTCTTCCCTGCGATTCTCCTTCGGGATGCAAAATGGGAAGGAACGCCACCAGGACGCCTTCCTGGATTCCACGCGGCTCAACGATACCCTGGTCAACGACAGCCGCCGCAGCAGCGATGCCTATATCGACAACCGAAATCTCATCGGCAATATCCTCTGGCGGAAGAAATATGTCCGGCCGGGACAGACCCTGTCCGCCTATATCAGCCTGCATACGACTGACCAACATACTTTCGGCTATCTCCTGGCCCGCAATACCTTCTATCAGGGGGGGCAAGGGGGGGACACGACCGACCAGCGAAAAGACAACCGTACCCGGACGACGACGGGCGAAGCCAATATGCTCTATACGACCCCGCTGTGGAAGGATTGGGTGCTGGCAGCCGGCTATAGCCTGGCCCTTACCCATAACGAATCCGCCCGTAATACCTTCGATAAGGCGGCCGGTAAATACGATCAACGGGTCGACAGCCTCAGCAGCGACTACGCCTTCAACATCGCTACCCAACGGGTGAGAATGACGGCCCAGCTGAAAAAGAAAAAGTTCCTTTATACCCTGGGGGGAGATGTCAGCTATTCCAATTACCGCCAGACGGACCTGCGGGCGGATACGGCCCTTCGCTACCATTACCTGAATTTCTTCCCGCAAATGCAGGTGCGCTACAATATGAGCAGCTTCCGTGCACTCAGCTTCAATTATTACGGCAATACCCAGCAACCCTCCATCTACCAGGTCCAACCTATTAAGAACAATAACGATCCTCTGAATATCATCGAAGGCAACCCCGGGCTCCGGCCCTCCTTCTCCCACCAGTTCCGCCTGGGACTGAATAATTATAAACCCCTGGCGGGCCGCTATCTCTATACGGGGATAAGCTTCGGATTCGTACAGGATGCCTTCAGCAGCCGTAGCATCGTGGATGCCCGGGGCAAGACCACGACCCGCACCGTCAATGTGAATGGGAATAGGAATGTGAATGGATATATCTCTTCTACGTGGAAGATCCGTCCCATCGATCTCGACCTGGGAGGTAATGCGGGATTGTCCTATAGCCGGGCCGTCAATTATACCCAGGGTTTATTGGACCGCAGCGACAACCTGTCCCCCAGCCTGGGCGTAAGCGTGGGGCGGACCCTGCCGGATAAATATAATTTCAGCATGAGCTTCAATGCGAACTATACCTCGTCGCACAGCTCGGTGAATGTCGGAACGCCCACCCATTACTGGACACACCAGACCTATGTACAGGGGGGCATTACCCTGCCGGGGGCCATCGACCTGAATACGAATGCCAACTATAGCTGGCAGGAAAAGATCACGGCAACGGATAAGAACAATTCCTTCCTGGTCTGGAATGCTTCCCTGGACAAACGGATGCTGAAGAATACCCTCACGGCCCGACTGGCCGTCAACGATCTCCTGGACCAGGCCACGGGCATTAGCCGCAGCATCACGGCCAACCAATATACGGAGACGGGTTTTACGACTCTCCGCCGCTATTGGATGCTCTCGGTGATCTGGAACTTTATCTGCCGGGGCAAACCAACTCAATGATCCGCAAAGACTTCCCTGAACTGCTATCTACTCCTCCTCCGGCGGCATCTCCATCGTCCCCTCTTCTTCTTCCCGGTTGCGGAACTCGCCCGGCGTCAGGCGGAACTTGCGCTTGAAGGCCTTGATAAAGCTGTTGACGCTCTTGTAGCCCGTCAGCGAAGCGATCTCCTTCACGTTCTTACTGGGGTCCCGCAGGAGGTTACGAGCCTCCAGCATGCGTTCGGCCAGCAGGTACTCGTAGAGCCCGTCCCCATAGATGGCCCGGAAGCCGTTCTTCAGCTTGAATTCGTTGAGCCCGACCCGCTGCGCGATCTCCCGGATGGGATAATGATAGCGGATATTCTTGCAGATGATATCCCGCGCCTCGTGGATGCCGTCGATCTCGTAATGGGTGAAGGAGCTGCGGGGCTGCCGCTGCACGGACTGCAGCAGTAAATGGAACAGGAGGGTCTTCACCAGCAGGGAGGTATAGACGGGGTAGGAGGGGGTCATCTCCGAGCTATGCAGCAGGCGGTAGATGGTGTCCTGGATCTCCCTGGTGAGCCAGCCATGCTCTTCCAGCAACATCCCCGGTTCCCCGGACTGCACCCGGGACAGCAGCTTTCCCATGTTCGGGAAATAAGGCGCCCACTCCTCCAGGCTTTCGAGGGTATACCAGAGCTCCAGGGTCACGTATTCCCTGCCGGCATCATGTACGCTGACTACCTCGTAGCTGGGACTGAAGAGGAGATTGAACTGTCCCTCTTTTAAATGGACATGGCCTAATCCGTCCACATCCAGCCGCCGTTCGTTCTGTAAGGCCACGAACAGGCAGAAGAAAGGCCCATCGTCCCTGATGCTGAAGACGGCCCGTCGCGAGATGCGGTAGGCGGAATAAAAGGCCCGGCCCGCGGGACTCTCCATCTGCTGGATGAGGAACTGCCCGTACCCGTTGGCAATCGCTGCGACCGCACTGCCGGGGATGCGATAGCGTGCGAGCTCCACGGGCACCTGCCCGTTGAAATGGAACTCGTCATGTTGGTTGTGGTTGTTTGAGAATCTCATTGGAAAGGTTTAATGGGAATGGAATATCCTTCAAGGTCCGCCGTCAGCCTGGTAAATAGCTGATGGTGAACCTGCCTGCTATCTTATAGAAATAGCTTTTTCTTTGCCTGGAATATGCTACGGGAGCCCCGAACTCCTTCATCAGCCGTATGTATTCGTACATACTGCGTTCGGATATGCCAATTTTTTCGGCCAGCTCAGAAGGGGTGCCGGTACCCTTGATCCGGATAAGTTCATCGATGCGTAAGATCCGATGAAAGATCGCTTTTTGCATGAGATAAGGTTTAATAGGAATTCGACAAAAATACTGTACAAAGATCGCGCAGGTTTTACAAAACATGACGATCGAGGGGGGACTTTTAGCTATCCAATCAGGAGTAATTTGGGAATTAACGGTCCGTATACACGAAGTTCTGGCAAAGGTGACCGCCCCGGGCAAAATCCGACTTTCCGGGCCTTTCGACCCGGGTATCAGGGTATTTATATGAAAGGTAAGCTGATCACCAGAAATTATATATATGTTTGTTACATATTAAATACTATTTTAAAAACTGAATACATGAAAACACTAATCGCAGCCTCTCTCGTAGCCTTCTCTTCCCTTTCGGTAGCCTCCCTCCGGGCCCAGACGGCGGATGAGATCGTGAATAAACATATCGAAGCCATCGGCGGTAAGGCCGTTATCAGCTCCGTCAAGTCTCTTTACCTGGAAGGTTCCATCGAGGTAATGGGCAACGAAGCCCCCAGCACGACCTATATCCTCACTGGCAAAGGCTTCAAGAATGAGCTGGATTTCAACGGCACACAGATCGTACAATGCGTCACCGACAAAGGCGGCTGGACCATCAATCCTATGACGGGCCAGACCACCGCTACCGCCCTTCCGGCCGATCAGCTGAAAGGCAGCCAGCTCCGCCTGGACATCGGCGGCCCTCTCCTGGACTATGCGTCCAAAGGAAATAAGGTAGAACTGGAAGGTAAGGACAGCGCCGGCTATAAGCTCAAACTGACGACCAAGGATGACATGAAGATCCAGTTCTTCATCGACCCCAAGACCTACTATATCAGCAAGACCATCATGCACGTCAATACCGGCGGACAGGATGTGGAGACCGTCATCACCTTCTCCGATTACAAGAAGACGGATATCGGCTATGTAATGGCCTATAGCCAGCAGATAACCCTTCCCCAGGTCACCCTCAACATGATCAACAAAAAGGTGGAAGTGAACAAAGCCATCGATCCGGCTATCTTCGAAATGCCGAAATAAGAACCCCCTCAACGCTTTTTTCCGATACGCCAAAGGGCCTCCGTTACCGGGGGCCCTTTGTGTTGATGTGTAGCAACCATTCCGCGCATGCCAACGGCATTTCCTGCAGATCCGGGCCCCTGGGCCCGCCCTACAGCCGATAATTCTTGAACGACAGGATCTGCCTCCCTCCTAAAAAGTTTTGCTCGATAAAGGTCAGCGCCCGGTATTTGAACCGCTCGTGCTTATGTTTTACGGGTGTGGCTTTCTTCTTTTCCAGCTGATCGGCCCAGTTGAAAAGCCGGATCTGCTCCTGCATGACCGCCGGATGGCTGTCCCGGTAGAGCGTCAGCTGGTCCAGGTTCCCGAAATCGAACTCCTCCTGCTCCTCCCGGAAGCTCTCCTCGGCCCGGGTCCTCCCGAAATGGATCGTGGCGAAAGCCTTCCGCTTCTGCTGCATATAGCGCGGCGGTCGCACCCAGCCATAATGGTAGATAGAGGCGTCCACCCTGGCCACTTTCAGCTTGTAGGTGCCTTTTTTCTCCCGGTAAGAGACCCCGTCGAAACCCGGGATACGACGGAAAGACTGGGCCGATTCCCAGGAATGGATCTCTTTGTCATTACGGATGATGCGGATCTCGTTGGAATACCAGGCATGGGAAGTGATATAGTGGTCATAATCCCCCCAGAAATGCTTGTAGTTGAATAACAGCCCTTCTATGGAAGGATCGTGCAGTAATTCCTCGCAACGTGCCTGGATCTGTGGAAGATCTTTCTCATGCACCACCTCGTCGCTCTGCACATAGAACAGCCAGTCCCCTTTGCAATATTCCTTCGCGATATCCGTCTGGTGGGCATGCTCCATGCCCCGTGGATATTTTTCCAGGTCCCAGATCGTGTGGATGATCCGGATCTTATCCGACCCGATGCTTTCGATCTCCTCGAGGGTACGGTCATCCGGGTCGCAATCCCCCAGGGCCACCACAAATTCATCGACGATGGGCAGGATCGAGGCGATGGCCTGCCGGATAGGGTAGTATAGTTTGGTGGCATTGCGCACCATGGTAAATCCGCTGATAGTCATAAATCAGATTTTTAAGAGTAAGAAAAGGATCAAAAGATCTACAGCCAATACTACGTGCAAATCCCGTGCACAGTCAGTCTCAACGGATTAAGAAGGGATTAAAGCTCCATGAATGGGAGAATGACCGAAAAGGACAAATGTCCCGCGAGGATAACCGGCAAATATGGGTGAAGGCGGGAAAAGTGCCGGTGAATCTGCTGATAACACATAAAATTTAGCGTTATGTTTGCGGACAAATTAACCCCCACTATTAACTCAATCGCACTTTATGAAATTCTTGCGTTTATTCCTCCTGACCCCCTTCCTGTATATGATCTTCTTTGGCGCCACGGCCCCCATGAGCGGATGTAAGAAGACCACCATTCACGATACGACGATCAAGACGGTGCATGACACGACGATCAAGACCGTCCACGATACGACGACCGTAAAGGATTCCACCTGGGAGCTCACCAGCGCTCTGGCCGCCTACTATAATTTCAATGGCGGCACCCTGAATGACAGCAGCGGCAACAGTAACCATATTACTTTCACGACCAATGTCAGCCCGACTACAGACCGCCTGGGCCGCGCGGGCAATGCCTATCTGTTCAACGGATCTTCCAGCTATATGAAGGTGCCGAACAGCCCCTCCCTGAATACGGACGAGATGACCATTTACGCGATCATAAAGATCAACGGATTCTGGCATGCCAGCTGTGCCGCGAACGAGGTGCTGGGCAAGGGTTCTCCTGATAATGTGGGGGGGTTCTATACTTTGCGTTACACTGATGGGAATACCTGCGATGGGATTACGGATGAAGCGCATGAATACTTCGGCATTGGACATGGAGATAACGATCCGGAGGGGTCGACTTCTTATGTTATCTCGGACACGGTGATCCTGCAAAAAAATGTCTGGTATAAAGTCGCCTACACCTTTGACGGCGATACGTCGAAAATTTATATTAACGGATTATTGAAGGGCGTCCGGGTAAAATCAACTTTCTTCACCGCCAATACCAATGATCTTTTCATCGGAAGGCATGAAGATCCCGCTTTCCCCTATTGGTTCAACGGCGTCATCGACGAAATCAGGATCTATCGCAGGGCCCTTAGCCAAAGGGGCATCACACAGCTGAATAATTTGACGAAATAAACTCCGAAAGGTTATTTTTGCCGGAAATACCAGGTATGATCAAATATTTCGCCCGGGGAATGAATTACCTGATGGGCAGGACATTACAGAAGAAGAACGTGTTCATCGGGGCTTCGCTGGATTACCTGGGCCGGCAGCGGAAAATAGACAAGAATTACTTCGATTACATACGGCTCTCCACCCTGGAACTGGTCAGTGACAGGATCCGCAGGAACAAGGTGGAGGGCCATGTGGCCGAACTGGGCGTATATAAAGGGAAATTCGCCCGCTATATCAACGGATATTTCCCCGAAAGAACCCTTTACCTGTTCGACACCTTCGAAGGCTTCGACGACCGGGACGTAAAAAGCGAAAAACAACAGGCTTATTCCACCGGCGAACAGGATTTCTCCGATACCTCCGTCGAGGCCGTGCTGCGGCTGATGCCCTTCCGTGACAAATGCGTCGTGGTAAAAGGTTTCTTCCCCGAATCTGCTGCAAAAATACCCTCCGATCTTCCTTTTTCTTTTGTAAGCCTGGATGCCGACCTTTTCGAACCCATCTATAATGGCCTTCAATACTTCTATCCCAGGCTATCCAGGGGAGGCTATATCTTCATTCACGACTTCAATAATGCGGAATATAAAGGGGCCGGCAAGGCGGTAGAACAATTCTGCGCGGAGCAGGGCATCGGCTATGTGCCTATCCCGGATTCGGGAGGTTCGGCCATTATAGCAAAATAAGCCGCTGGGATAATGCCTGCATCCACGACTTTTCCACCGTGTTTTTTCACGCTTTTTGCGGTATAAATCCTATTGCCCGGACAGGCAGTTTGGTATAACTTTCGCTTACTATTAACCCGGATTGATTACCCTCTTTCAAAAAATCCGTTCGTATGAAAAGACTGATTAACACCTTTAACACGATCGCTATTAACCTGGCCCTTATCCTGTGCTATTACCTGTTCCTGCAATGGCTGGCGCATTATACGCACTAAAAAAGGCTGACAAACCGCTAAAACATTGAAACCCATGCTGTATCGGCATGGGTTTTTTATAATTCCTTCATTATCAATCCAACAGGTCCGGTCTCCGGGCCTTCGTCCTTTCCAGGGATTGTTCATGGCGCCATTCGTCGATCTTTTTAGGATCCCCGCTCAGCAGTACGGGTGGCACGGACTGTCCCCGGAATTCCGCGGGCCGGGTATAAACGGGGGGCGCCAGCAGGCGGTCCTGGAAGGAGTCGAAAAGAGCGGAGGTCTCATCATTCAGCACCCCTGGTATCAACCGGCCGATGGCGTCCACCAGCACGGCCGCAGCCAGCTCTCCCCCGCTAAGCACATAATCCCCGATCGAGATCTCGCGGGTGATATAACGCTCGCGGATACGTTCATCGATCCCCTTATAATGGCCGCAGATCAGCAGGAGGTTCTCCTGCATCGATAGCTGGTTGGCCATCTGCTGCTCCAGCCTTTCCCCGTCCGGCGTCAGGTAGATAATGGCGTCATAACGGGTCGTTTGCGACAGGGCTTCAATGGCATTGGCGATCGGCTCGGGCATGATAACCATTCCAGCCCCTCCACCATATTGATAATCATCGACTTGTCCATAGGAATTTACGGCCCATTGCCGCAGCTGGTGTATATGCACCTCCAGGAGGCCTTTATCCTGGGCCCGTTGGAGGATCGAATGTTGAAAAGGGCTTTCCAAAAGCTCCGGCAATACCGTAAGAATGTCGATGCGCATGGCCATGCTGCAAACCTACGTGAATTTATTTCCACTAAATCGTTTTTACAGGGATTGAAAAAGCGGATCAACTATTTTTTTAAAATTTATTGATCTCCCGCTCACAAAGAAAGCGGCGTGAAGTGTTTCTAGTAGACAGGGACAGCTAACGAACGATCGTAAGCACGCGCACCGGTCCGTCAAAATTAAATCTTAATGGTTAACCTGATTATTACGCTTTTGCGCTGTAAGCGCTATTACTCCTTCCTCCTATTTTATTATTCCCATGCTTTTTTCTGCAGGGCTTCCCCGGCGGGCCCCTGACAAATTAAACACTTAAACCATCCCATGAGGTGATCATTTATTTTTTAAGTCTGTCAACCAATGCAACATGAATGATCTGGTATCAAGTCTGAATAATAACGAGGAAGCTGCTTATCAGGAACTGTTCCTAAGATATTACGAACGTCTTTGTTTGATCGCAAGACCGCGGGTCGGAAGGAATGACATCGCTCAAGATACGGTTTCGGAGGTTTTTTTGAACCTTCGGGCGGTCCAGAAAGATTTTAAAGAGGAGAAAGATATCCTTCATTATTTGATTAAAGCTGTATGCAATCGATGTAATACCTACAATCGGGCGGAAGCCATCCACGGAAGGATCAATGGAGATATAGCCAGGATGCAGTTTTATCAGGAAGATTCGATCCCTTCACCCGAAGAGGAAATGATCGAAAAGGAAATGCACGCCAACATCGTCAAAGCAATTGAAGGACTTCCTCCCCAGCAGCGGCTGGTAATGACCATGCGTGTTGTGGACCAGCTGACCCCTAAAGAAATTGCCGGCCGTCTCGATCTGAACGTGTTCACCGTATACACCCATTTAAAGGAAGCAGAGAAGAAGATAAGGGACTGCTTTCCGCGCATCTATAAAAGAGGTAATACATAACATCCTATTGCAGAATGTTGAAAAATTTAATCATATTTTTTTCAGCCGGACTAAAAAAAAACCCCCTCACGATTGTGTTGTATAGATAACAGCATCATTCAACCGCCAGAAAATGACCGAACAACGTCTGCATACGCCGAAATACATCGCAGATCTCATCGCCGCCTACCTGACGGAAGAGATCACAGCGCCGCAACAGGAGGAGCTTGACCGGTGGCTGAACGCTTCCGGGGACCATCAAAGGATCCTGGATAGCTATATGGATGAAGAAGCTTTATTGATCCGGTTATTTCAGCCGGATATGCTGGATGGGGCTGCCGCCTGGGAGAAATTTGTCCGGGATCATCCTTTTCCGGAAGCCACATCCATGCAGAATAAAGAGACCGTTAAGAAGCCCGGGGCCTTCCGCCGTTTTGTTCAGATAGCGGCCGTTTTCCTGATCATTGCCGTTCTTGTCGGGTCGGTATCTTATATCCTCCTGAAGAAAGAAAGCCATACAGGTGCGGATAACGCGTCGGTAAAGATGAGTGCTGTGCCCCTTAACCCCGGACCGTCCGCAGGAGGCCCCGGGCATCTTAAGAAAGACCTATCTCCCGGCCGGAAGCGTGGCTTTATCACGCTGGCGGATAAGACGATCCTTAGGCTGGAAGACTATCCGGTAGGACTGATCAGGCGTCAGGGACCCGTGTCCATTTTTAAATCAGACAGCGGGATCATCTCCTACCAGGGTCCTGGCGGAGTGCCCGGAGATTCCCTGTACAATGGGGTCTCCACTCCTCCGGGCGGCTGGTATGAGGTACGCCTGCCCGACGATAGTAAGGTATACCTCAATGCTGCATCCTCCATCCGCTTCCCGGTTGTCTTCAGCGGGAAGAAAAGAGTAGTGGAACTGGAAGGAGAGGCCTGGTTCGAAGTCTCGCCTAAGAAAGATCTTCCTTTCTGCGTGCAACTTAAAAAAGGAGAGCAGATCACGGTTACCGGTACGGCCTTTAACGTCACCGCCTACCCGGGCGATTCCCTGGTAAGGACCACTTTAAGCAGAGGGGCCGTCCACCTCGATATGATCGTTGCCGGAAGAAAAGGACCCCTCCGCGTTTCGCTGAGACCGGGCAGTCAAAGCGTCTTTAACAGGAACACCGGCAGGAACGATACGCTCGCGGATGAGAAGGTCATAAAGGCAGCCTTTGCCTGGAAAGAGGGACGATATGATTATTACAACGCCAGCCTGCAGACCATTGTGCAGGAATTACAGCGATGGTACAACGTAAAGATCAATTCCCCTGAACTGCCGGATGAAAGATTTACGATCTCCGGGTCGAGGAGCGAGAACGCCAGCACTGTCCTGGACCAATTGGTGCGTATCTGTCCCATAAAATATTCCATCAGCGATAATGAGATCAACATTTCACAAATAGCAGGCACACCCTGATCAAACGCCAACGCCATTAAACCTTTGTCCGGCTCCGTTTTTCTACGCTAAGGCGGGCCGGACAACATCCTCCGGACTTTCAGCGTGACGCAAACCTTTTTTCCTTTAAACCTCAATTTCTAACCAAAATTAATTGTAACCGCTATGCGGCTCCTTCTTCTATTGTCCTTGTTAGGATACCTGGTTGGCAATGGTCAGATCCCTGCACAAAAAAAATTCTCGCTCTCCGTTAAGAACATGGCCCTGGAAAAGGTGTTAAGCCTGCTGGAGGGGCAGGCGCCTCTCCGATTCAAATACAGGAATAACAAAGTCCGCTTCTCCATTACGGCCAACCTGATTAATCTCAGCTTGCAGCAGATCCTAGATGAATGCTTTCGCGATCTGCCGCTGGCCTACGACCTCTTCGATACAGCGGGAGTGACGGAGATCTTTGTCTATCGCGTCCCCTTTCCGCGTTCCCGAGGCGTCGTGCACAACGAAAAGGCAGAGACCCTCGCGGGGATATCCGTCTACCGCAGCGGTGGTCTCGCTTCCTCCATCACCGATAACCGCGGAGAATTCAACCTTCCGTATATGGAGGCCGGTGATACCTTCTATTGCAGCGGGGTGAATGTAGAGGGCAGGCGCTTTATCTCGGACGGGAAGACCCAACTGGATATCGGGCTGCGCAGCAAAGTGGATACCCTTGACCAGGTGACGGTCAGCAACGGTCTTCAACTGCTGTCGTCCAAGTGGGTCCCGGGATCTTTCGCTAAGGTGAACTCGAAGGCCCTTTCTCTTAGCCCTCTTTCCGATATGATCGGCCGCCTGCTGGGTGTCACCAGCGGCTTGCTTACCGATCCCAATGCCGGCAATCCACGCAACCTTTCCATCCGGGGCAAGAGTACGCTCCTCGCTCCCGATCAACCGCTGATCGTCGTGGACGGGTTCGAATATTATGGCGATCGGATGGCCATCAACCCGCAGGACATCGAGAGTGTGACGGTCCTTAAGGATGCCGTAGCCGCTTCCATATGGGGAGCCCGTTCGGGCAACGGCGTCATCGTCATCACGCTGAAAAAGGGAAGATACGCCACCGGCAATGATCCCATCCACATTTCCCTGACCACGGCGATGACCCTTTCCGGCCGACCCGATCTTTATTACGGCCGTGGTATGCGCAGCTCCGATTATATCGACGTCGAACAGGATCTTTTCCGGAAGGGCTTTTATGACGGCATCCTCTCCGATCCCAACCACCTGGCTGTCTCACCGGCCGTGGAGATCCTCTACGCCCGGCAGCAGGGCCTCATTGATGATACGCAGACCAAAGACGCCCTGGATCAGCTCAGGGTGCAGGATGTGCGCGACGGTCTCCGGAAATATTTTTACCGTCCCGGCGCCGACCAGGTCTATCATCTCGGTGTTTCCGGGGGCGGCTCTTTCAACCACTATAATTTTTCCGCCGGCTATGATAAGGACCTGCTCAATCTGCGACGTAATAGCTATGATCGCTTAACCTTGAATGGAGCCAGCACCTGGTCCCTGCTCCCCGGCCGGCGCCTGGAATGCACGGCCTCCTTCCTCTACAGCGACGGCTCTTTTTTCAACAACAATCCTGGTACGATCCCCGCAGCCCAGCCCTATGTGATGCTGGCCGATCCTTCGGAAAGCTCCCTCAATATCAATTACCCCTACCGTCCCGGCTATACCGACACGGCCGGCAATGGCCGGCTGCTGAACGGACGATATAATCCGATCCGCGAGCTCGCTATGGCCGATCATACCAGCCGTCCTTTTTATTATCACGGACAGGTGACCCTTACGGGCAGGATCGGTAAATACCTGACGGCGGACCTGAACTACCGGTTGTCGAGAGGAGCCGTGGATACAAGGATCTTCCATGGTCAGGGCAGCTACTTCACCAATGACCTGATCAACCGCTATACGCAGCTGGGCGCAACCAATAGTTATCCCGTACCGTTGGGCGGGATCCTGGAGACCTTTCATTCCGGCTTTACCGGGCATAACCTCCGGGGGCAATTGACTGCCGCCGGCGGCAACAGCGACAAGACGCACCAATGGAAACTGATGGTCGGTGCGGAACTGGGCCAGGTAGATTCCTTATACAGCGCCAGTCGCCTGTACGGTTATGATCCCAGCCAGGAGACCAGCATCGCCGTCGACCTTGTCCATCCCTATCCGGACTATGTTACGGGTTCCTATGTGAATATCCCTTCCGGGGAGGCCCGGCGCGGATACGGCACCCGTTATATCTCCGCCTTCGGCAATCTCAGCTATATCCTCTTCGAACGTTATTCCTTTTACGGCAGCTTTCGCAAGGATGGCGCCAATATCGTAGGGGTGGAGACGAATCGCCGCTGGGAGCCCCTGCTGGCCTTCGGAACGGGCTGTGAACTGATCAATGGCGCTTCCTCCCTGTTACGGATACCTGCTCTTTCCTTCCTGCGTTATAAGATGAGCTTCGGGTATAATGCGAATATCGGCGCCAGTTCCGCCTATCTGGCTACACAATCCCTTGGCTCCAATGCTTCGGGCGCACAACAGGCCGGCATCCTCCGGTCGCCTAATCCCTACCTGACCTGGGAGAAGATCGGCATTTTCAACGCGGGCTTCGATTTTTCGACGCAGGATGGGGTGCTGAGCGGCAGCCTCGAATATTTCCATAAAAAAGGAGTGGGCCTCTTCGGTCCGGGCGACCTTCCGCCTTCGACGGGCATGAACAGCTTCTACGGAAATACGGCTACGATGAAAGGGCAGGGGACGGACCTGGTGCTGAACGCCGGTCATGGTAATAAGAATTTCGCCTGGCATAGCTCGCTCCTGCTGACCTATGTGAAAGAAAAAGTTACAAACTATCCTTACCAGCCCGGTTCCGTCTTCGACTATATTCAGGGAACCAGCGCCCTGGCCGGTCAGCCGCTTGCTTCCCTCTATAGCTTCCGTACGGCCACCCTCGATCCCCTCGACGGCAGCCCGAGAGGATATATCGGCAAGCAGCTCAGCAAGGATTATACGAGCATCATCAACGCAAATGCCGATAGCACGGGTGGTATCGTCAACAGCGGACCTTCCCTGCCTCCCTGTTATGGCAGCCTTTTATTCGATGTTACCCTGCACCGCTGGTCCCTCTCCGCCTTGCTGACCTGGAAGGCGGGCTATTATTTCAGGAGGGCATCCATTAATTATCACGGTATCGCGACAGGTACGGATGGAGGCAATGCCGATTACACGGGGCGCTGGCAGAAGACGGGGGACGAGAAGAAGACCTATATCCCTTCCCTGCCGCAGTTCGACGATCCTTCCAGGGATGCATTCTACCTGAACTCCCAGTCCCTCATCACGAAAGGCGATCACCTGCGTTGCCAGACCCTCTCCCTTTCCTATGATTGTTTAACAAGGACGGAGTGGAAGGCAGGCGCCTCACAGATCAATATCTATTTTACGATCAATAACCTGGGTATCCTCTGGCGCGCCAATCAATATGGCATTGACCCGGATGCGGCCGGCCCCGGCGCCCTGCCTGCTGCCAGGACCTTTACGCTGGGATGCCGGACTAATTTTTAAAATAAATGTCGATGCGAAATATCATAACTACCTACACGATGCGCGGTTTTCTGTACCGGGCGCTGTTGTTAACCCTGACCTGTTGGAGCGGCGGCTGCCGGAAATACCTGGACAAAGTGCCCGATACCTTGCTGACGGTGCCGAAAGACCTGAAAGGGCTTCGGGCGATCCTGGACAATGACCTGCTTACACAGACGGTCTCGCCCGGACTGGGGCAGCTAAGCTGCGATGACTATTACCTGCTTAACTCCACCTGGTCCTCGGCTGCGCCGCTGGGCCGGAACGCTTATACCTGGGCGGATAATTTATACGAGGGACAGTCCGTCGACGACTGGAACAAGCCTTATAAGGCCATCTACTACTGCAATATCGTCCTCGATCACCTGGATAAGGTCACCAATGACGATCCCGAAGAATACGATGCGATAAAAGGAGGGGCCTTATTCGGCAGGGCCTATCATACCTATTCGCTGGAAGAGACTTTCGGGGCGCTTTACCGTCCTCCTTCAGCGGAGCATGACCAGGGCGTCGTCCTGCGGCTGGACCCCAATCCCACGGAAAAGGACGGAAGGTCTGCCACGGTCCTGGTTTATGCACAGATATTGCGCGACTTGCGGCAAGCCGTTCCCCTGCTGCCCCTGTCGGTACAGCGCGACCATCTGAACAGGCCCTGCAGGCCGGCGGCTTTCGCCCTGCTGGCAAGGGTCTGCCTGACGATGCAGGATTATGTCCAGGCGGGAAACTATGCGGACAGTTGCCTGCAACTGTATGCCGCCCTTCTTCGCTATGATACCGTAAATGCGGCGCCCAGCCGTCCTTTCGATCCGTCTAAGAACGACGAGATCTTATTCCTTTGCTCCATGCAGAACTACCCGCAGCAATATGCTTCCAGTACGGGGATCGATACGACCCTGTATAATTCCTATGAGCCGGGCGATCTGAGAAAGACCCTCTTCTTCCGCACCAATGCTAGTCTGGGCCTGCATGTCTTCCGCGGTCAGTACACGGGCACCTCCTATTTATTCAGCGGCCTCTCCACGGATGAGGTCTGGCTGATAAGGGCGGAATGCGCTGCCCGCAATGGCGACAAGGAGGGTGCGCTGGATGCTCTCAACACCTTGCTGGCTTCCCGGTGGAACGGCAGTTTCACGGAGTATTCAGCCGCAACCGCGGACGAGGCCCTGGGCCTGGTATTGAAAGAGAGGAGGAAGGAATTGTTGTTCCGTGACATTCGTTGGGCGGACCTGCGGCGTCTCAACCAGGACGAACGTTTCGCCATTATGCTGACAAGAAAGCTGGATAAGACCTATACCCTGCAGCCGGGCGATGCCCGTTACGCTTTTCCTATTCCGGATGACGAGATCCGGTTGAGCGGCATTCAGCAAAATGCCCGGTGATTTGCGGATAATGGTGACTGGTAGAGGAAAGGGGATGACTGTTCCTCATCCCCTTTTCCTGGTCAATCTCCCATGAAGACGAACATCCCACCGGTATTGATGCCGGAGCCGGGCACGTCATTGGCGTAGAACCATTTACCCGTAAGGTCCATGTGCATGTTCTGCGGGTTGGCGATGATGGTGCAAATGGTCCGGATCAGGGTGCAGTCGTATTGGTCTCCCTGGATCCAACCCATGTTGGTAAGGTCATAGGAGACATAATACCTCTGCTGATCGAGGGTCTTGTACAGGAAGGCGAAGTGGTGGAAATCCTCCCTGTGCGGGGTCCTGTTCGTAAAAGCAAATGAAATGGCCAGGAAGGCAACGAGCAATAGCCTCCATTTGATCTTTTTCATAAAAAAATTTTAATGGTGAATAATAGTGTTGCCTCTTCGCGCACGTTCCTTCGTCACGGCCAGGATACCCAGCACGGTAAGGACGATGAAACCAAGGTTCACCAGCAACTGTTCCTGCCAGCCCAGCTTTTTGAAGACTCCCCCACATGAACAGGGCGTCCAGGAGAAAAAATGGAGGAGGATCGCGGCGATATAGAGCGTGAACACGGAGAGCAGACCTGCGGCAGCAAAAAGCCCCAGCCGCCTGGTCCTTTCGAACAGCAGGCAACAGGCGATCGCGATCTCA
>Ga0307517_10006812_pt1 | contig 16808 bp, 21 predicted proteins | sample 23_EM_MG_FD_194515 | JGI IMG/M metagenome (GOLD analysis project Ga0307517, IMG submission 194515) | Populus trichocarpa ectomycorrhiza microbial communities from riparian zone in the Pacific Northwest, United States - 23_EM | ecosystem: Host-associated > Plants > Roots > Unclassified | place...
ACGATTGTAGGCCCTGCCGGACCTGGTAACGCTTCTGCTCCTGCGTTCTGCTATTTTGAATGTAGCACCTGAGCCGGGAGTTCCTTTCCCTGCCGCTCCTGCTTCTAACTAGTTATCAAGATACTGGAGGGGTGATCAATCCTACCAGGCTGTTCCCAATCCTGAGAACAAAGGGTTTTCACCTGCTGTAGGCAAAAAAATGTAACAGGTTTATTCCTGTCTAACGAAAATACAATAGGACCGGCGGTAGACCTGCTAGCGCTGGTGCTAAGGGAGGCTTCAAGGGACCGGAGGTAAGAGATAATAGTTGAAGGACAAATAGAACTCAGGGATTGCCGTTCAACCAAGTGTATTCTTAGACTGAAGGTCTGTTGAAGTCTGCTGTCTCCTGCTAGCCAGGAGACTGGTTTAAATACAAAACCCTAGAGCGATAGCCTTCCTGCAATCACGATCATTACCAGTAGCTGCGCACATACCGGAATCCTGTAATCCTGCAAGACCAAAGAAAGAAACAACGCTCAGCCTCAACCAGTGCTACATGACCTTTCCATACCCGGAATCCTAAATATAAACTTCCAGCAAAGCAAACTAAACATAGCAATACGATAGCATAGCCTATCTGACTCAGAAACAGTGGCGGAGCTGAAATCAAATCAAATAAACCAAATATAAATCAACTAAACATAGGAGATCCTGCACTGCCCGCTCCTGTGTACCGTTACCGGAACATGTACACATGTTACAGGATAGAACAACAGAGAAAGAGATGAACCCAATAGGAATAGAAAAGAAACGATGTCTATTGATTGCTTGCCTGGGTGTTGATGCCCCTCGGTTGTTGTTGCTGTTGTTGTCTTGCTTAGAAAGAGAGAAGAATGCACGCTGAGCTAGATACAAAGTGGGCAAGTCACAGTGGGAGAAAATTCTCCTTGTGACCGCCAAACTACCCTATGACAGACCATGCCCTACACCGGGGAAGTACTTGGATATGGGAGGGTGATATGTGGAGAGAAAAGAAGACGAAGAGAAGGAAACGATTAAATATACATATAATTTAGGCCTGAAATATGTTCCCCCCACTGATGGTAATACACCGTAGCATGATATCTGGTAATTTAACAATTTCATGATTGATTTCTTCAATCGTAATCTATTCTCATTCTTCACCTCCTGGACCCTTAGCGCCAAGGCAACCGACCAGATTTCCCAATACTTCTGAATTTGACAAGTACCTCGACTGCCTGTTAATAATGGACTATGCGAGCTTTAAACTAAGTGATGTTGGACGGGATTCTGATTGGACATGATAGGCGATGTTCGGGAGAGACTAACTTGTATCCCTATCCTTACTATATCGCGAGGGGTGTCCTGTGGGCGAGGAGGGGGTCAACGGAAAGACCAAACAGAATCGCCTCTTGAATTAACGCTTACTAAGTCACTTTTAGTGCTGGGTTCGCTGTGCCCGCCTGGTCGTTGACCCCCCTCCTATGTTATCTACACAAACTTGACTTTGCAGAAAGTCTCTTCTTCGGCAACATTTCCCACGGTATTTTCCATCTTTCCATAATCCTCCATTGATTCTAGACGGCTCCTTCAAAATTCTTCCTAAAAAACATTTTCCCCTTAATACCCATATCCGGTTTCCTCCTCTTACACTATTTTCCTGGTGTTCCATGACCCCAAAACAGTCCTGATACTTTCGCCTGTTTCCCAATTGTCATGGTGCGTCATTGATTAGTTCAAACCCCTAGCGGACTTTAATCCCTGACCTCCGGCATTCCCTAGTTCCCATTCCTAAAACATCTCAAATATTCTTACTTTGTCTGACTCCTGGACCATACACACCATCGCTCTTCTGATACCGTACTCCTCAGTTCTACCACCTTCTTCGAACGAAATTTTACTGCCATCCGCCATCCGCTTTCCGAGATTCTCAACAGTTAAGGCCCTAGTCCCAGGGGGAAGGCCGAGGGCTGTAGAGACTGTACTCGGGTGTAGGCAAAAGTCGGGCGCACCCCATATATCATCATGATATATGGTAACTAGGGTTTTTCCCCATACAAACGCGCTTTGTGGCTTTTTTTGTAAGGGCAGCAAAAGTCGGGCGCACTTCCAGAATAGGAAATAAACCCAGACATTTCGTGGCACCGCGCCCGACTAACCCTTAATACCGAGTACTTGTAGGGATCGAATCACACTTGGTTCGGCACATGCTAACTAAGAGTAAAAAGAAGGTTGCGGTTTATCTTCCTCTCAATGAGCAGCACAGCAGCAGCCCACAGAACCGCACTGTTACACAGTGTTCCCAAGCGTCCAGTCCGTCCGTCTTTAGCCTAGGACGGGACGGACGCCCAGTTGCAGTCCGTCCTGACCTATGCCCGGGACGGACGGCCGGGCCCTATAGGTGTCTTAGTTTATGTTTCATTTTCGAATTTCATGAGCATTAGGTAAGTGTTATCAAGATGTGAACCATTTTTATTCTAATGAAGAGAAGCTTAGGCTCTACTATTATGTATCAAATTTCGCTATCAATCAACCAATGCTTCCAGTGATATCCGATCCTGGTTCTGAGCACCCTGACCCCATTCCACTTCCTTGACCTACAAGGGACCCCCGTCCTTATGCAGGAGTCGGCAGCAGGACGGTAGGTAGCCTACAGGTGACGCCCGTCCTTACTCAGGACGGTAGGTACCTACCGGAAGTTACCATTTCCAAAAAGACTGCAGGGCCCGCCCGTCAACCTACAAAAGACGGACGCCGTGCCCGGCCGTCCTTACCCACCCTGCCCGGGACGGACGGGAATAGGACGCCAGGGCCCTGGCGTCCGGACGGGACGGTTGGGAACACTGGTTGGGTACCTCTCTCCGGCTACCCACTCCGAGGGTAAAAAGATGGTCACTGAATCTATCGGTTTCATTCACGGGTTCGTAAATAGGACAATCGCTTTATTCGCTGTGGCTTATAAAGATAAAGCCCGTTGGGTTTATTTTATCGTTGACAGCGGGTCACCGACATCCTTTCTTTCATCTGAGGTAAGTGCACTATTTGTAAATGAAGCCAATAGTTCTGATCAATCCAGGCCTGCAAGTCTCTCGGCATACGACAAGAGGAGGGGGCCTGGGTCACAATTGGAGGACGCGCACTCGTCATTTCCCAGTCCCCGTCCCACTCGCGCTTTGCTGATGTCAACCTCCTGGGCTGCGATTTTTTCTCTCGGTATAAACTTAGAATATTGTTATGTTTCGACGAGAATAAGGCAATATTGTTCTTCCCGGATGTTTGTTGAAGGCTTCATAAGTTGTAATTCTGTGGGGAGAGGTCAGTGGTAGTAGGTGTTAAGACAGTTGGTAGGAAAGGATTGGTAGAGAGGGGTCGGTGAAGCTTTTCTGGTAGGGCTTGTAGAGGCATTATTTAATTGTGTCCGAGGTTCAGTAGGAAGAAAATTATAGTATGATATGGTCCTGCCGGAAGGAATTTGGGAGATAAGACAAAGGAAGGAGACACAGGATGGAACAAGAAGGAACTCTGGTACGGTTTAATGATATTATACCTTCTGGTGCAGCTCCTTTGCTGCAATGGGAAGGATGTCGAGGGGCCCGGGGGAATACTAGGAATAGACCAACACATTGAGACTTTCAGTAACGAGATTGCTGATTCGCTAGGAGAGAGTAGTTTGTTCAGGTTCCTGGCAATGGCTTTGGGCTGCTTGCGATGGGATAACAGCCTCGATTTACCAATAATGCACATACTCTTTTTCAAATGGAAAACTTGCTACTCGTTTTCGGCGAGCCTGATAGACCTCTCACGCAGGTTAAAGCACGTACACGTCAGCAGGCAGATTTAAATCAAGAGGTGGGTAAGGGAGTAATTACAGCACCGCCCGCGGATTATTATGGGTTCAGGCAAGATATTATGGCTAAATATCCCTCACAAAATCCTCAAAAACCTCTCCTTGTCTTCAAAGTAGCTACAAACTCATTTCCACCGTCTTCTGCCATTAATACTGTTACTGGCCGAAGGGGCGGAACTGGAGATATGCTGTTGAGGCGAACCGGTGGCGGTGAGAATTTATGCCCATCCTGAATAAGCCAGCTCACATTGCCACTCCGCCCCGTTGCCTCCACCATCTGCCTTGGAGGGGAAAACGGGAGAAACAATACTATCAAACAAACGATAATTCTTCCTTGCTACGCGGCACTTCCTCCTCTTCTGATGTCGATAAGAAGTTTACCGGAAAGCCTTGGTGGAAGGCTTTTTTATCAGCAGAAGGTGGTGGGTTCCGGCAAGCCCCAGAAGGCAGGATATTCATTTTCTAGAAGAGTGGAATGTGTATTGGAGATGTAGGATTTACGGAGTGGTCGAGGGGCGTCTGTTAAATTCCAAAAGGAATTGGATGGTGACGGAGAGATCTGGAAGGAGAGGAAGGAGGTTGAAGAAGGTACCGGCTGTGGGAAGAGAACGGCTGGAGTGATTACAGGAGTTTTCTGTTCACCCAACCCCCAAACCCTTCTTTATATCTTTATTTCCTGGTATCTATTTCTAATATTTTGGTGCAGGGCGCTGCATTACCTCATCCAAAATCGTTCGTGATTGTACTGCTGATGGTTATAGTGGCTAATCTCATCACACCCGAGCAACCCCACGCCGACCACCCTCGCCGAGCATCCAAAGGCTTTCGTTCGCAAATAGAGGGGGTAAGCGAAGTATCTATAAATTGGTCATGATAGTGCATTGAACTAATAAATGTACAGATCAATACTCGATTGGCCGTATGAGATAAAGCAGAAGACTGCTGGATATTTCTTTCTTATCGATAGTGGAGCTCCAGGGTCATACCTTTCAGTCAATGTGGGTGCACTATGTGTGAATGAAGCCAGAAGTTCTAATCAATCTAGGGTGGCCACTCTCTTAGCATTCTGCAAGTGGAAGGAGGAATGGTTGCCATAGGAGGACACTCACTCGTCACTTCCCAATACCCTTCTAACAGAGACTTCACCCATGTTAATATCCTAGGAACTGATCTTTTCCAACACAATGGTGTTGGAAAGATTGAAAATTACCCAAAAATGGAGCCGATATTGCTCTTCATTGGCTTTGGCAGTGGGCTAGGCAATCCTGAGTCACCTACACTAATAGTTTGAAAAGCTCTGGCTGACACCGTTAGGGAAATTCGTCTAGTGCGTCAATGCAAACATAGCTCCTTTACAGGTTTCGGGAAGTTGAGATTCGTTCCTTGAGAATTTCAACAGGCTGAATCTCGCCTCCATCAAGTTGTCTTTTCGTCCTCAGACACGCTGCGCCGATTTCAGCTGAATACCTTGCCCCCCCCCCGGAACATCTCATCATGGCCAGAGTGTGTTAGATGGGTGGACGTGGTGGAGGAGAGAGAGAACTTGTTCATTCTCATGTGCGCAGGGCTGCTAACTAAGGACCCTATACTCTCTACAACACAACTAGGGTGGTTGCCTGTGCCCTCCTATAATCAGCAGGGTGGAGGCAGACAATCTATGATAATTATAAGAGTTGATGATGATGTATGCCCCACCATGCGACACCAGTAAGCATACACAAAGGATTACCACTACCCTCTCTTCCCTTTTCACCCCACTTTCTCACACCCCTGGACAGTTAGGACCCACAAACACTAACACAACGGCTCTGCAAGAATAGCTCCAACAGTTCGGCCAAACACCGAAGGAACATCTTGCAGTGTGTTCAGACCGCGCGGTCGCCAGATTTCCTCGGTTTCTTCTAGACCTCCACATGGGAATCACGTAAGACGTGTTAGAAACCGACATCGTGAAAAAGCCGGGGGTCCTTACCTCTCCACTACGACGGACGCTGAGGCTAAAAACTTTGTCACTAAGTGTATTGGGTTTATAAATGGCAGCAGACAAAAGACAATTACTCAATTCGCTGTACCCTATAAAGGAGAAGCCTGCTGAGTATTCTTTTTCTTGTCCATCGTTGAGCCACTGTCATGCCTGCCCCCCGAGGTGCTTGCACTATTCTCGAATGAAGCAAGCAATTCTGATCAATCTAGGCTTGTCAGAGGAAGGAGCAGGGTTTACCATTGCAGGACGCTCACTTGTCATTCCCCAATCCTCTTCTCATCTCTACTTCACCCATGTCAATATTCCGGGAACTGATTTTCGCCAACGCTATGGTGTTGTAAAGGTTGAAAATTACCCAAAAATGGAGGCGATACCGCTTTCCACGGACAATTGTTGTCCTAACGGAATTGCACTGTGATATCAAGTCTGTCGCCGGGCGCACTGTGCTTACTATATAGGGTTTCCGCATTTTTCCTGAAAATTGCTTGTGTATAATATGAGGTTGGGCAAGCACCATACCGCTCAACATTTTTCCCAAGATAACTCATCTCGCAGATTTGACCAATACGGATATAATACCGGCATGGGTGGGGTGCTCCCCGTAGAAATTTAGGAAAATCCGGAGCCTGGATCAAAGGCTCAGAAGGCGGATCAGTCCCGCAAGAAGAATGGTTTGCTAAATCCTGAACTGTGGTCATCGCAGGAACCTAAAAGCGGAGTTACTCATACAGGTGAGAACCCTAATAGATACAAGTACAAAATGGGCTTTCCTAGGACTCATCTCGCGATAGTTTTCGGTTTCTCCATTTCGCGAATTGAGAAAAAAAGGCCTAATTTACTGAGGACCGTAGCATTAGGGTTGTTTGACCAATTGCATCCGAGCCACCAGCTTTTGAACTTTTCTAGACCTAAAGGGAGGGAATTTAGATTTCGGGAAATCTAGAATTTAGAAGTCGATTTTGGCTTAGGGATACGCTGAGAGCTCTTTTTGGCAGGTTTCAGATTCTAAACACCGGTATACGGAGGTCCTCCAGCAGTGTTCCACATAGTCCATAGATACAGTGCGATGTCAGTCGGAAGGTATCAAAGGTGCTAGAATGGGTTACCGGCACAGTCAGTGCGCCCAAGCGTCCAGTCCGTCTGTCCGTCTTCGGGTCCTGGCAGGACGGACAGCATTCCCTGTAAGGGCACTCTGGACGGACGGGCTGGAACTGCAGGTGTCTTAGATGGCGCAATTTTCCGGGCAACTCCAGATGGTGGGTGTGCCCTGCAGGTGATTGGAGGCCCTGCAGGCAACTGATTGGCACTGCAGGCAATTGACGGCCCATATAGGTAATTGGCGCTGGCCACAGATAACGGGTGAGGATTGCAGGTACCGCCCGGGAGTTACTGATACGTGTAGGGCTATAGGGACCCACAGTCACCGTCTAGTCTTTCCCAAAGTACGAAAGGTCTTGCCCTACAGCTTGAGACAAACGCCTGGGACACCCGGGACGCCCGGAGCTGGAGTCCTGGCGGTGCCTATAGGGCTGACAGGAGGCTTGGGAACACTGGGCACAGTATATCCCAAACATCCTAGACCGTGTGGTTGTGCGCATCATATATCAGGATGTACCCGAGTACTAGTACCCCACTGTGCAAGATATCATAGGAAAAGCCCCCCCTCCAAGCTACGATTAGTCAAATGATCGCGTCCGGGGGTAGCTAGCAGACTACTTCAACCTAAGCATCTTATCGCTAAAGCTTTGCTCTTATAACAAGACGGGAGGTTCCATCTGCGGTACGCACTCGCCCGCTCGATACCCTTTACTCTTGACCTTTCTTCCGAGTGGCGGGAGCGTTTTTTGTATTAGTGCGTATGTAAATTCTTCAATTCGGCGCTGTACTGTATATTGTACCGGTATGATATGTCGGCGATTAGTTGGATGTGGTTTCTAATTGGGCGTTGTAAGGTATCTTTGTGCGGGAAAGTCATACAATTAGTTAAAAAACGCCTTCTCAAGATGGGGTATCATATTCGGGTACATACAAGCAATAGGCATGAGTTTTTCGTATGATACGTCACAAGGGCGAAAGGGATTTTAGGCTGTAGGCAAGTTAGTGAGGGTAGATACTTTAATGCAGTATTATAGAGAAAACCCGAAATATAAAAAGTTTTCTATAAAATAAAATTCGTACAAGATGTGAATCGCAGGGATTTTTAAGACATAGATTTTTGTTGCATAGGAAAACACACTACCATGCGACCACCTTGTTTTCCTGTCCGGTGTTTTTGCTCCCACCACTAAAAGCCTTTCCTTGGCGCACCTTGTAAGAAAACATTCCCCTTTGAGCGACACCAACGTCCTGGGAACCGATTTCTTTTCTACACACAATGTCTCAATGGTTCAGAATTATTCCAAAAACCGCGTTGATTTGTTTTTCTCTGAGCTAGACTACCAGAATTTTCTTTTGCAGTTCCGCCGTGAGAGGGCGGGTGGGTGAAGAAAAAAATTCCTCATCTCTGTTCGTTTTCATCATGTTGTTTCAGTGCTTTGCTTAGGTTTCTGGAGCCTTTATGGTAGATCAGACTCGTTTGTTTTCATCATGTTGTTTTAGTGCTTTGCTTAGGTTTCTAGAGCCTTGATGGTAGATCAGACAAACAATATCCCACTTCGTATGCGGGTCATCACTATATATCTAGATGTGCGGACCCCATAGTGCATAAAAAGCGGAGGAAAGGCGCCCTATGTAAGAACCATCTCACCCCCTGATCTCAAGTAACCCCTGAGAGAAACGTCAAGCAAAAAACCACTCCTCCGATTCTCGGTGCCCCTAATAGGCAAGCTGATTATGACAGCTCAATCTTACGATGTTTTTCAATATTCTAGACGGAGACTTTCAAACTTACGGAAACGATTTGGCCACTCACTCCAATATCACAATACAAACCTCAAACTTCATGCCGGGCAACGCTAGCGGGGATTCTATCTCGATGCGCAGACCTCTGGGGGCATAGAAGCTAGAGGGAACGAGTGAAGGGTCATGAGAGGTTGGCCTAAGTGTTTCCTTCGTGCACACACCTATTCTTTTTTTCCACCCCTCTTTCCTCCCTCCTCCTCCGCCTTCCCTCCAATTGCAACCAACAGTGAACACCCTCTGGGGTCCAACTTCCAATAAAATCAAACTAACCAAGGAAGATATAGCAGAGGCTCTCCTTGCCCTTCGTGTCTCCCGATTCCCCTCCTACGAGCAAAATTCCCTTACTACACACTCCCTCTAGCACTTTTAACAAAGACACCGACCTTCTCCACTCTAGGAGTTCTGTTCAACTCGCACCCCCCATTAGCGGTGACAATCCTCCAGGAAAACACGCGCCGGAGCTGCAGTTCGCATGATTGAAGAGTATTAACCTAGAATAGATCTTGCTGATAATACTACTGCTGGGCGGAGACACTACCGCCGAGCTCAACACAGTGTTTTCGGAGTTGGGTTCTCTAGGTTTCGAATTAGGCCGAGTGAGCGGGTGGAGGGGTTTGAGCCCTTGGGGTCATGGGGATGAGGCTGGTGTAGCCGTATGAGTAGGAGGAGGGAATGGAGTGCCTGAATATCGTTCATATACCACAAGGTTATAGGCAACACAGGGGACTAGCGCTACACAAATCACTCTTCATCGCGCTCCCTCGGCGACAGAAAAATACCCCCTTTGCCAGCCGCTATGTCGTCCACCGGTAAAAAAAGCACTATCCTTCCGCCCTTGAAATTGGAGTGGGTGTTGTAGATACGGTAGTGGTGGTGGGAAAGGAAGGCCCAAGGGAAGTTTGAGAGAGACGAATGAAGAGTGGAAGAGGAGGAAGTTTATATATTGCTGGAGACTGGTATATTCCGGGAGGGCCCCCAATTATCTCATGTGCCCTGGGTTTCTCACAGGTTGCTTTGGCAACTTGGTTGGTGAGTTTTAAAAAATATTTCTCTGGCCTCAATGAGATGTGGTTTTAGCAAGAAAATATAAGACCTGACCGGTTCATTGGTATAGACTGCTCTTCCCTTCCAAAATGCTCAGAAAGCTTGGTGCTTGCTAGACTGAAAGGGCGCAAAGATTATTGGACACTTTCGGAGCCCACATCACCACGTTGTCCCCAGAATAGCAAACATACTTCAACCACATCAGAACCATGAAGGTCCATGTAGTGAGCTTGCTGAGAATTATTTTTTGATACTTTATAGCCACCGATTTTGTATCCCTACAGTACTTCTACTTCAGATATCTACCTGGGTATTGCTAAAAATAAACCATAAAGCTCTGAAACCCCAGTGTGGAGGTGCAGTGGGTTTTGAGTGATCTTTAGTGATTGCGATTGCGGTTGGGGGAAGGAACTGTCAGGCTTTGGAGAAGCCCGTAGGCTTCATGGTTGCCTGGCCGCGTCGGTAGGGCTTTTGGTATATTCCATATGACTAGTCAGTATTTCGTCAATGGGTGGCTGACATCTGCAGATATCTGAACATGTCTGCGGATATCCGCAGATACCGGTGGGTACTGGTGATGCTCACAGATATCTGAAGATACCTGAAAATATTGGCTCGCTATTCCGGCTTAGGCTACACAAAGCACTTTACTGTTCTCCCTTATCACTCATTTGTTACCACCATTGTTGTTTGGAGGACGCATCGTGTTCAACAGAGCCTTTTTAGACGTGGATCGACGGTCGACAACGAAGCGAAACGGCGACTACGAAACACCAAGAGCTCTTACACGAAACACGATCGCACACTTAGGGGCCAGGAAGTTCACTTCATTCAACCACAACTCTCTCAATTACAGCTAGCTAACGTCAAAAAGAGGAGCATATATCAACCACAAAGACTTGCCGTCCATCTATGAGCCACCACGGATGCTCATTCTATTCCAGCTCGGTCTCCCTTTCCCCTTGCTCACTCCCGGGCTAACAGCAGAAGGAAACAAACCTCGCGGCCATAGCCTCCAAGCTTCCGGCTCTTGCACGCTGCCCTCACAGCGTTTCCGCTTTTCCCACCGCTTTCCCGGCTGCCGCGCGGCCCCAACACTCTCGCGCATTCCCGCATTCGAAATGCCCACCCGAAACACATACCCGAAGCTAAAGCGCATTCCTAGAAGCTGTCCGAACAACAAAGGAGCTATCATGAGAGCTGTTGGAAACTATGGTTGAATGTAAACTTGTTTGCCGGTGCGTCACTTTCTCCCCTCATCACAACTCTCCTTTCTGTTCTTAAGACTTGCTCCGCCTCTCTTCTTGATAGAACAACGAGAGAACACAACAACGATCTCTACTTCTGACAAGAGCATACCGAGTAGCATGTCACGGTTTTCAGCTGGCATTAATCTTAGCGATTCGTTTCATGATCACAGATTATCACTCGAAAGCCTGTAGAGATCAACTGTCCAGCTAGGCCCGGTTAGATAGGCCCTCAAAGCCGGACTGTGACCACAGTCCGGCCCGGCTTGCCACCAAAAAAAGCCCGGGCCTGTCGGGCTAGCCGTTTGCGAACACTACCGGTATATCGTGTAGCAATTCGTACAACAGCACCAAAGGCAAATTACTCCTTGAGGTACATAAAGAAAAAGTGATTCAAGCTAAGGTGTACAGAACCACCGTCATTTGGGTACTGAGATATTTTTTCAGTTCCACCTCAGTGACCTCATTGATGCTACCGACGAAGACTACCAGGAAATAGAATTTGACTAGGAGCGGTACCAGAGGAAGCTGGGAGTCTACATCAAGGAGCTGGTGGCGGATCGATATTGTCGAATGATACTAGCTCGGGAGGGACGCGATAACGTTTTAGATCGTGATTTTTACCCCTCCCCTTCCCCCGTTTCCCAATAGCGCTGTATTGTCCTACCTTGCGGTGGAGGAAATTGCTTTTTTAGATTTTGTTATGATACATCTTTTTTAATAAAACCTCAGCCCACCGGTTTTACTAAGATCCCTTAGAAATAGGTTTCTTTTTTGAGAAATTAGAAATATTCAAATAAGGCCTAACCCCACAATTGTGTACTAACATAGGTAGTGTTCCTAACAGTATGGGGGGGGTGTATCTACAGGGCCCGGTGATCCTTCCACGGTAGAGGTTAGGACGGACTATAGGACATGCAGCCCATCTGGCTCATACCAAGCGTGCTCTACGCACTGAGCCCGCTACTCATGGCACAACCGCTCAGCCACTTCCTTCCAATGCCGACCAACAGGCCAATTTGATCGGCAAGCGTCCGCAGAAAGAAAACCTCTTGATGTATCCCCTTGCGTTCACAACACCAGCTTCGATCAGCCGAATCAATTACACTGCATCACCGATATCGAAGGTAAAACATTGGCAACATCGTTTGCTGCGAAAACCGGAATTCCCTACCTCTCGAGTGCCACCATGACTGAAGCGAAAAGAGCGGTTAGCAAGTGTACCGGCTATATCCATGGAGCACAGAGTAGGCCGATAGTCCCCTTCCCTGTCTCTTATAAACAGGAGGCCCGTTGGATCTTTTTTCTGGCCCTTGATGGATACCAATCTACCTATATTTCAACTGAGGTAAGTGCACTACCTCTGAAACAATACCGGATTCTAACAAATATAGGCTAGTCAGGCCCTAGGTCTTGAGGAGGGTGGGCCATCGGTGGTTACAATTGGTGGACGTACTAGTGTTGTTCTTCGAACCCCAGTGCATTCCCCCTTGAGCAATATCAATATTCTGGGAATCTATTTCTTTTCTACACACATTGTCTCAAAATTTGTGAATTTTCCCGAGAATCGCTTTGAATTGTTTTTCTCAGCACGAGACGACGAGAATTTTCTGTCGCAGTTCCTCCGTGAGAGGGCGGCTGGGTGAAAAAGTTTCTTTTCCTCATTTTTGTTCGTTTCATCATGTTATCTCAGTGCTTTGCTTAGGTTTCTAGAGCCTTGATGATAGATCAGACAAGCAATATCCCACTTCGTATGGGGGTCATCACTATATATCTAGATGTGCGGACCTCATAGTGCATAAGAAGCGGAGGAAAGGTGTCTTATGTAAGAACCATCTCGCCCCCTGATCTAGAGTATAGTACCACGGGCGTGCTTTGTGTTCAGCTACTGGCAGTGAAGGTGTTTATTGACTACTAACCCACATCCAATAGCTGTGTATCGATTAGTGATTTTATGTGACGATGGAATACTAGATTGGGTCCGGCCAAGTGAAGGTGATAATGATTACCCCCGGATGGGATAACCGACCACTAGGATATGTGGTTACCGCGGTACCGTGGTTTGGTCGATCTTTCTGTAGAGTCGTTCATTACACGGGTTGGAGTCCCTCAAGAATAATATCCCGTCAATACTATATTAACGATCAAGACCCACTGGGGATCATGAGGTCGCTCTTCCTAGATACCACAAGTATTATACATAATACCCTTAGCTACTAGTCAATGCACACAACAGAACATAACCTTGTGTGAAACACTATGCCGCTGAAGAGTGACAGCATATGATGTCCCTGCTTTCAGATACATCTTGCCTGCTATGAGTACTCGCAGTGTCAACCCCTTTTCAAGCACTGACTGCTATTGCATACCACCCCGATTTGAGAAAATGTGCCAAATTTTGACAGTATGCAAGAGGAGTCCTTTTAAAAAACGCTTCGACATTGCCAGCACCGGGATTGCCAACACCCAACTTCCTATCTCATCTACTCGAGTACAAGTACCCCTATCCGACCATACAGTACCGTAGAATCTCATGAAAGTCGGAATGGCGCTAGTGCTGATTTTCTTGAACCTGCCCAATCGCCGCTGTCTATAGGTCAGGGTTAGTGAGTTCTGGTGCCGCCCAGACTTTGTTGTTTTGGCAACTAGATAAAGGTTTTCTATCATACTCACACTTTTGACTTCTCTTCCGCTACCAGGCCCCCTGACTACCAAACTCCTTTTCATATCATAATCAGGAGTGTACACCGATCGACTAGTTTTTGTGCACCAGTTCATTTACAGGTATGTTTCCCCACTGCTCTCCCATTTAATGTCTGTTTGGCAAAAAAGGAGAGTTTCTGCTTACAATTATTGTTTGCCTGTTCATCTCGATGATACTTATACTCCATATTCCCTCGATTCACATAAATAAATTCATCAAAACTTGAGCTTTATTTGCTGACTGGTAGTAAATAGATAATCGTTCATCATATGACGTACCAGGCCGATACTAAGAACAAGCCGGCTGTTCTTTTGCCTGAAGTCCCAGCCATCCGAGGTTCTGTGTCACAATATATACAAAAATGTATCAGCAAGTTCAATGCATGGCATTCTGGAACCCAAGACTTCTGTCTTCCAGATAGAGGGGGAAAGGCGCTCATCATGGAAATGCCTGCATCTATTTGGATTAGGTTCCAGGAGGCTCTAAATATTGATGAAGATGAAAAGTGAGATGCCTTTCTCATTACAATTTGGTATGATTTACAAAATGCGGCTAGATTTCCCCGGTATTCTTATAATTCGTTATTGAAGACCTTAACCATCCAATCAGCCCCAAGCTCAATACATGCAAATTTGGTTTCTACTGTTTCCAGGGCATTTAACGTGGCCAGTAGCCGGCTTCCGATTTCGCTGCAGGACAGGATCGATGTCGTTACCAACCAAACCTTCAACATGTTTCAAGGAGCCTACCGGGGGTCGGGAAAAATCCCTGATGCTGCCATACTAATTGAAACTCCACAGGGAAATGTGGAGGTGAAATTTATCCTGGAAGTCGGTATGGCAGAGACATATGATGCCCTTGTTGATGATGCGAGGATGTGGCTAGAAGGTACTGAGAAGGTTTCTATTGTGATGCTAGTAAAAATGGAGGAAGACCCGCCTTACCAGAGTCCACTGCCCTCCTACCTAAATGATGATAAGGGTTCACAGCCTGAGGGCTATATTGAGGAGGAGGAGGAGGAGGAGGAGGTAATTACTGAGGAAAGCTTTTCGCTTGCGGGACCCTATGGACCCGCAGTCCACAAGGGAGTTTCTTGGGTGGGAACTATCACCGGATTTACCGAAATTTGGACACGAGACCCGGTATCTCGCGTAGCAATTCGTACTGCAGCACCACAGGTAAGTTGCTCCTTAAGGTACATGAAGGAAAAGTGATTCAAGCTAAGTTATACAGAACCACCTTCATTTGGGCACTGGGATGCTTTTTAAGTTCCACTTGAGTGACTTCATGGATGTTACCGACAAAGACGACCAGGAAATAGAATTTGACTGGGGGCGGTATCAGAGGAAGCTGGGAGTCTACATCAAGGAGCTAGCGGTGGATCGATATCGTCGGGTGATGTTTGCTCGGGAGGGACGCGATAATGTTTTGGATCATGATTTTTACCCCTCCCCTTCCTCCGTTTCCCAATAGTCCCCTATTGTCCTTCCTTGCAGTGGAGGAAATTGCTTTTTCAAAATTTGTTACATCCATTTTAATAAACCCTCAGCTTACCGGTTTTACTAAGATCCCTTGAGATAGTTTTTTTTTTTGAGAAATTAGAAAATTCAAATAAGCCCCACTGGCAACCCCACAATTGTGTACTAACATAGGTAGTGTTCCTAACGGTATGGGGGGGGGGGTTGTCTACAGGGCCCAGTGATCCTTCCACGGCAGATGTTAGGACGGATTATAGGACAGTCAGAATTTATTACAGATAAGACTGAGTGGATCTCCGGACCTTAGACAGAAAGATTGTTGAACTTGGATCGCATGATACCAGTAGCAAAGTTTGCGCTGCCAGGAAGCTTCAGCGGTTCGGAGTCGTGGGTGTTGGTTTTAATTGTGGCTATTTCCGCCATGAGCCCTGAGCGAGTTTGACTCAACTTCCAAACTAGATTATCCTTGACTGAAGCAATGTTTCTCTTAATTTCGGTGATTTCCAGGCGAACGTGTTGGAAGTCTTTACCGAGTTCTTTAGCTTCCGTCCGAAAGAAGTGATTCCCGGCTAGAACCGTAAGCCAGCCGGCGTCGATTCTCTAGCTTTAGTTGGCTCATCCATTGACCTCGTTGTGGAATTCTTCAACTGCAGTTGGAGCTTGGGAAACGCCTAAGCTTAAACTATCAGGCAATTCATTAAACACCATTCCACTGAGCTTTCCAGCAGGTTGTCACAAGCCAAGAGAGCTTAATGGCTCAAAGATTGTTCAAAGCCTCGATGACTCTGCTCGGAGGTGCTTTTTTAGGGAATTAATACTATCAATTTTGGCAATTTCATGCACTGAATGGAAATATTTTCTATGCCCCCGCGGAAATGATCACTATAGCATCTTTCTCATCATCCCAATGTGGTAAAACGCAGCCCCTCGCAGAAAGGAAGGAGCTCCCCACACATCAGGTCTACGTACGATACAAGGCCAAGCAACCAAACCAAGGAAAGCGGAATCTGCCCCCGAAGCCATCATTACGAAATCACACCACAATGATATTTATGAAAAAATGCATCTTGTCTCCTTCGTGCACACACCCATTCCTTCTTTCCATCCCTCTTTCCTCCCTCCTCCTCCGCCTTCCCTCCAATTGCAACCAACAGCGAACACCATCTGGAACCCAACTTCCAATAAAATCAAACTAACTAAGGAGATATAGCAGAGACTCTCCGTGCCCTTCGTGTCTCCTGATTCCCCTCCTACGAGCAAAACTCCTCTACTACACACTCCTTCTTGCACTTTTAACAAAGACACCGACCTTCTCCACTCTAGGAGCTCAGTTCAACTCGCACCCCCCATCAGTGTTCTCAACGGGGCAGTCCGTCCGTCCTGAAGGCGGACGGCGGCGGACGGCGTTAAGCGGTCCCGTCCGGTCTTTTTCAAAACTTGCCCTGCGCCCCGGTGCGAAGGACTATAAGCCCTGCCGTCCCCCGCCGTCCACCGTGAAACATGTTTCATGCCAAGGAACACTCCCGAATTAGTAAGGAATCTCGCCTCGGGGCAAGATTGCTTATGTCATCCTAGCTTTCCTCAGTGCCTGGAGGCGGGA
>Ga0307517_10006813_pt1 | contig 16804 bp, 12 predicted proteins | sample 23_EM_MG_FD_194515 | JGI IMG/M metagenome (GOLD analysis project Ga0307517, IMG submission 194515) | Populus trichocarpa ectomycorrhiza microbial communities from riparian zone in the Pacific Northwest, United States - 23_EM | ecosystem: Host-associated > Plants > Roots > Unclassified | place...
ATGAATGGTGAATGACATATGGAACCAGCGCTCCAAATCTACAACAGTTGGCTATACGAGTGTTAAGTCAAACTTGTAGTTCTTCGGGATGTGAGAGAAATTGGAGTATGTTTGAACATATTCATTCTAAGAAGAGAAATAGATTGGAGCACCAAAGGCTTAATGACCTTGTTTACGTCCACTGCAATCTAAGATTGAAACAAAAGTATTTTTCTTTTCTCTAATTCCTTAAATATTATTTTATCTTGTTTTGTTTCAATTTTAATACTTATATTGTGTTTACCTTCACTTTTAATATATAGGAATTATTAGAAAGGACGAAATTATGATCTAATTAATGTTGAGACAATTTGTGACATTGAAAATTGGATAGTAGAAGATGACCCGTCAATCTTGACAACGAAAAAAGTAAAGAGTTTTCACCAAGCTCTATCAACTATGATCATACAAGATACTTTAGATAATGGTAATTGATGATTAATTATTTAGTGATAAATATTATTTAAAATAAAGTTTTGTTTAACACATAATATTTATTTATTAATTGTGTTTGAAATGTAGATGTCATAGATGTTAATGATATTAAAGATGATTTTGACGATGAAGTTTCAAAGGAGCATGCTGATGATTTATTAGGTGTTGACGAGATTGGCTCCATTCCATCGACATTTGATCCAAATTTTGCTCCTATGGACACAGAAGAACTTAATGTGTTAATTCAACAAAACTGAATGTGTTGTTGATTTAGAATTTATGTTGCTGGATGTTTTGTTTTAAATATTTTATAATTTATATTTGATTTGTGTTTTGGATATTGAATTAAATTTATGTTGTTGGTTTATAATTTAAATTTGGTTTATGTAAGTGTTGCATTGTAACTAGTTATGTGTTTTTTTTTATAGGTGTTTTTTTTTTGTTGACCCCTGACTCGTGACCCGATCACTTGACCGGGTCGATGACCGGGTCGGGTTTCAAAACTATGGGTTATACCATACGGTTTAGGCTATGAAAGTAGCAAGTATTTGTTGTACCAAGGTTATACAACATAAATCTAGATTAACCATTTAACAAGCAAAGTATTAAGGGTGAATAAAATAACAAATACAAAACATGTTAGTATCAAACATTAAAGTCCATGTTGAGTTTATACTATACTTATTCTTACACCATTAGTGTAACCTTTTCACCTTGACATAATAAACTTAGCTAAAACATAATGAAGAAGAGAAACATAAATAAACAAGATAAGAACATAAATAAGATATAAGTTAACTAAGTAAAGGAAAGGAAATAAAAAGCATAAAACAAGAGATTAATATAAACAAAACTTAAGCATTACAAAAATATAAAGAGAGCAAGAGCATGATCTTGATCTGAAAACCAAGATGCCTAAATGCATGGCAAATGCCTCCTTTTATAGGCCAAAATTTGAAACTATTGATTTGATGACTAATTGTTGAGTGGGTGGCCACATCTTGACTTAGTGACAATCCTTATCTTCTTATCTGAACAAAACGTCATTGATAACGTCAGAATTTGAATAGACTTAAATCATGAAAGTTCTAGGACATTGTCTCATCTTTCCAAGAAAAAAACATTGAGGTCGTTTGAACTTCTAGAACTCGAGATATGGGCTAAATACTGAACAATGTCTGGGCTGCAGGACAGATTCAGACTTCTTCGTTGTTGCTACAATTTGGACTTGAAAAGGCCTATTTAAATCTTGCACTCCTCAAGAAATTTTTAGGCCTATGTCTTAGCTTTCCATCCATATAGAGCATACCTAAATCTAATATCTACAGCTCCAGATATGACCCAATGACCAAACAGTGTTCCAGTTTGGACTGAACCAACATCTCTTTTCTAAGTTTGACCCTCTCTTTGTCCTTTCAATTTCAGTACTTAAACCCATCAATCAATCCATAAATTAAGATGAATATTTACCATAAATTAAAGGTATCTTATGGTATCAGACTTGTTATTATAAAACATGCTTTAGTTAAGGAGTTATTGATACTTCAAGTGCAAAATGATGATATAAAACCTTGATAAAAATGCATTTTTAAGTACTAATCACTAATTATAACCAACAAACAATCACAGTGTCCACACTAATGATTTAATCCAATGGCAGTCTTAAGATCTAGATAAATTCATTAATCTTAACAAACAAGCTTAGTTGCTTCATAAGTTTATATTCCACAACTCCGGTATTGATATCAAACTTAGCAATAGATTGTTCACAATAATAACTTAGAGTCCGCTCTAGCAATTAAGATAAACAATCATAGAAAATATGCATAGGAAAACAAACATGCTCATTTATAATACAAACTGAAAATAAATGGAAGAATAAATCTCATAGTTCTTGAAATCTGAAGGTTTTTGCGTCCTTGCAACCAAGAAAACAAGTTTAGCCTTGCATATCTATTGAACAACTATTCCAAAAGATGGAAGAATACATGATTTCAAGTTAGTAGGAGAAAGAACTTGTGTTTCTTCTCTTCTGGCTGCCACCCCTCTTTCTTTTTTCTACTGCATTCTCTTTCCTCCCTCTTTGCTCTCCAAATAATGCCTCTATTTATAGACTTCAATGGCAGCTCCTCCTGCACTTATCAACAATGGTGGGTATCCTTTGTCAATGGTTGGTGCAGCTTCTTTTGACAATATTCAACTGCCACCAATCCACCATTATATGGCAGAATTCAGCTGTCATCTTTGAAAAATCACATATCCCTCATATGAAATCGTTTTTGGCTGAAATTTGGTTGATAGGTCTTTATGTCAGGAATTCAACAAAATTGAGTTTGCAACAATTGGACTTCTGTAGCTCAAGATATTGAATTTTGAATGGCCAAAAGTCAACATTGACAGAATGCGAGATTTTTTTTTGATCAAATGTAAGAAGTATATAGATCAAAAAGAGCAAGACAAGCTTGCGATACAGGCTGGAAACCAGTAGAACAGTACATGCACCATCAGAGGGAACAAACTCCCTTGATCGGAGCAAAGAAAACAGAAAAGGCAAGGGTAGGGGAACAGACTCCCCATAACAAGCCAGACCAAGAAAGGAAAAGAAACCCAAATACAATAGCATGAACAACCCTCATGCAGGGTAGACAGGCACAACCTTCGGCCAGCCATTATAACCGAGGGGAACAAAAGAGATTACAATACAATTACATAGGAAGCGGCACAGAAGAGCAGCCAACCAACAGCAGCAAGAGCCAATAAATCGTCCAAAAGAAGGGGGCCCCATCAGCAAAAGGTAATTGTCACGTGAAATCAATATGCATGAGCCATGCAATAGCAGAGCGGCAATTCACAAGGCGAAAAAGGCCCCTGCAGCAAGAAACAAAAACAGCACCACCCAGCACCCTGCATGAACAAAAGCACACAGAGGACAGCAAGCAAACCACTGCAGACAAAACAGCAATAGAGACGATGCCCAGACAGCATTTCCACACAGTTGACTAAGAGACATCAACTAGCAACAAACAACTCCCTACCGGTACAGAACCAAAAAAGCAGAGCATGCTGCACCAGGGGGATAGGAGGACCCCTTAAAGACTGGGAGGGGGAATCATATCCCTACCACCTCGCTTCTTCTGGTTTCGAGTGAGAACTCGACTCTGGACCGACTCCCCCACTATAGGAGAAGGGATAGGCGGGCCAGGCATATGATCATCACCAGCAGTGGTGGCTGGAGTACTTGGTTGAATCTGTTCTTTGTCAGCACTAGGAGGTTGAGCTAAGGAGTCAGGACAATGAGGGGGAGAAGCCTGAACACTTGCAGCACAAGGGGTTGCCACCAGTGGAATCTGGACTGGTCCTGTGCAAACAGGGGAAGAGGAAGGGATAGGGGAGATAGCCTCCAACACTGGCTCAGATACCACTACCTCCTTTCCCTTATCCTGTTTTCTTGGTTTGCGTCTTGCTTCCACTGTGACCCAGCCATTAGTAGGTTCAAAAGCAACTTCGGACACAACATCCCCTTTGGAAACCACAGGTATGGCATCTGCACATTGGACTTGCACCTGCTACGGTGGAGGGAGGAGACTCACGACAGCCAGAGGGCAGAGAAGAAGGCAACACCGTCGTCTCCAGCGGGGTAGGAAGAATCTTCACAGCAAGGGGTTGAGGAGGCAGGGTGGACTGGCCACCTGCAGGGGAGGCAGCAGAGGGAGAAAGAATCTCCTCAGCAAGAGACGGAGGAGGAGGGGTGGACTGACAAAGAGCAGGGGAAGCCACGACCATTGGGGAGGAGGATGAAGGTTCCCCAACATAGTCAAAGTCCACAGAAGAGTCAAAATCCACCTCCTCTTCTTCGAGATCCTCATCGCTAGACCAATCCTCCACAAACACTTGATTGATACTGGGAGATGGATCACCAGGATGATGGGACTCAGAACCTTGTGGGGAGGAGAGTACATGGTGGATAGGTCGAGAGCATACAGCAGCAGAAGCTACAAGCGGGCGCTTTTTTGAATTTGAATTTGAGGTTACTGTAGTATGAACAGTAAGAGGCGGGGCTGCTAAAGCTAGGACAGCAGAATCATTACGCTGGGAAATAGCCAGCGACTTGTGTTGCGTTAACTGAGATCTACGGGACCCAGCCTTCTTCTTTTTGTTAGCCATAGCCAGGAGAAGGCCAAGAGACAACAGATCAAGGGAACGAAGAAAGTGAACAGTGGCAGGAGATCACAAAGCACAAGGGAAATTCTCACGGGAGGAGAGCATCTCTCTCTAATTTCTCTGTCTAGGATCAGCTCACTGAGAGCTCTTTTAGAATGCGAGATTTGACTTTGAAGGATGTGATTTCCATGCTCTTTCTCTTTTAGTATGGATGTTAGTTTTTTAGTGCCACTGGAATCACTTCATTTCGACCTCTAGAACTCACGCTCTGCACAAAACATCGACTGAAGGTCAAATGTGCCAATTACCTCTAATTTACTCCTTTTTGCATCTTTCATTCGAAACATAAAATAAAAATATCAAAGCATTTTATATATATAACATAGGCAAAACACTAGTTAAATATGGGTGAAACTATCGAATGATATGGTTATATCAGGGCAACAAATTTGATCATATCATATTAGGATATTAAATTCAGATTTATTATTGTTATTATTATTTTCTTCTTAGTTTAGGGTTTATTTATATTATTTAGATTTAATTGTAAGTGAGCCTCATATAAGTTTACATTAGGGGTCCATTATGGTGTGCTTCAGTCTAGAGTCAATATAAATAAAGGTCATAACCAGACATGTAAAGTTACGTAATTTTCAGATCAATAAACTTCTTTTGCCGCACTTGTTGTGTGTCGGTGGGATAATCTCCCTTCCTGGTTCTCTAAAGTACTAAAAAAAGACTTATCGAAGAACAAGTGATTTCGTGACGTCATCCTTATACTTCTCGTTCGTGAATCACTATTTGTTGGGTGAGGGGTTCCGTTTCCAATAGTGGTGGTTCCTAGGTACAAGTTTTCTTTGTGTCACACTCGTATCAAACCTGATTTACATGGCTTTCCGGGAATTGGTATATTTGTGTGTGGATTGTTTGACCGCGTGTTCAAGAAGTTCGTATAATTTAGAAAACTAGATTTTAGTTTTTTTGGATGAAAAATATTTTTCTAGTTTTCTTTTTTAAAACTGTATTTCTTAAAAAAAAATTGAAGTATTTAACATCTACTATGTACGAGTGTAAAATCTATAAAACAATTCTGCAAACATTTTGCAATTTATATATAAAGTTTGGCGGCGATCTCAAATCTTCTACTTATCTATCAAGACATGATGGTGAAAAGAGTTATTTTAAGGATTAGGGAGAAATTGCTCCACATGTTTTTATATTTTTAATAATTGTTTCTAATTTATTGTTATATATTTAATTGCATACAATTTGTCATTAAAAAATATTATATCTCCAATTTGTCTTTTCATCATATTTTCACCTATAAAACTAATAAAAATACATAATGTGATTTATATATGACTAAATTCAAATTTTATATATCTAAAATATCTCTCATTACGAGATAGAGAGTAAGAGAAAAATATTTGAGATTCTAATTAGGGCTTGATAAATTGAGATTTAATACTCAATTTTGATTAGTTATTTACGTAAGCTATTCCACAAATGGCAAGTTTTGAAAAAACTTCATGCATTTTTTTTAAAATTTTTTAATGAGAGGTGTTTTGATCATATTAAATTTGAACTTAGTTATGCACAAATCATATCATGTACTTCTAATAGTTTTCATCGTGAAAATATGAGGGAAGGATAGATTCGAAACACAACTTTTTCAAGATAGATTAGATACAATTAAATATATAAAGATATATAAGACACAATTCCTAATATATAAAAATATGCAAAGCCGAGCCTAAGTTATTCAATGAAAGGAAAATAATAGTAATCCTTGACTAGGCTCCAGAATAAACAAGTGTAATTTGATTTTTATTAGGTAGCTACCAGCTAGTTTACCTGCACTTAACATGTGTTGAATAAAAAAAATTTAACACAAAACATTAATGTGCAAATATTGTCAATATATTTTTTCGATATAAAAAAATTAATTGTGAATTAAGAAGTTGATGCATATATTTATTAAAATAAATGCTAAAAAAAAGTTAATAATACTATGTTGTGAGTAGGTTCTCAAATTAATTTTTAACATATTAGAAGAATGTACCAGTGTTGCGGGTGAGTTTTATTATATCATGATTTTTTTTATTGAGAAATGTAAGCTATTGTTTACACTTGATTATAAAAATTAAAAATATATGAACAGATAAACTAAGAAAGAATTATTAATACTAATTAAATATTAAACAAATAGATAATCTTTCCTATGAAAGCAAAAGGGAGACAAGTATGCAAATATTTAACTCAGAGTTTTTCTTTAATTTATACTTTTTTATATTTTTATCTTAATGAGATTATTTGTTTTACTAATAAACAAATATTTTTTTTATTTTTAGAAATACATCATGCAAATACAATTTATTTATATCAAATATTAAAAGTATTCAAAGATAAATTACAATAATATATTGGAAACATTATACGAATATAAACAAATAAAAAAATTATTATGAAACTAAGGGTAAGAACTTTAAACCTAAAACCAGATTGATAGAAAACCTCACTCAATGATTACCTAAACCAAGGAACTAAAGTTATTGAATGAAAGACCATAATCTTATGATTATAATGAATTCAAGCAGAAAGTATGAAGTAAGAACGCATAAAGACAATTGATCTTTGATAAGTCTAAGAAAAGTTCAATGAAGAACAAAAAATATAAACAACATCACCACACTCAAAATATTATTCTAAAATAATCCAATCTCCTAATAAATAAATAAAAACCTAACTACAAGCTAAATAAACCTAATTATACTAGGTAATAATGTCCTAAACAAGTCTTAAAAATAATAAAAGAGTATTAATCGAAATAAGAAAAAGAATCCTTAACCAACAAGGAAAATAATGTAAATTCTGCACAATAGATTTTGGACCTTATTGCAAGATTCTACCATTGTATTATCACAACAAAATTTTACCCATATAGACAACAAGACCTTTATAATCTCCCAAAAACATTTCAGGCTAATCCAATAGTCGAATTGAAAGTTATGTTTGTTAGCGTAAAATTATGTATTAGAAAAAATAAAGCCCAAAACTGAGTTAAGTTTGTTCAACTCTTGCATGAATCACATTAATTAAAGCTTGATAATTCCTTGTTGAAGTTTGAAACCTTCAATTTTCCCAAGTATTAAGAATAATCTCATTAAGTGCCTTTTTAATCTTCTTGCTTTTGACCTTGTAATTGGCCCAATCAGCACCTTTAATGAATCATTTGATTATTCTTGTTGATTAGCATCATTTCCTCTCATTTTAAAAGGATTTGACCTTAAATCATCACCTACATCAAAGAGTAAATGATTAGAAATATTAACAATAACACTAACATCATACTCATATAAAAGATCTACTTTGTATGCATTATCGTTGATTCATTTGACAACTTGGAATGAACCATCCCCCTATAGCCTACAACTTAGATCTCCTATGGGCTAGAAATTTCTTCTTTCTCTTATGCATCCAAACTCAACACCATTAGGTACACCATTTATAGGCAATACATCCTCATAATCATGCAACAAAGAAACAACAACACTATTTTGCATATGATTGTTAGTATAAAGAACATTCTTAACAATATTATTTCTTGCATAAAAGCTCTCATGCTTCTTTATTTTTCTCTTAACACTCTCTTTTATCCTTTTTGTTTTTCTTCTCTATTTTCCTCTTCATTCTCGTCCAGCTCACTATTCTTTTTTCTCTTGTTTGAATTTGACTTTTTTCTCTCCTTAAAGCTCATGGCATTTTTTTTCACTCCCTCAACCTCACTTTTCCTTTTTAAATTTAATTTTTCCTTGTAAACATGTTTAGATGACAATGGTACAAGAATGATGGATTTTTAAACCTATCATGTACAACCTTCCTATCAAACTACCACAACCTCTCTAATAACAAATGATCCACATGCATAAGAAATACATCACACAAAACTTTATCGCTATATCTCCCAATAAAAAACAAAACCAAAACATGTTTGTTAACCTTCACTTCCCCTCATTCATTTAACCATTGAAGGTCTATGATGCTTTGTAGTATTTAGATTCAACTTCCTAACAAGTATAGTACTAGAAACATTAGCACAACTCCCACCATCAATAATCATATTACATACCTTATTATTGATATGACATCTTGTATGGAAGATATTCTCTCTTTGTTGCTCCAAACCATCCTCATTGACCTAAACATTCAATGCTCATCTAATCACAAGTAATTCACCCTTAAAATAAATACTCTACATCTCTATCACCAGTATCTTCAAGTGGTGGCATCTTCTCATCATTGCTATAAATTTTGGACACAATATCTCCATGATTATGTAATATCATAACTCTTTTATTTGGACATTGATATGCTATATGATTTATTTTGAAACATAAAAAACACATGATTATGAGGTGTTTGAGTATCATACTTACCTCTAATATCAGTGGAGCTTATTTTCTTTTTCCTTAGGTGGTTCGGTTTTAGCTCTCATATTTGGCTTCATTTAGGCAACCCTCTCTCTCCTAAAATCCGACTTCCATGTTGAAAAAAAACCTGAATTTAGACTTGTCATGCAGTGCCATTTCACTTAAGTTACCGTTCCACCTTCATGTGATATGCATCATGTCTCTTAACTCCATATAATATTGCAACTCCACTACATTCATTATGTCATAGTTCAACCCATCCAGAAACCTTACTATAGTAACTTTCTTATCCTCTACTACATTCTCCCAAATCATAGCAACTTTCTATATCTTTATAGTAATCCTCCACACTCTAAGACTCTTGAGTTAGTGATGCGAACCTTGTGATCACGTGGTCACGCTACCCATAATCAAGATTGAGATCTGATCCCGGAAAGCCGAAATAGGTCTGATAGGAGTGTGACACAATGGAAACCTGCCCCAAGGCACCAACACTATTGGATTGAGTAGAATGATGCCACGAAGCCAGTTAATCTTCGATAAGTCAGATTCAGTTCGTTCAAGAGCTGAAGAATGCAAGAATCACTCTCACACGTTAAAACTGAAAAATTCAGAAGTAATTATCATCCAAGCTGCCGAAATTTTAGCTTATATGAGTTTAAATAGTTCTTGAAAAGTTAACCCTAATGGACCCCTTATGTGGACTTAAATGAGGTCCACTTAAAACTGACCCAAAACCCTAAACTAAAAAGCCCATAACCTGATCCAAACAAGCCTTGGATCCTAGCTCAAAACAAAGTTTTAATTAAGCCCAAACATGAAAGAAAATAATAAAAATAGCTAATTTGTCATTAAATATCACTAGCTTTTCTTTCCTTGCGTAGCTAGGATGAATGAGGAATCCTTATAAGAAAAGGATTTTGAAACATTAAGGAATCCTTGCCACACTTGGAGATTATACTGCAGCTCATTAAAGATCTTAGTGGAACTAGGAAATTCCCAAAACCAGCTGCCACATCCTTTTAGGAAAAGAATCCTAGCCAAATAGGAAGTCCACAAGTCAAAAGGAAATAAATAACAAAATTCGTACAGTCTCTGTTGACCCATGTTTTGATGCCTTCCCAAACTCTGATTGAGCTAAAATTTCACACCTAGGTAGGAAAACATGTCAGGAGACTGCACGTAAAATTTCAGCTCGATCCAACGGTCGGACTGAGAATTATGATTGTTGCCGTAAAACTTGATAGTTGCACATTTTACGTCAAAATCCGAATTTGACCTTTCCTGGATCGTATAACTTTTAGTTTAGGGTTTTTGGGTCAGTTTTATATGTGAGTCAGTTCTATACAGTGTTGTTGGAGAAAGATGTTAACAATAAGGGAATTCCGAAGGCTTAAACAAGAGGCTACTGGAGTCGCTACTAATCCTATTCAAGATTCGAGGGCGAATCTTCTTGAAGAGGGAGGGAATGATACGGTTCAGCCTTGTGATACGACCAAAGTAAGGTCAGATTCGGATTTTGACGTAAAAAGCGCAACAGTCCAGGTTTACGGAAACAGTTATAATTCTTAATCAGACCGTTGGATTCAGCTAAAACTTTATGTGGACTCTTCAGACATGTTTTCCTACTATGGGTTAACATTTCAGGTCAATCGGACTTTGGGAAGGTACCGCAATACTGGTCTACAGAGGCTGTATGAATTTTGTTATTTACTTCCATTTGACTTGTGGACTTCCTATTTGGTTTGGATTCTTTTCCTATAAGGATGTGGCAGCTGGTTTTGGGAATTTCCTAGTTCCACTAGGATCTTTAATGAGCTGCAGTATAATCTCCAAGTGTGGCAAGGATTCCTTATTCATCCTTTTCTTATAAGGATTCCTTATTCATCGTAACTACACAAGGAAAGAAAAGCTAGTGGTATTTAATGACAAATTAGCTATTTTTATTATTTTCTTTCATGTTTGGGCTTAATTAAAACTTTGTTTTGAGCTAGGATCCAAGGCTTGTTTAGATCAGGTTATGGGCCTTTTAGTTTAGGGTTTTTGGGTCAGTTTTCTATGTGGGTTAGTTCAGCCCACAAGGGTAGATCCATTAGGGTTACTTTTAAGAACTATTTAAACACATGTAACCTAAATTTCGACAGCTTTGAGGATAATTACTTCTGAATTTTCCAGTTTTAACGTGTGAGTGATTCTTGCATTCTTCAGTTCTTCAACGAACTGAATCTGACTTATCGAAGATTAACTAGCTTCGTGGCGTCATTCTACTCAATCCAATAATGTTGGTGCCTTAGGGCAGGTTTCCGTTGTGTCAAACTCCTATCAGACTTATTTCGGCTTTTCAGGATCAGATCTCAATCTTGATAGTGGGTTGCGTGATCACGAGGTTCGCATCACTTTTTCTCCCCCAAATAGCGGTGATAATTGAAGATCAACTTAACTTTTTTTCCCCGACTTTAAATATATCTTGAGATAATTCCTCTCCTAAAATTCTATGATTTTCATCTCAATATTTTCAAAGTTTCTATCCAAGCCATCATGATACATAAAATCACTTTTTACACCCCTATATAAGTTTTCATATTAATGAAATCGCTCATCTTTTTGGTTTCTAAGCCACCAAAATCTATCATGTTGGTTGATTGATGCATGGTCAAGATCTTTGGTTTCTTCATCTTCATTCTTGTCAATAAATTCATCTAAAGGTGGGGTAACATGTCTTTCATGTCTTCTGATATTATGACCCATTTGCATTGACTCCTTTAGTAAACGACCTCTTGTCGTTTTATTTTGTAAAAAACCTCACCAAACCTCAACCTCATATTCATCCTCTCAAATTGTTGTTGCAACTCATAACATCAAGAACACGTTTTCCTCCTCCTTCGTAGATGATAATCCATCTTTGAAAGACATAATTGAAATCTAAAATTTCACTTTAGTAGGAATAAATATTCTCACACTCTCTCATGTGGTTACACTCAATATGAGGTCACTCCACTCATGTTTCAATCAATTCTTGCCTTTCACAATAATACGCTCACCTTTTCACCTTTTACCTCTCATGCTCGCCTTTTAGTTTCTTACAGAACTAATGAAAAATAACCAAATAATCTCGATTGCATAATGTTTAGTGAATTACAAAAAAAAAAACAAAAATGAAGATGAAGATGAATTACAAAAATAAAACGATAGCGAAAATGTAAACAAAAATGAACACAAAAATGTATACAAAAACTAAAATGAATTCAAGAAAGACTCTATATAACCCAAAACCACAAGAGAGTTTAACTAACCTGAGTTTATAGCAACACACAAACAGAATCTAATGATGGCATACAATGATTCTGTAGACATTAATTTGTGATTTTCTAAAATAACCTAAACCCAAAGTGTGCTCAAATAATCCAAAATCAATATCAAGTTAACATTAACCATAATAAATTGAAATGTTTTTCTTAAGTCCTGGATTCATTTTTTTTTGTAAACCTAATTTGCAAAAAAATAAACTTTCTATTTCACTTTTTTTATACTACAACGATTCGGCGATAGCTTTTTCTAACATAAAACCTTGTCATTTTTTATAATATTGGTGTAAAAATCAAGACTGAAAAACAACAAAAAAATCAAGACTGAAAAACAACAAACAAATAATACAAAAAAATTAAAGATAGATAGATGAATCTAATTTTAGAGCTTTCCTCTTATACCAACTAATGTGAACCCAGGGTAAGGACCCTTAAACACATAAACAAGATAGAAACAACCCAAGAAAGTTAAAATCAAATTGATAGAAAATCCAGCTTGGTGATTACCTAAACCAAAGAATCAAAATTATTGGATGAGAGACCCCAACCTTATAATTATAATGAATCACAAACTAGAAGTATAAAGGAAGAACACCACAAAGATAGTGGATCTTCTATATGTCTAAGAAAAGTTCAATTAAGAACAAAAAGTATGAGCGACCTCGCCACATACAAAATATTTTTATGAAATAATCCAATCTCTTAAAAAAACTAAATATAAGCTAAATAACTCTATTTATACTAGGTGAAAATGTTCTAAATAAGGCAGGGAAAATAATAAAAGAGTATTAATCCAAATAGAAAAAAGAATCTTAAACCACCTATAAAAATAATGTAAATCCTACACAATAGCTTTTGAACCTTATCGCAAGGTTGTTTTTAATATCTGATCATAAAAAATTTTAATTCTATAGAAAACAAGGCCTTTAAAATCTTATGGTAAAATTGCAACTCGATACAACGATTGGATCAAAAGTTATGTTTATTAGCATAAAACTATGTATTAGGAAAAATAAAGCCCAAATTCTAATTAAACTTGTCCAACTCTTGCATAGTTCACATTAATTAAATCCTAATCATTCCTTGTCGAAGTATGAAACCTTGACTTGCCCTGGATATTATGAATAAGCTCATTGAGTGCCTCTTTAATCTTCTTACTCCTTGACCTTGTGATTGGTCCAATCAACACCTCTAATAGATCATTTGTTGATGTTTATTGATTCTCATCAAAATTCCTGTTTAAAAAAGGTAAACTAAGAGAGTATTAATTTAGATTTAATTAAAAAATAAATACAAGGTGTATGTATGTATCTAAGGATATTAATTCAAATATAAAAAATAAACAAAAGACAGAAAATGTGTCTGGCTTGAAAACTTAAGGCCATGCAATTGGGCTAATCTTTTTGTTCGTGTCATCCGCTCTTTTCTTAATGGATGACAGGTTGTTCGTTATGGTGGACAGGTAAACTTGTGATCATCTGTAATATTTTTCAGTCAAGATCCAAGTTTTAAGACTTTAAAAATTTATTTTCAACTTAATTTTACCCGAAAAACCTAAAATACACCTTTAGAATGTTCATAAATCGATTTCTTAACTGAAAACATCACTCAATTTTTTCAAAAAACAAAAAATTAAATTGAAACAAATTCATTTCTCAACCGATTTATGAAACTTATTGAAACTTATTTTCTCCAGCAAAATGAAGGGTAAAAAACACCTTATTGAAACTTTTGTCATCAAATAAAACTTGTTAACACCAAGAATGAAGTTTTTGGTTGCTAGAATATAGATAACCAATAACTTTCTCTCTACAACTGTCTTTTGACAACTTTATCTTTCCTCTCAAACAAGGGATCTAAAAGTGAACAAATCAAAGGCATCGAATGAAAAATCTTAAGGCATTTTTTTTTATATCAAAAGGCACCAAATGAATGATATTAGGTAAAGAAAGGCTACATTTTCCCTTCACTTTCAATTTTGGTCACTTTATTTTAATTTTTTGTATTGAAAAAACCAAATCTTTTTTTATATATAAAATTAACCATCAACCCAATGTCAAAATATTTTTTTACATCACGATAATCTAATAGAAAATAAATCAAAACAAATTACCAAGCTCAATCCCTAATGAATGCAACATAGAAAGGTGAAATTAATAAAAACAATGTTAGATAATGGAGTACAGAAATTAGACAAAAACAAAAGAGAATTACTATTACAATTCATAGATTTTTCGCTTACATGTTATAATGCATGTATAATGAAAACACAACATCGTTTAACTTTTTGTTAATTTACTATACATGTCATTAAATCTTTTTGATAGATATATTCAATGAGTTATGTATGGAAAATTAATAAGCCTTCTCCTAATCATAATAAGGCATAAGTCTATAAAGGAAACCTCATCAAAATGCCATATTGTGTGCTATGATCCTATATAGCAATCTAGGTCTTATAAAATCAAGTCTTGACTTTTAATTTGTACACCCAGTGTGAATCATGTCTACCGGTATGCATTATATCATACACAAATCCCTTAATGGTTGGGATAATTTTCTTCTCAAAGACATGAGGCCCTTCATTGCTAATATCCAAAATATTTGCTAATATAACACAATTAAACTCTATTGCTTTATTTTGAAGGCTATTTATAATTCCAGGTTCTCTCATATTATCAAAGAACATCCTAATAAGAGTAAGGTATGTGGGTTTTTTCATGTTATAAATGCTACTTCAAGCGAAAAACTTAATGGGGCAGCCTTGAATTACCCTACATATGACAAGAAGGGCCTTGGTAAGAGCTTTAGAAACGTGGCAACATTGCTTGTGGCCCAAGGAGTTTGTGATACATTTTGATCATGAACCATTGAAGCACTTGAAAAGGCAAGGTAAGTTGAGTAGGAGACATGCTAAATAGGTTGAATTTATTGAAACCTTTCCGTATGTGATCAAGTATAAGCAAGGAAAAGAAAACATTGTGGTTGATGCACTTTCACGCAGGTATGTTCTTTTATCTACATGGGGGCGAGTTGATGGGTTATTTTGGTATTGTTAAGACTTTGGATGTGTTGCTTGAGCATTTTTATTGGTCTAAATGAAAAAAGATGTTCAATGCATATGTGAAAAATGCATAACTTGTAGGAAAAAACGTATAGGATTCAATTTTTGAAAAAATGTATCCACATGGCTTGTTTATCCCTTTCCCTATACCTAAGGAACCATGGGTAGACAATTCAATGGATTTTGTCGTAGGTTTACCTAGGTCAAAATGGGGTAGGGATTCAATTTTTGTAGTTGTTGATAGGTTTTCAAAGATGACACCTTATTCCATGACATAAAACCGATGATGCAACTAACATTGGTGATTTGTTCTTTAGGGAGATAGTACGGCTTCACGGGGTCCTTAAGAGCATTCTGTTTGATAGAGATGTTGAATTTCTTAGCTATTTTTGAAAGGTGTTATGGGGCGAATTGGGTACTAAACTATTGTTTTCAACTACTTGTCATCCTCAAACAGATGGACAAACTGAAGTAGTTAATAGGACCTTAACACAACTTATGTGTGCTGTCATTCAAAAGAACTTAAAGAATTGGGAAGATTGTTAGCCATTTATAAAGTTCGTATATAATTGTAGTGCTCTACTATTGAATTTTCACCATTTGAAATTGTGTATAGATTTAACCCTTTAACTTTCATGGATTTGATTCCTTTACCTTTTGATGAAAGGGTTAGTTCGGAAGGTAATCATAAAAGCACAGGTGGTGAAGATACTCCATGAGAGTGTGCAACAATAAATTGAAAAGAGGAACCGTGTGTATGCGACCAAAGCCAATAAGGGGGGCAAACATGTTGTCTTTCAGTTCGGCAATTGGGTTTGGGTGCGGTGTATATGCGCAGGAGAGATTTCCGACCCATAGGAAATTAAAGCTACAACCACGAGGAGATGGGCCATTTTAGATCCTTGAAAGGATCGATGACAATGCTTATAAAATTGATTTGCCAAGTGAGTATGGTTTTAGTACTACCTTTAATGTTTTTTTTATCTTACTTTAATTGATGTAGGTGATGATTCGAGATTGAATCATTTTGAAGAGAGAGGGGATGATGAGGATCATGCTAACACCAAGCGTAATCATGCCAACGACCCATTAGAGGAGGTGCCAATTGGGCCAATTACAAGAGCTAGGGAAAAGAAGCTTAAGAAAGCATTCTGATGTGCATCATGGGAATTATAATCCATCTTGTAAAGCTAAAACTAATATGCAAGAGGATTCAGATGGTCCAATGACAAGAGCGAGAGCAAAACAACTACAAAGGGCCTTGACGAGTCAAATTAGAATGATTGAAGCTGCGTCGGAGTTAAAAATTAGCAATCAGTTTGAATTTGGTTCAAGGATGTTTATTTGCCTACAATTAGAACTTGAAGATG
>Ga0307517_10006814_pt1 | contig 16804 bp, 7 predicted proteins | sample 23_EM_MG_FD_194515 | JGI IMG/M metagenome (GOLD analysis project Ga0307517, IMG submission 194515) | Populus trichocarpa ectomycorrhiza microbial communities from riparian zone in the Pacific Northwest, United States - 23_EM | ecosystem: Host-associated > Plants > Roots > Unclassified | place...
TATTATTATTATTATTATTATTATTATTATTATTATTATTATTATTATTATTATTATTATTATTATTATTATTATTATTATTATTATTATTATTATTATTATTATTATTATTATTATTATTATTATTTTACAGTTTTTTTTCAGTTTTAATTTACAATGTATATAAAGCTAATTATATTAATAATTAAAATTAAGGTTGTGAGATTCCATATCATATGTATACCACTCCATATGAGACAGCAAACCAACGAAGAGAGGCACTTATTACTCTCCGAAGACAGTATGAATCTGACTTAGCACAAAATGAGTATGCTACGGCATTAGGATTGGAAGTGCCATTTCCAAATCGGCTGCTAAAGACCCGGAAGGAGGATAGAAGAGGTGGTATCGAGTAGTTTATATACCGGGAGAGAATTCTCAACCCCCTTCTCTCTTCCTTTACAACTCAGCTGGCGACTGAATTCCCGCAGAGAAATATCATGATATTCCTCATGCGTGACTTGGTTTTACAAAACTGGTTTGACCAGCAAGCTCACCGGATTTAAATACAATTGAGACTATTTGGACAGAGTTAAAAGATACTTTACATGAGCAAATTGAGCCCAAAATGACTGCTCACCAAATTAGACTTGTCCTTGAAGAGGTAAAAATAATCTATACTTTAAATTAATTTAATGTAAATTAATTTTAATTTTATTATACTTACATCTATTCTAGGCTTGGAATAATGATCCTGAAGAACGAGTCAATTTTCATATTAACTCAATACATGAACGAATTCAAGCATCTATTAATGATGGAGGTGGAAACAACTTTAATTTTATCATAAATAATATTTTATTTCTAATGTTTAATGGTTTATTTATTCTTTGATATAATATAATGTATAATAACTTTTTATTTTTTGTTTATTTTTCTGTTTGTGTTGAATTTTATACCATGAGGCTTTTATATGCACCTCCCTGCACCTCCTTGCGCCACCATGCACGTCCAGTCCATTTCACAAACGGCAAGATACGACGAGTACAAGGGACAGGCATAACTTCGTGGTACAGAGCCAGGGTGTGTGTCTTAGAAGCAATGGAACGGTGTGACATTTGGGAGTAGATATAAATACTTAGACTATATAAGGAAAGTACCAGAGGAGCTTAGATAAAAGAAAAGAGAAAGAAATAATACACATAATTGTGCTAAGTATATGATATAAACGAAAGTATTAGAGCCTGTTTGGCTACAACTGTTCCGTTCTGTTCTCCCATACAAATAGCCCTTTTTCCTTCTATTTCAAAACTGTGAGAAGGTCATTTTCACAGCAGAAACCGTCGCCCAACGGAACAGAACCGTTGTAGCTAAACAGGCTCTTAGAATAATAATAGATTTCACAATAATAATAGTAATAATAAAAATAAAAATAAACAAAGAACATTACGGTAAACTTAAAAGAAGCTGTGTAAAAGAAAAACTAAGATATAAGCAAATTGACTCAGTACAGGTAGTATCCAATTTCAAGAATACATAAAGTGAAAGAAGAAAAGAATTCCAATAATAATAGTGAAAATAATAATAAATAATAATAAATAAAAAAGACTTAAAACCGAGTATGTCCTCCATTAGCAGCAAGAACTGCTTGAACACGCTCAGGCATACTTTGTAATAAAAGCTCCAAATCTTGTGAAGAAATATTATCCCACTCCTCCTGAATTGCATCGCACATTACATCGTTGGTTTGAGGGCCGGGAGTGCGACTGTGAATTCGAGATTTGATAAGTCACCAGACTCCCTCAATCAAATTGACGTCTGGTGCACACGCTGCCCAGGGAAAGACATAGTTAGCCAGACCCTTGTCCCTATATACCTTTTTAGTATAGTTATCAGTATGAGGACAAGCCCCGTCTTGTACAATATAAACATAATCTTCTGTTTCTGTGAAATATTATACCAGAATTTTGTAAGATCTGGTACAATATACTCACAATACCCCTTCGCATTAATTGTTTTCCCCATTGATTTTTTATCCCAAAATATTAATAGCCCTTTCTGAGTTCCATAAAAACATCCCCAAACATGAACAGTCTCGAGTTTTTTGAACTGTGGAAGCAGACAAGATTGATCAAACTCCTCGGCTGCGGTTCGGGTAACATAGACACGACCTGGTGATCCTCCAACATTAAAGGCACTCTCATCGGTCCAGATTACCTTCTTCCAATCTTCGACCTTTCAGCTTATAAACTGCAGAGCCCACTCTCTTCGATCCTAATTATTCAAATCTTGTTAATAATCAATCTGAATAGTACTATGTATTGTAATAAGATAAAGTAAAAGATAATAGTTTAAATTAATATTGAAATTGAATTAATACTGATGATAAATATAAATAACTACCTATAGCGAAGTACAAGTGAAAGAAAATAAAGGAAAATGCATAAACAAAATAGTTATAAAAATAAATATAAAAAAAACAAGATAGAGAAAAGAGAAAAGGAATACTTACGTTCAAATGAGAGGGCTTAAGAAATGGCTTGACTCTAGCAACACGCCTATGATAACCTTCGGAAGCTAGCGAATGTCGTAGGGTTTTTTCCGAGGCAGTGATTCCTGCCATGTAAGCAATCTCTATCAAAGGCTTTCGACGATTCTCAGCCGATGCGGTTGCAAGGGTAATTAGCTGCTTTCATGCTCCTGATCCTAGAAGATGCTTGCGGCCACGAGTGGATGGCCGTTGGGAGGTAACTCGTAGTTGGCAAATTCGAAAGACAGTAGTTAAAGCCACTCCGGTAACTGTGGCAATCTGTCTATAGGTCCAGCCCGTGAACTGCTTCAAGGCTCGAATCTTGGAACGGAATAAAGAGGAAATTTCATAGCCTGTAACGGAACCTTGACTGCTTGGAATATCAACCCAAGGGGAAGCCTTAGAGGCAATTACCTGGTCGGTGATAAAGCCTGTACGGTTGAACTTGAGCTGTCGGAGTTATCTGTATCTTCCTTAAACTGTTAGTAATTAGAACTGCAAACTTTCTTAAACAATAAAAGAAGATAGAAACTAAAAAAACAAAACTCTTAAACATAATATTGATGGGAAAAAATAAAACGAGAAAAAATTAATAATAAAAATTAAAAATTAAAAAACAACATAAAAAGAGATAAAAAAGAAAAGGAAAAAATAACCAAAAAAAGAGAAAGAAAATGAAAAGAGAAAAGAAAAAGGGCAGATTGGAAATGGGAGCTATGTAGAGGGTGAAGGTTAAGAGGAGGGTAGAAGGGGAGATATAGACGCTAGGTATCAGGAAGGAGGAAAGGTAGAGAGAAGCGGGGGAGTTTAGGTTGAAAAATATAATCGTGCCAAGGTTGCGGTGTGTGACCGAAACCTTGGTACAATTAGAGAGGGTGGGAGAGGAATTAGGGCTTGGTTGGAGCCTCTTTTTCTTCATTTCAAAGCGGGGAAAAAAATATTTTCATAGCTGTAGTTCACATCTAATAGAATTACCTTATTTTTATAAAACAACTTTTAGGTTAGTATAAAAATAGAGAATGGTGAATACAAGCGTAGGAGAAAAATATATATATTTGCAAAAGTGAAAGAAGAAAGAAAAAGAAAAAGGAAAAATTACCAGATAAGGGCAAGATGATTGATGATTCCGGGGAGAATGGATTAGAGAGAGAGGATAGTGAGAGGGAGAGTGGAGTTGTAGGAGTAAGATCATAAGAGGATGAAGAAGAAGACTCAGGCATTGGAGTTATCGCTTTAGATTTATCGTGAGTTAGAGGCATCGAAGAGGGAGAACTAGTAAGTAGAGGAGGTAGAGTATTGGGAGGATCTGTTGCGGTAAACCCATAGGAAGTCATTTTCCTTGAGACGACTAAGGAACTGCTTGTGATAATACTTTTTACTTAAATGCTGAACATATTCCACTCTTTATGCTTCAAATATATTCTATTATTGCTATTAATTTTCTATCTCATGATCATCATACGTTTTCTAGTCATGCCACTATAATCAGTCAAACGGATCACATTCATGGTCTTAGCATGATTACTTTTTATTTTTATTTTGGAATCTATGAGAAAACCTGGTTGTTGGGTATCGGGTGATCAAGTCACCTTTTGTTTAACACAGTCAGCTTACCAGGTAATGCTGTTCCATGTATTCTTCCCGAATTCACATTTTTAACCCTGCCCTGTACCACGAATTTATGCCTGTCCCTTGTACCAGCGAAACTCGGACCCTCCCTACAGAATACCATCCAAGTTTTTTTATCCCAGCGAAAACACAACGTTTCACCCACAGCCAAGAAACTAATATTTCAACTTTTAGGCGAGGAGGCACCATCAAAAAAATTCCTAAAAAATTACCAATTTCTTGAAAAATAAGCGAGACCAAGGTGTATTTCTTTGGTACTTTTTTGCCTCAAAAGCCAGCTGGTAGAGAAATGAAATTTATCTGAAAACCCGATTTCTTATAGTGCCAAGCATGGTGATAACACAGCTTGCAAGGATGCCTGCCATTGGCATTTTCTTAAACAGAAGATCATTGGTTTAATTTTTAAGCTGTGGGTGAAATGTTGCGTTTTTGCTGGGATAAAAAAACTCTGATGGTATTCTGTAGGGAGGGTCCGAGTTTCGCTGGTATTGAATGGTTTTCTCATCTACTGGCCTTCGGAGGATTTTTTGTTTGGCCCAAACATCGGGGGGATCGTGGGGCTTTGCCCGTATTCGCAGTGTAGCGAAACGCAAGATTTTCGCTGTGCATCACTCTTGAGCAAGATAAACGCGTCGGGGGGTAGCACTACAGTAGAACAGGTGTGGAATTCTCTGCCATGTGGGGTGTCAATTAAGCGAGAAGATCTACCGTACCGGTAGCCTGGCAACCAATTAGGGTACAAATACAGTACCTCGTCTAGGGTTGAAAGTTTTTCTCGCGATTGAAACAAATCTCTAACATCGCAAGGAAAATAAAAATCAGTGCCGCTAGAAGTTCCTAGATCCTAACTATTTTCGCAATCTGGCAAGAATCATACCAGAGAGGGTGAAGGCTGACGTTGGTGCTGGAGAATGGTATACAAGACTTTAAGATTTCAATTCTACTGTTTGAAGTTGCTGGAATTATTATCATAGTGTTTCATTGGGATATTACTCCAGCAGTTGTAAGCGGGTGTCCGCGCTTACCTGCATCCAAACGACCATGGTTTCTCCTGCGGGGGTAAAGGGCAGGGTGCTGTTGGAACAAATTTGGTGGAGATTGAGAGTGCCCCGGATCATCGGCGAGGTTGCACAAATCACCCCGCTTTTCGTCAGCCCTTCGGAATTCTTGTAGCAGACTATCTCCGCGTCCAGTGTCTACAATATCCTAGCCTACGAAAGAGAGAAAATGTCGCAATCCTTCAGTCATAATACCCACTCTTTTAACTACGCTGTTAGCGTGTCGAATAACTTTACGGTTGCCGATGACCGATCTAATATCCTAGCTTGGCTATCCCCGTTGGATCCCAAGTTACGACATCGGGACATTCAAGATCACCGAGTCGAAAATATAGGGGAATGGCTCTTACAAACCGAGGAATTCAGAAGATGGCGCGCCGGTAGTGAGGGTGGTGAATCCGATAAGGAAGTTTTGTTTTGCTATGGGGATCCAGGAGTCGGGAAGACATATATTAGGTAACAACGACGAACCTCAGGGAAGAGAAGAAAAGGGGAAAGTGCTGACAAGCCGTGATATTAGCTCGTTGGTGGTAGACAGCTTGTGTGATCAGGCTAGAAGACAAAATGTTAGTGTTGCGTGCTTTTATTTCGACTTTGCTGCCCACAATGAGCAATCCCCCGCAAACACGATGGGCGCCTTGCTGAAACAAGTTGTTGGCGGACTTGAGGAAATCCCGGTAGAGATATCGCAAGCATATCAAGACCAAAAAAAGGCAATTGGTGGACGGGGACCCCGGCTTCCCGATATTGTGAAGATGCTACAAACTACCACCTCACAAGAGCGCACATTCATCTGCATCGACGCTCTTGATGAATGTGTGCCGGGCCACCGAGCCAAGCTTCTTAGTTCGCTGAACCAGATTCTCCGGGAGTCTCCAGGTACTAGAATATTCGTGACAGGAAGGCCGCATATTGGGCCTGAGATCGGAAGGCGTCTGGGTGGAAGGGTGAAGAGTTTATCGATATGTCCCAAAAGGGGTGATATTGTCACATATCTCCGCTCTAAGCTAGAAGAAGACACAACCCCAGATGCGATGGACAGTAGACTGGAGGCGGACATCTTGAGGAAAATTCCTGAAGATATATCTGAAATGTATGTAGGAGCCACGGCACTAGGAAAGCTACCTCGGGCATCCGCTAACAGATACATATCTAGGTTCTTGCTAGTCTCGCTGAATATCGATGCGGTCCTCCAAGAAACCACAATCCATCGTCGGCGGCAAAAGCTCAACTCAATGACCGATGGCTTAGGGTTAGGGGATGCATATGGGGCAACACTGGGTCGGATAAAGGCGCAGGGTGGAGAGAAGGCGAGGCTTGGAATGGCCACTTTAATGTGGATATCTCACGCCGAGCGGCCCTTGAAGGTCGATGAACTGTGCCATGCTTTAGCAGTCGAAATCGGGTCGCCGGGTCTCGATACCGACAATGTTCCTTCGATGAGTACATTACTAGCTTGTTCTCAAGGACTTGTTGTGGTAGACAAGGAGTCTTCCACTATCCGATTAGTTCACTTTACACTTCAAGAATACCTCCAGGCTCATCCCGACCTTTTCGGCGCAGCTCACTCGACAATGGCAGAAATTTGCTTGAGTTATCTGAATTCCCCACAGGTCAAGGCCATTTCAACCAGTTCCTCCCTTGAGCTTCAAGGCACACCTTTTCTCCAATATTCTTCTCTATATTGGGGAGTGCACGCAAAAAGGAAGCTTTCGGATTGCTCGTGGCAGCTTGCGCTGAAATTATTTGGCGACTACAACAACCACATGTCCACCAAAATCCTGTTGAGAGCACAGAAACTCTATTATAATGGTGTTGATTTCGATAAAGTTTCCCTGTTCGGTGGTCTACACTGTGCATCTTTCTTCGGGATTGTTGAGATTGTAGCTGGGTTGGTAGAGACCGAAGGTTATGATATCAACCAGATGGACTGTGAGGGTAATACGCCTCTCGCGTGGGCTGCTCACAATGGACACGAGGGGGCGGTACAAGTGCTGCTCGGGCGGGACAACGTCAACCCCGAAAAATCAGATAACTGCGGCCAAAGACCACTCCATCATGCTGCTAAGAGGGGGCACGAAGGAGTGGTGAAAATACTTCTTGGACGGGGTGACATCAACCCTGACAAGCCAGACGGCTGGGGCCAAACACCACTCTATTGTGCCGCTAGGAACGGGCGCGAGGGAGTGGTGAAATTGCTGCTCGGGCGGGACGAAGTCGACCCCGATAAGTCAGATACATTCAACCGAACACCACTCAATATTGCTGCCCGCTACGAGCACGAGGGAGTAGTGAAAGTACTGCTTGCACGGGACGAGGTCAACCCCGATAAACCAGATAAAGACGGACAAACACCACTCTGGTGGGCTTCTTCCAATGGGTGCGAGGGAGTAGTTAAAATACTACTCGAACGGGGCGACGTCAACCCCGACAAACCAGATATCGACGGCCAAACACCCCTCTGGTGGGCTGCCGGTAATGGGCGCGAGGGAGTGGTGAAAATACTACTCGAACGGGACGAGGTCAACCCCGACAAACCGGATAACCTCGGCCGAACACCCCTCTTCATTGCTGCCTGCTATGGGCGCGAGGGAGTGATGAAAACCCTGCTCGCACGAGGCGTTAACCCCGACAAACCAAATACCAACGGCCGAACACCACTCCATTGTGCTGCTTGGAATGGGCGGGAGGGCGTGGTGAAAATACTACTCGCACGGGATGACGTCGACCCTAACAAATCAGACAAAGATGGCAAAACACCACTCGATCGGGCCACTGAGAAAGGGCGCCTGGGAGTGATAGCACTGCTCCGACCCTAGAATCTGCCAGCCTATCATAAGGTCGAGGAGTCATCATCCCCTCACCTCTAATGCGGATACCCCATGTGTCACCCCACATGGGCCGCAACAGCTCCACAACACATCTATCGCCGGCCTTGCCCCCCCCCCTTTCACCCCCGCCCAACCTCCCCCGGTGGCTCAAGTCCCTACCTTTCTCTAATTCCTCCCCCTCCTCCAGGAATAATCCTGCGTCGGAACCTCAGCCTAATTATTTCTCTTTCGTTCGAAGCGAATGCTGTCCAAAATCCTATACAGATATTCCTACAGTATGTCGTCAAGTCATGATTTATCAATCTCTATTTGTAGTCTCGATTTTGGCATCGGTAATTAGGGATATTTCTACTCTATTAAGATAAGCTGGGGTGGCACAATATCTCCATCCTATTTACTTTTTTCTTCTTGTTTTCTGGTTGCGATATATCCTCCGTGCGCACCGATTGTTTCTTTAATTTCTCCACAATTCCATTCTTCCCCCTCCACCCCACCACAATTGTACACACGTGGGATATTGAGATATGGATAGAGAAAAACGTACAAAGTTCAAGGATTTCTGGCGACTTGGGAAAAGCGGCGGAAAGTTAGGTGTTAATTGAGCTATTACAGTAATGATTTGTCCCTGCAACGGGCGCACTTTAACGAAGTTTATATACTACCCCCGTCGGGTACCCGGCCCGAAGCCAGATCCGGATGACCCACTCTTTCCATCCTTCTCCATCTAAGGAAAGCTAATGTAGCAAGAAGTCTCTTATCCCCGGAGCCAGCCCCCCACTCAACAAGTCTCATAATATTGATCTAAATTCATAAAACTCACCCTTCAGCCAATCCCTTTACGCATAATTTTTGGTATAGATCACCCCCACCACCTATGATTTTAGAGAGTACCACTGAAGAGGAGGAGCAAATTAGGTTCACAATATTTTTGTTTGCAAGAGTGGAGTTGATTTTCGATTTGGGCTCTAAATTCTGTTTCTTTTCCTCCTCCTCACACTATGATGGAGTAACCCCATCGTGGTATGTTAGGTTAGGGCACACTTGTAGGTGTGAGCAGGGCTATTGACCAGACCGCGCGGCGGTGACTGGTGTTGTGTGGTAGGAGCCCACTGTGCGGGCCACCACAAACTGTATCTAGTCTGAGCTGCGTTCCTTTCTCTGGATGATCACTTCTCATGATCAACACACACTCCTTTGCGAACACACTTGTCATATACATCGAATATCGAGCACATCTCAGTTTTCCTATCAGCGACTGACCCGGATCGTTCTCGTGACGACAGTTCCGATCATAGCTGTGTCCTTGCGGTGCCTGTACGACGGCATATTCCCTGCGCGGAAACCAGACCTCCATCACACTATGCTAGTGTAAGCCCACCTCTCCCTATTCATCCGCTCTTATCCCTTTATTAAGACCTGCGGTGGTTTCTTTATATGCACTGGTGTGTTACTGCGCTGTATCGTATTATACCGTATAGTACGCCAGGCAAGTTTACAGTCACAACACTATATAGTAGCGAGTGACGTTCTATGACTCCTTCACACATCCGGGCTTGCTCATATCATACACCATCATCTTGTTTCCGCACACTACTCTTTTTTCTTCTCATTTTCTTTCCCCACCCAGCACCAACTAACTGTCGAGCCTAGGGTAACTCTCCTGCTTCCACCCTGAGTAGGGAGCTCCAATGGCCTTGCCCATTTCTCTGGGGTTATATTTGAGTATTTACGGTAATAGCGCGCCAGACCGTATCATAGGCAAGTAATATCGCATGGTAAATCAAGGACGTAGAAAACTTAACCCTGCTTCGGTGGTGTGTATGAGCAAATCAAAGCGGAGTTAAGTATTTTCTGTATGGGCTGCGCTAACTGAATATGCAACCAACCGCATATCCTCCCAAAAGCGAGAAAGGCTAGGAAGGACGGCACTTCAAGTAGACATCAGCGACAACTAATCCCCACTTTTGTCCCCCAGCGATAGGACAGCCAGGGAACCCTTCCCTTGTTTCGTGGGCGGCAAAACCATTGGAGATATTTATTTACTGATGCTAGCTCGGAGCATTCATGCAAATTCTGGATAAACTTGGCCGGGCCCAATACCACTTAGGGTAGCCACTACCCCTCTTAAGGACTAATACCGCAGCGAATCCGCCTTTCCGGGGATAGTAACCGCCATACAGGAAATAGCGGCGGGTGGTTTATCTAGAACCTCTGGTATCTACTGGCCTTCCGAGGTTTTTTTTGTTTGACCTAAACATGTTTTTTTTGGGGGGGGGGACAGTGATAAAACGTGGGGTTTTACCGTCCATTCGTCCTCCTAAGTGGGAGAGCAAAAGGGCGGGTAAGGAGAATTGGTGGTATGGGGACAAGGCTTGATATGATAGGACTTGAACAGGTGTGGAATGTCCTGCTATGAGGGGTGTCAATTAGACGAGAGGATCCAGCGTCGCAGTCAGGTACCGTTACAGATGAAGTTTGGCTTTCCTCTCTTGCTATTTTTTAGCTTATCTGCGAATAACTAAGAATAGATAGCGGTTCATGATCTCTGCATAGGAAGGCGTCACGTTTTCTGCAGGGGTGGCTGTAGCCTAGTCTTGGCAGACAGGGGGGCTCCTTGTAAGGTTGCGATCCTTCACTTCTCTCGCGCTTTCTCCCCACCACGACGACGACAACGACGGGAACACAGGGAACCGTTTGGACTGTGAATTGAGGAAGGAAGATTTGTGATAGCGGATAGCGAGAGAAGGACCTCCTGTATCTAGTTAGTCGGACAACAAGCAAGGTTGGGCTTTCTTTGCAGTTGGATTTTTTCTCTTTGCGGTTCTCTGGGTTGGTTTTTGAATAAGAGGTTTGCGAACTAGCCTAGCGGATTTGTTTCTAGAAGGGATTTCTTGTTTGTGACATTTGTTTGCCCGTACCGGTACTTCTCCCGTTTCGCAGAGTAGATACACTTGCCCGGGTTCCTTCCTTTTCAGTACTTGTACTAGACCGTAAAATCTTATGAAATCCACAATCTCCGCACGAATATCCCTGTGAAGGGCGACAACAGCCCAAGATAGGTTTAGCCTGCTAAATTGACAAGAGCTAACACAGTCAAACGACGCAGGCTATACCGTGTCAGGAAAACACTAATCCTTCTTAAGGACTTTCGACTCAAAACTCTGAGATTCTGGGCTGCTGGAGATGGTGGGTTACGCGGGGTTTTTGCGGTGCTGCACTGCGCCTAAGCTGAAAATATGTTAAAGTATTTCCAGAGATTAAAGAAAAATCAAAAATCGCAACCAAATAAAAACAGGCACATCCAGGAGTTCCCAAATCCGAACTATTTTCGCAAACTGGCGAGTAGCATACCTCGGAGGGTGAAGGCTGTCATTGGTGCTGAAGAATGGTATATAATACTTTAAGATCTCGGCTCTATTGAAGTGGCCTGAATTATTATCACAGAGTTTGATTGGGATATTGCGCGAGTAGTCGCAACAAGCGTGTCGACGCTTACCCGTAGCACAACGACAACAGTTTCCAATGCGGGAGGAACGGGCCGGGTGCTGTTGGTACAAATTTGGTGGGGATTACTTGTAACAGGGTGGTCCTAGGCCATCGGTGAGGTTGCACAAATCACCCCGCTTTTCGTCAGCCTTTCAGAATTCCTGTAGCAGACCATCTCCGCGTCTAGTGTCTGCCATATCCTAATCTACGAAAGAGAGAAAATGTCGCAATCCTTCAGTCATAATACTCACTCTTTTAACTACGCTGTTAGCGTGTCGAATAACTTTACGGTGGGCGATGACCGATCTAATATCCTAGCCTGGTTATCCCCACTAGATCCCAAGTTACGACATCAGGACATTCGAGATCGCCGAGTCGGAAATATAGGGGAATGGCTCTTACAAACCGAGGAATTCAGAAGCTGGAATGCCGGTAGTGAGGGGAGTGAATCTGATAACGCAGTTTTGTTCTGCTATGGGGATCCAGGAGTCGGGAAGACATATATTAGGTAACAACGACGAACTTCGGGGAAGAGAATAAAAGGGGAAGGTGCTGACAAGCCGCGATGTTAGTTCATTGGTGATAGACAGCTTGTGTGATCAGGCTAGAAGACAAAATTTTAGCGTTGCGTGCTTTTATTTTGACTTTGCTGCCAAAAATGAGCAATCCCCCGCGAACACGATGGGCGCCTTGCTGAAACAGGTTGTTGGCGGTCTTGAGGAAATCCCGGTAGAGATATCGCAAGCATATCAAGACCAAAAAAAAGCCATTGGTGGACGGGGGCCCTGGCTTCCCGATATTGTGAAGATGCTACAGACTGCCACCTCCAAAGAGTGCACATTCATATGTATCGACGCTCTTGATGAATGTGTACCGGAGCATCAAGCCAAGCTTCTTGGATCGCTAAGTCAGATTCTCCGGGAGTCTCCCGGTACTAGGATATTCGTGACTGGAAGACCGCATATTGGGCCTGAGATCGGAAGGCGCCTTGGTGGAAGAGTGACGAGTTTGTCGATATGTCCCAAAAGAGGTGATATTGTCACATATCTCCGCTCTAAGCTAGAAGAGGACACAACCCCAGATGCGATGGACAGTAGACTAGAGGCGGACATCTTGAGAAAAATTCCTGAAGATATATCTGAAATGTATGTAGAAGCCACGGCACTAGGGAAGCTGCCTCAGGCATCCGCTAACAGATACATATCTAGGTTCCTTCTAGTCTCGCTGAACATCGATGCGGTCCTCCAAGAAACCACAATCCATCGTCGGCGACAAAAGCTCAGTTCAATGACCGATGGCGTAGGGTTAGGGGATGCATATGGAACAACACTGGGTCGGATAAAGGCGCAGGGTGGAGAGAAGGCGAGGCTTGGAATGGCCGCTTTAATGTGGATATCTCACGCCGAGCGGCCCCTGAAGGCTGATGAACTGTGCCATGCTTTAGCAGTCGAAATCGGGTCACCGGGTCTCGATACCGACAATATTCCTTCAATAGGTACATTACTAGCTTGTTCTCAAGGACTTGTTGCGGTAGACAAGGAGGCTTCCACTATCCGATTAGTTCACTTTACGCTTCAAGAATACCTCCAGGCTCATCCCGACCTTTCCGGCGCAGCTCACTCGACAATTGCAGAAATTTGCTTGAGTTATCTGAATTCCCCACAGGTCAAGGCCATTTCAGCCAGTTCCTCCCTTGAGCTCCAAGGCACACCTTTTCTCGAATACTCTTCTCTATATTGGGGAGTGCACGCAAAAAAGGACCTTTCGGATTGCTCGAAACAGCTTGCGCTGAGACTATTTTGCGACTACAACAACCACATGTCCGTTAAAATCCTCTTGGAAGCACAGAGACCGTATTGTTATGATGTTGATTTCGATAAAATTTCCCTGTTCAGTGGTTTACACTGTGCGTCTTTCTTCGGGATTGCTGAGATTGTAGCTGGGTTGGTAGAGATAGAAGGTTGCGATATCAACCAAATGGACTGTGGGGGCAACACACCTCTCATGCGGGCTGCTCACAATGGGCACGAGGGAGCGGTAAAAGTACTGCTCGGACGAGACAACGTCAACCCCGACAAACCGGATGACCGCGGCCGAACACCACTCCACCATGCCTCCAAGAGGGGGCATGAGGGAGTGGTGAAAATACTTCTCGAGCGGGATGACGTCAACCCTAACAAGCCAGACAAATCGGGCCGAACACCGCTATATTGTGCTGCCGAGAATGGGCGCGGGGGAGTGGTGGAAATACTGCTCGGACGAGACGAAGTCGATCCCGGCAAGCCAGATACGTTCAACATAACACCACTCTCTTGCGCTGCAGGTTATGGGCACGAGGAAGTGGTGAAAATACTACTTGGGCGGAGCGAAGTCGACCCCGACAAGCCAGATATGTTCGACCGAACACCGCTCAATTTTGCTGCGACTGGTGGGCACGAGGGAGTAGTGAAAATACTCCTCGGGCGGGACAACGTCACCCCCGACATACCAGATCGCAACGGCCAAACACCGCTCTCTACAGCTGCTCGCTATGGGCACGAGGGAGTGGTGAAAATACTGCTCGAACGGGATGAGGTCAGCCCCGACAAACCAGATAACGACGGCCAAACACCACTCTGGTGGGCTTCACTGAACGGGCGCGAGGGAGTGGTGAAAATACTACTCGAACGGGACGAGGTCAACTCCGACAAATCAGATGATAGCGGCGGAACACCCCTCTTCATTTCTGCTTTCCGTGGGCACGATGGAGTTGTGAGAACGCTACTCGCACGAGGTGTCAACCCTGACAAACCAGATAATGACGGCCAGACACCACTCTGGTGTGCTTCTTCGAATGGGCACGAGGGAGTAGTGAGAATACTTCTCGAACGGGATGAGGTCAACCCCGACAAACCAGATAACCTCGGCCGAACACCACTCTTTGCTGCTGCCTGCTCTGGGCGCGAGGGAGTGGTGAAAACGCTACTCGCACGAGGCGTCAACCCCGATAAACCAAATATCAACGGCCGAACACCATTCTACAATGCTGCTTGGAATGGGCGGGAGGGCGTGGTGAAAATACTACTCTCACGGAATGACGTCAACCCCAACAAATTAGACAAGGATGGCAAAACACCACTCGACCGGGCTACTGATGGGTGCCATAAGGGAGTGATAGCGCTACTCCAGCCCCCAGAATCTGCCGCCCCCAGCCTATCATAAGACCGAGGAGCCGTCGCCCCCTCACCCTTCTAAATGCGGATACCTTGTGTACTATCCCCATATGGGCCGCAACAGCTCCACAACACATCCGTCGCCGCCATTGCCCCCCCATCTCACCCCTCCTAATCTCCCCCGGCGGTTCAAGTCCCCACTTTCCTCTAATTACTCCTTTCCCCTTCCTCTCGTCCTCATTATTTTTCTTTCGGTCCAACCAAAACCGTCCAAGCTTCTACCTAGATTTTCCTATGTTGCCAAGTTAAGATTCATCAATCTCTATTTGTAGCCCAGCGTTCGGCCTTGGTAGCGGATATTTCTATTATATTGAGCTAGGCTATGACGGCACGACATATTTACCATATTTACCCCTCCCCCCTTCTTTTTTAGTTGTAATGTATCCTCCTTGCACATCGATTGCTTTAATTTTCCACAATTCCCTTTTTCCCCCTCCACCCCACCACACGTATACACACGCGGGCCATTTAGAAAAATGTATAAAGTTCAAGGATTTCTGGCGACTTGGGAAAAGCGGCGGAAATTTAGATGTTAATTGAGCTATTAGAGTAATGATTTGTCCCTACACGGGTGCACTTTAACGAAATTTATATACCACCCCCGTCGGGTCCCGAGCTTGAAACCGGACCGGAAGGGCCGCCCACTCTTTCCATCCTTCTCGACTAAGAAAAGCTAATGTATCAAGAAGTACCCTATCCGGAGCCCGCCCCCCACTCAACGAGTCTCATGATATTATTCTACATTCAAAAAGCTCACCCTGCAGCCAATCCCTTTATGTATGATCTTAGGTATAGATCGCCCCTACCACCTATGATTTTAGAGAGTAAAACTGAAGAGGAGGAGCCGAATTAGATTCACAATATTTTTGTTTGCAGGCGGGGAGTTGATTTTCGATTTAAAAATTTGAATCGTGTTTCTTTTCCTCCTCCTTACCCTGTGCCGGTACAGGTCCACCCCTCCCCATTCACCCCCTCTTATCCCTCTATTAAGACCTGAAGTGGGTTTTTTGTATGCACTAGTGTATCACTGCGCTATATCGTGTTATACCGTATAGTACGCCAGTCAAATTTACAGTCACAGCACTGTATTGTAGCGAGTGACGTCCTATGACTCCTTCACACATCCGGCTTGCTCATATCATACACCATAATCTTTGTTTCTGCCCACCACTCTTTCTTCTTCTTTTTTTCTTTCCTATCTAGCGTCAACTGACTGTCGAGCCTAGGGTAACACTCCTGCTTCCACCCCTAGCAGAGGGCTCTAATAACCTTGCCCATTTCTCTTGTATTATATTTGAGTATTTACTGTAATAGCACGCCTGACCGTATCATAAGCAAGTAATATCGCATGGCAAATCACGGATGTGGAAAGCTTAACCTGCTTCGGTGGTGTGTACCAACAGATTAAAGCAGAGTTAAATATTTTCTAGATGCGCCGCGCTAACTATATCAGTTTTGTTCAAGTTTTACTCTGCCAAGCCCTCCGTTCGTAATTTTTAGCCGCAAGTTAAACGCCAGGTCGTACTAGCAATAGCGGTCGTTTAGTAACCAGACACTAGTGTCTTGGCCATGATCACATCAGAATAACTTACAACTTACAACTCCAATTATGCCTCCAGATCAAGCAACTGGTACACGCCGTATGGCAACAAGGAATGAGAGGGTGAGGGTGATTGAACTGCATGCTGTGGGCAAAAGCTATCGTCAAATAGCAAACGAAACAGGCATTTCAAAGGACGCTGCTCGGGAAATCATCAAGTCCTGGACCACGACCGGTGAACTCAATCCCCCTTCCCGCCCAGGCAAACCACCTGTTCTAAGCGAGCGCGATATAACACATTTGGTACGACTCTCCGATTCACACCCCCGGGCCACATTGGCAGAACTGGCCCAGGAGGCAAGCTTGGATATCAAACCTCCAACCGTTGGAAAATATTTGCGCCAAGCAAATGGTTTCGTCTTCCTTGCCCGCCGCAAGCCATGGCTAGGACGAGAGTGTCGGAAGCGAAGAAAGAGGTGGTGTAGGGAAAGAAGGAAGTGGGAGAAAGAGGCTTTTCAAAAGCTAGTCTATACAGATGA
>Ga0307517_10006815_pt1 | contig 16802 bp, 6 predicted proteins | sample 23_EM_MG_FD_194515 | JGI IMG/M metagenome (GOLD analysis project Ga0307517, IMG submission 194515) | Populus trichocarpa ectomycorrhiza microbial communities from riparian zone in the Pacific Northwest, United States - 23_EM | ecosystem: Host-associated > Plants > Roots > Unclassified | place...
CTCTTTCTACCTTAATGACCAAAAATCTCAACAACAAAAAAAGAGTTTGGTGGCAATATTATAGGCTCAACATTACCTGCAAACAAGATTTGGAATAAAATCAGCAAGTCGCTCATAATCAGTGAGAGAATTCCAGACTGATTGAATGTCAGCGTAGACTAATATCTGTGCCTTAATTCTTCTTTCCCGCCAAGAAATAACTTCCACTTCACAATGCACCTTCCTTTCTCCTTCTCCTTCTCCTTCCTCTCCTTCCTCTCCTTCCTCTTTCTGGGACTTCTTCTCTCTTTGACTTGCCTTTGTGGTTGTGGTGTTCCATTTCAGCCCCCCAACGGAAGAAGAAGAACATGACACCGCTGTGCTTCTATGAGATGGCCGGTACTTAGCTTGTGAACTTGGTAGGTATCTTTTAAGCGTAATTTGATGAGATGGGTTGGTTTCGAAATTGAAGCTTGAAGCTTTGCAAGTGATCATGGGGAGTGTGAGGCTGAGAGATTACACAGAGAGATAAAAAAAGAAGAAGGAAGAGGCCTTAACTCTCTGAAAAGAAGTTTAATAAGAGGATACCCTCTGTGATAAAAATATGTGGTTCAAACTCAGCTGTCCATTTTTGGGGTGAAATTCTCTGGCTAGAAAATGGCCTAGAGGATACCCTCTGTGATTATGACACGTTTTGCATCCTAATTTTGAAAAAAATAATAAAAAAATTAATTTTTTTATATTTTAAATTGTTTTAATATATTGATATTAAAAATAATTTTTAAAAATAAAAATAATTTATTTTAATATATTTTCAAAAAAATAAACACTTTAAAAAACATCACAAATCAAAATACTCTCATAAATCTTGGGATCCCATCTTACCCCTTCACGAAATATCCACAGCAAATGGCCAGTGAGGCTTACCTCAATCCTTGTCACTATGAGGTTGGAGAGTCCAGTTTTCTTCAATATAATTTGACAGGGACGCTTCTCCAGATTTCAGGAGAAAAGCCAGATATATATATATTATTTTTATCGGACTCGATAAATTTTTATCCTAAATATTATTTTTCATTTAATTATACAATAAAAACAAAAAAGATATATGAAAATTTTTTTATATAAAATATTTTAAAAAAAACAGGATAAGCATGCAGAACTGAGATACCAAAAATAGATAATTAATAACAAATGATAAAATTTTTTTTTTTAGTTTTTAATTAAATAAAAAAAATAGTGAAATCATATTTTTTTTTAAAAAATGAGGGACAAAAAATATATTAAACAACAAAAAAAAAAACAAATAATAATTTAGATATTGTGGCTTAACTCAATAAATCTTAAAACATTACTAACACCCTTAGAACATCTAGGAACTAATTCATCAACCCAAAATATGGTTCAAAAATATGGTTCAACTCAATAAAAATAATTTTTTTTTATCAAAATTGAATTGTAAAACAATTTAAGGACCAACCTGATATAATTTATAAAGTTAAAGAACTAAAATGAACTTTTTACTAAAACTTTGAATTCACCATTTATTTTCAGTGTCTTTTCTACACCGGCTATTTTTTTTAATCCTGTTATTGCTCAATAAATTTGAATTAATTGATCTTTAATTTAGCATAAAAACATACAATTGTCTAAAAAAAATTAAAAAAATTAAAAATTTAATAGAAAATCCACAGTAAAATTATCTCAAGTTTTTGTTACAGAACCCGTGGTCCCTTAGAGCCGAGCCACTGAACAGAACCGAATAAGTTCTTGTAAAGTGTCCAATAAAACACATGAATAATGTGTGCTTCTACGAGATGGGTACTTAGCTTGTGAACTTGGTGCCTTCATCCCTATCATGCCTTTCTTTAATTTCGTAGCCATGGTGGTGCTACAGCTTAACCGATGTTTGGTTGCTGAGAAAGCTTAGTAGAGAGGGAAAGAATCTAGGTTGGAAAGATGGAGACAGAGATTCCGACGAGTCAACAGGAAAGGAAATCTTAGCAACATCCTAGATAGAATCAGTTCCTCTTATTTAAAGAGAGACATTTGACTTCTACGACCAATAAAAACTAGACACATCAGCAACAGTACACATTTGTATCGTACTTCATCAGACAAATATATAAACAAATCGAATCGTCACAATACTAACTTTGTTTTTTTTTTTTTTTTTAACTTAAGAAATGGTAGTGATTTAAAAAAAAAATTCTTAAAAAGATGTAACTATTTTGATGATAGCTTCTTGATGACAGTATATATATTTTTTTTTCTAGAGGCAGTTTGGAATTGAATTTCAAATAGTGTTTTATTAATTTTTAATTTTTTTATTTAAAATTATTTTTTTATATTTTTTATTATTTTAATGTGCTGATATTAAAAATAATTTTTAAAAATAAAAAATATTATCTTAATGTATTTTAAAAAAATTATTTTAAAAATCAATTATTAAAACATTACCATTAAAACAAATTAGAAATAAAGCTATACAACCTCCATTTGAGGCTATCACAGTCTCCCAAAATTGTATTGGTTTCCCATCAAAGAGTGTAATATGAAAGTTCATTCCAAACAATCCTACAATGCTAGACTGCTTTGTTTATATCACATTTTGTTAAACTTCTAGAAGATTAAATTATATATAAATACCTTTTTGATGAACAATTTAATGCAGTTTCAAAATCCAAACAATAGAATTCCCTAGAGACAGAGTGACACTCGCAGATGAATCATGAAGAACAAATACGCAAAATTGTCTCTCTTTCATAGCCTGTATAAACAACGTGCAGAAAGCATCCACCTACAGGAAGATGATATACTACACAGGATAGAAAGATGGAATCCGATAAAATGCATCCAGTGTAATTCACAAGTTTATTGTAGCATAAAGTACACGATGAGGGGAAAAAAAGAAGATATTTTGATGGCTGCATCTGCCAAAGATCTTGTAACTATTTTGATGGCTTAACAATTCTTACTGGGAGGGCCATGGCTTGGATAATTAAAGTAAAAGCAGAATCTACTAGGAAGAAAAGATTTATCTTGCAATTTAGTGCCTTTCTCCGACGTCCATTTAGCCACAAACCCTTCGTTTAATTTTTGTTTTTACACCGACAGGTGAAATCAATCAATGAGAAATCGCCTGGGTGTTGGGATTCAAACAGGATAAACCAGTAATACTTGACAGCATGTATAGATTTTAAATCAAATACATTTAACAGCATCTACTCGCGCAGGAAAGCAAAAATTGCAGTTAAAATGATCCATTTCCTCACACAAAGCTTATCAGAATTCAAAAGAATCGATAATTAATCTAATTGAAATGATGTTTGATTATTTATGTTTTAAAAAATAAGCAATATATATAACGGTTAAACCATTTGTTTCACAATTCAGATGATGAAATACAAGTGGTCACAGATAATAGACAGACCATGTACCTCACGTTCAAGGCACCTGCAAGCAGACTCCAGGCAAGCTTCAAGTGCTCTGAACTCGAAAGGAAGCAATCTGGGACCTGCAGCTACTGGAACATTCATTGTTGTATTTGCACCCTCACCCACTATTTCCTGACTTTTCATGTCTGCAGAAAAGCTGGATCTCTTCTCTTGCTTAAGTCTTTCTCTGAAACATGAGGGTGAACCCCAAGTATCCTCAACGACACCCTCCTTGTCAGTGCCATTATAATCCATTGCCTGACTTTGATACCACTAGCCACGCCTTTACCCCTAACATCCCTTTCTTTAATTTTGTAGCCATTGACGTCGATGATTTTTTCTGCTGATCAGTTAGTTGTTTGCGATTTAGGGTTTTTTTTTTTCAAAACAAAAAACGGAGAGAGAGAGAGAGAGTACTGATTGCAGTTGGTGGGTATTTTCGGCTAAATAAAACTTAGAAGCGTGTTGGCGCCAAATCCGGAAAGGGAGATGACGTGGCTAACGGAATTTCGAAATGCATCAGGAAGATTTTACAGGCTTGAATTTAGACTGACAGATTAGATATATTTAGAGATATCATAGGCTAATAACCCAGGGCTTTCCTTTTTTACATCTTACAGGTTTCTGAGTCCTTTTCTTCATTTTTATTTTTGAGTGAGTTTGCAAATATGAGATTGGAATTTAGAATATTTTTCTAGTAAAATAATTATTTTATCAAGTTACACTTAATGTTATATTTATTTTTTATTTACAAATTACATACAAGTTATAAGAAAATTTGACCTCTCCTTTTATTTTTATTTTAAAGAGTTGTATTCAATTTAAATGCTGAATATACCATCAACCTTTTATATTTTATAATTTATACTTCAACAATACTTTTGTTGAATCATGTTCGTATGTTGTTTAGGGTACATAATTAAAAAAAAAATCATCATTGAATTGTTAAGTCCGCTCATGAATTATTGGGTTAACTTGAGTCTATTATCTTGTCTAAAATAATATTATTTAAAAACAAGTTTTAATTTTAATTTGATTATATTTGAATAAATTAGTCATTTATGAGTCAACTTGTATAATCACTCAAGTTTGGTTAGGTCAGTGTAAAGCCAAGATGATAATAATGCTCATTCCAGCAGTGCTTTGAAACATTGGACCAGCCAAGAAAATAAATATCACCGAATACGAGGAGATATCATTGTGATACGATGATTCCAGAGATGTGCATGGAAATTGAGATATCACTGTGATACAAAAAGGGGCATCCACGTGGAATTCTTTATTCTTGACGGTAGAAATTGCTAGCTGGAATTGATTTATAAAATGTGTAATGAATTTTTTAAATATTAAATTGTGGGGTGGATAACGAGTTTGGAGGCTCATGAGCTTAGATTTGAGTTTTATTAAAGAAAAATATTTATTATTAAATTCATACTTGATCAATAAATTTTTTTAATTTCTAAAATATGTTTGTATATATATCAATATATTAATCATACGAAGAAAATAAATGGATTATGAGTAATTCATGAACCACAAAGATTTATATGTTCATCATAATTAATAAATTATAAATATTAAATATTAATGTATGTGATTTATGATTTTGTATATAAAAAATAATATTAGATTCATTATTTTTTTTTTAATATGATTGGTTATATTTTTTAAAAACAAATATTAAATAAAAGATAAACATGGGAGCATCCAAATTTAGGGAAAAAAAAATTATAGTGTGTTTGGTGAAAAAAAAATTCAAACATAATAGTGCATGATGGTCGATGATTTCAACGAAGAATAATTAGCATAGCAAGCCAGAAGGATGTGGCTAATATTGACCTCTAGTTTGTCTGGGTGGATTCCACGTGTAAATCTCACATGAAAGCCCACTAATTGATGAAGAAATATTCCGTAACTCGTCCAAAAAAGATCTTAACAATCCAGACCCTCTTTACTGTCTCATCCCCTGATTAATTCCGGTGAGCTCGAGAACCAGCATCTTTACCGACAACCCCCGAGATTCAAAACACAATAAAATAAATAAATTCATAAAAAGCACCCTAACTTTGGAAAATCCCACAATTTAGCCCCTGTATGTTTGTCAAACTGGCAAATGAGTCCCCATACGAGTTTTTATCAGATTTACCCTCACATCTTGTCAATTCAACCCGAATTACAAGCAACATAGTCCCTTCCTATGGTGTAAAATTGTCACAATTTGTCTACAATTTAGTTAAAATGGATTGAAAATCGACAAAAAATAACGAATATAGCCATATATAGGGTCGATTTAATGGAAAAACCTTTCTATAAGGACTGATCATGAGAGTTAACACAAAATGCAAGGGCTAAACTTGGTTTTTTCAGCGTCGACATCTTTTCCATACCGCAGGCCAACCCGCGTTTGTTGCGCATATTAAAAATCCCGCCCGCCCATTCCCTCTCCTTCTAAAAACGCTACTATATATAGATCAAAATCCATAGCACCTGTACTTCTTCAAAAGCTCTCTTCTTTTTTCTCTCAAGAAACCAGAAATCCTCTCTCAAAAATCAAAATCACGATCGATCTCCTTTTCCAGGGCTTATGTATGCCTCACTTCTATCCTCCTGGTTACTTTTTTTTCCCCTCTCCTTCGATTCTCATTTTTCCCTCTCAAAATCTAATATGGGATCTAGTGATTGATCATGTTTTAATTTAGTAATTTACTCGATTTTTGCACGTTTTGATAATTATCATTTGTTGATTTTGTTTAATTTTTATGATTTTTCTTAAGATTTTGAACGGAAAGTGAAAATCCGTTTGGTGAGAGTTGCTGTTGTTGAATTGATTGATGGTGGTGGTGTGGAATTAGGGTTTTGGAAATGATGGGATTGGGAATTTCGCTTGTGCGGGTGCTTGCAAGCTCGTATGATTACTATAGTGGATCTTTTATTGCCTGGTTAATTACAGCTGCTTTAGGATTTTTAGTTATTGTTTATAGATTAATTAATTGGCATAAAAGAGCATCGCAGAAATGGGTTAAAGCTGCGGCTAAAGCGAAGAAGCAGGTTTGGAAAAGGTTAAATGTTCCGCGGTCTAGTCATTTATGGATTGAAGATTTAGCTTATGGTCAAAAACAGCCTTCTGCATGCTGTGTTTGTTTGACTTCATTGGTGTTACCATATAATGGCTGTAGTGCGTCGTTGCGTAGTGATTTTGTGCACCGTTGTGTTGTTTGTGGTGCGGCGGCTCATTTTAATTGTTCTGAGTTTGCGGTGAAGGATTGTAAGTGTATTGCGCAAGCAGGGTCTAGCCATGTGAGGCATCATTGGTCAGAGAGATGGTTTAATATGGATGAGAATCCTGAGATGAGTGTGTTTTGTTCTTACTGTGATGAACCGTGTGGTGTTACTTTTATTGATGCTTCACCGACGTGGCATTGTTTGTGGTGTCAGAGGCTCATTCATGTGAGATGTCAAGCTAAAATGTCAAAAGAATCTGGTGATGTTTGTGATTTGGGTCCCCTTAGGAGGATTATTCTTTCGCCACTCTGTGTGAAGGAAGTTGATGGAGGAAACAGTTTAAGTTTGATCACTGAGGAAATTATAGCCTCTTCTGTTCGTGGGCAGATGAGAAGAAAGCAGCGCAGCAGAGGCAAGCATGGAGATGATCGCCCTGTTAATGGTAAGTTGCAAGGTGCAACAACTGCCAATAGAAACTCGGATTTTGTGTTGAATGGGTTTGCTGGATTGAACAGATCCAGCAGCGAGACTGATTTCCACTGCTTAAAGAAGAATGGCAGGATAAAGTACACACTTAATGGCCTAATGCATGATAAAGGTGGAACTGCAATCTGTGAACAAGTTAAGAAGTATGCATTGGCTGATTTGGCTCAAGATGCAAGGCCCCTTTTGGTCTTCATTAATTCCAAGAGCGGAGGTCAACTTGGGCCTATTCTTCGAAGGACACTGAACATGCTGTTGAATCCTGTACAGGTGATATAGTTGAGCTCCTTAATAGTTATCACAAGAAAAGTGGACCTTTAATTCCTTAAAAAATTATTTTCATAATCTTTCATTGTCATGTCAAATGTGTTATTTTCATCATCCAACATTTTTTTTTAATTGTAAGCATATTTTATGAGGAATCTCCATAATGTGCTCTCTAAGTGCTATAATGTGGACTTCATCTAAGGGAATTAATTTCCTGTGAAAGCTTTTTTATGGAAAAATAAAGTGGCTTTGGTTTCCTCTTGCATTACTTCCACATAGTGGTTGTTATGAATAATTACATTTTCTCACTTACATTGCCTGTAACAGCTCATATGGTATGTGGCTGAATTTCTTAATTCTCCATTTCAGGTATTTGAATTAAGTGATTTGCAGGGGCCTGACATTGGTTTGGAGTTATTTAGCAAGGTGCGGTATTTTAGAGTTTTGGTCTGTGGTGGAGATGGAACTGTTGCATGGGTCCTTGATGCTATTGAGAGGCGCAACTTTGAATCTCCACCACCTGTTGCTATTATTCCCCTTGGTACAGGAAATGATTTATCAAGGGTCTTGCAATGGGGAGGAGGCTTCTCAAAGTTTGATGGACAAGGTGGCTTGAGCACACTTTTGCAAGATATCGACCAAGCTGCAGTTACAATGCTTGATCGCTGGAAAGTAAATATCAAAGAAGAGAATTCAGAAGGGTATATGGAAAGAGAACAATCCAAATTCATGATGAACTACTTAGGTAGATCTATGAAGTTGTTACTTGGGATTTTTTTCATCAATCTTGTTTCGCAGATTGCTTCATCAATCTGTTACTCATTACCAATTTTTCTTTTGCAGGTATTGGATGTGATGCTAAGCTTGCATATGAATTTCACATAACACGTCAAGAGAATCCTGAGAAGTTTAGTAGTCAGGTAGCTATATTTTTGTTTTGGCTGTAATGTATGTTGTTAAATCAATCGCCTGATACTTCACTCAAAAGAGCTTTAGTTTTCCATAGCATGCACTCTGTTGGACAGTAATGTTTCTGTACAATTTTAAACTCTATGAGACACTGGCAGTTCATTACAATTTCTAAAACCTCCCTGTTTCTGAGTGGAAAAGAAGGTTCAATGCTGGAATTTGTTTTACCAATTCTTTGTTCCCTTCTGTTTGTTGTTTGATTTATCCTTTATTCTCACTCAAACATATTCCTTATAGTTGACCACCCTTCTTTGTTGAAATCTATTGGATGCATGCTTGCTGTAGGATATCCCTTGAGCCTGAGGGTAGTTCAATGTTTTGGCTGAAAAAATAATGGTCTATATGTTGTCCTGCAACTGGACAACTTCATTCAGTACCATAATCAGGTTGTTGGATCATTAGTATCCGGCATTGTTGCTAGGCAATGCCAAGTGCATTTTGAGTTTAAAGAATAAAAGAACGATCGTGCTTTATTTTTTTTTAAAGGTAAACATGCTTAGACCGAAGTTCAAGATACCGAAGTGCTCCAGGTTACTATAGCTTTCTTTTCCTTTCCGTTGGAATTTCAATTTGATATTTCAGAAACGGGCCTTTGATCTTTGTTCACTGTTTGCCTTAGAATTTGTCTAATTAAAATTTAATTTGCAGTTTGTGAATAAATTGCGATATGCCAGAGAAGGTGCCAGAGATATGATGGATAGAGCTTGTGCTGACTTACCATGGCAGGTTTGGCTTGAAGTTGATGGGAAAGACATACAGATTCCAAAGGTACTTGATTAGATGTTATCTTAGTATTTTGGCTGCTTTCTTGTTTTAATTGCGTTTAAAACATGTTTCTTTCTTTCATATTTTCAATGCTGTGTTCTTTCATCCTTCTTTTCCCTCCAGGATTGTGAGGGTTTAATTGTGCTGAACATTGGCAGCTATATGGGGGGCGTGGATCTTTGGCAAAATGACTATGAACATGATGATGATTTCAGTCTTCAATCCATGCAAGATAAAATGCTTGAAGTTGTAAGTGTCTGTGGAGCATGGCACCTCGGCAAACTTCAGGTTTGTCATTTTCTGAATATAGGTTCCTTCTTTTCGTTCACTCTTTGTGTGAGAGAGAGAGTTCTAAGTGTTTGTGTAGTGTTTCATCTCAGGAACTTCAGATTTCTGATTTTCTGAAAATAGATTCCTTTTTATCATTTACTTTGTATGTGTGCATATGTGTGCGTGCTATGCAACCAGGCCTACCTTTCATTGCAATCTGCAGTTGATAACTTTTCTAAGGTCTAATGGTAGTGCGGGTTTCTAAGCATCTGAACAGTTAGAAGGGAGCTTGTTTCTCTTTATAGGATTTCATTACCCTTTTTCTAATGCCTGTCTACCTCTATTTAGAAGCCCTGTCATGGTACAGCTAAGTGGATTGAGCAGCTGATGGCAGATCTCTAATGGGTTGTGTCAGGGATGAGGGGAAAAATCATCTGTAGAATTGGAAGGTTTTCTCTAGGCCAAAACAAAGGCAATCCGTAATTCACTTTTTTCTACCACACTTCCTCATTTGTACAGCATATCCAGTTTCTATTTTTACAACATGGATGGTGGTGGCATCTCTTGGGATTTTAATGATAGAGAAATAGAGCATTTTGTAATTTCTGTCAGATTCTTAAATCCTTGTCACTTTCTCTTTAACCAAGATGGTTGGATGGGAAACTTTGGAATAATTTTGGGAATTTTCAGTACAACCTTTTCACCTCTGGTCAATTGTATCTAGATAGCCAAATGACTATTCAAATTCAAGGTGTTTATAAAAGTTCTTAATAAAATTATTGCCTATGGACCTTTTATAGCTGAGGAGAGGAGGAGGCTTCACAGGACATTGCCACAATGAGGTTCGTTCTGCGTGCATTAACAACAGGAGGTGCATAGCCATCCTTCTCTGATGTTGTTTGCTGGCTTGGGATTTTTGGTGTAGGCTTTTTGCATTTTGCTGAGAAAAGTGGGTGGTTCTGAGTAACATGGTATGATTTGATCTTCTTGAAATTTGTAGGATTGGAGAGGGGGTAGAATTTAAAAATATTTGGGAGGCATCGTATATTCTTGTGCTTTCTAGCATTTGGTTGGAGCAGGTTCTGCTATCTTCAAAAATCATTTTCTCCCAAATAATTAGGAGTAAATAATCTTCCAGGCCTGTTTATGGTGCCTGCTATTTAGAGTGTTTTGATGTTGTTCTCTGCTACACTTCTGATTTTGTAGCATGCTTTTTTTTTCTTTTTTTTTTTCCCTAATGCTAGTTCTACTATTCAGGTTGGACTTTCACAAGCAACGAGGCTAGCACAAGGGAAGGCCATCAAAATACATGCTTCAAGTGCTTTCCCAGTTCAGATAGATGGGGAACCATTCATCCATCAACCTGGTTGCTTAGAAATAACGCATGATGAACAGGTATTATATTCCTTGTCTCTTATAGTGCACTTGATTCTCACACAAGAGGCTTGGCTGATGGATCCCTGCTTTTCCATTGCACACCTAATCTCATAGTTCATGTGTTTGCATTTTTACTTGAATGATCCTTTAACGTTGGAAACACCAGACACAGCACCCCATCATTTGAACTTCCAGATACTGATCCCTCCCTAATCACTATGCAAGTCATACTGATAATCTTGAGGTGAATAAAGGAGAAACTTGATCCGTTCCCTAGTAACTGCAGAAGTTCAACTATGGAAGAAATGTTTCTTTCTTTGTGAAAGATTACTGAATTAAAAATGATGAAATATAATATACTGATTTAGAATCATTTTTATGATCTTCCTAGACTGTCGATGAAGTTCATGAACCCCTAGTACATGAATAAGAGTAAAGATTATTTAGTGTAACTATGACTAAGAAATTAAGATCAAGTATATGAGTTGAGAATTAGAACAAATAGGATATATAAATAGGAGGAAGCCAAAAAATACAAGAAGCAAAGGGAGAAGGCAAACAGCAACTGGAAAGAAAAATGGAGTCCAACTTTGTGCACAAGTCATGAGAATAAACCATATAGACGCACAACCTCAATTTTGTAGAAAGCATATACAAAAGAACATTCAACAAAAAGCAATCCTCATATGATGGTGTAAATCTTTATATATTGTCTTCATGGTTTCAGAAAAGACTTCCAAAATATTCTTCCATTGCTTCTTTCTCTTTAGTTTACTTGATGCTGCATTTCATTTCAATATCATTTCTTTCATTCCTTATCTCTAGCACTTTCATCATCTTCACTATAAACACAGGCTTTACCTTTTGGAAACTACTTAATTTAATTGAAGATGTGTGTTTGTATACTATTCTCTGAGTAGAGATTGTGGAGGAACATTGTCAATCCCTTGGTCACAAGCAGAATTAGCGGAGAAAAGCTAGTCAAGCAAACTATTTTCCTTTGACACGTAATATTATGTTGATGATTAACAATGATATGCATTCTCAAAATGATGTTTAGGGAGGTGATATTTACGATTCTATCCCCTGTATTTTCATCTCTTATACTATTGATGCGGTACAAGTGTTCCTCATTTTTTCTCCTCTGTAAAATTGGGAAGTTGGTGTTCCTGCCGCATTGTGCAAATGTGCATTGGAATTAACTGAAACTGATGCTAGCTGCCACAAATATATCCTTATTGCTAATGGTGCAACAAAATTATTCATCCTTTTATATTTGATTAGCTGAGGATGTTCAGGATTAGAAGGGATTTCACTTTGAATGTGTATTTAGCATGTTGTTACCATTCTAGTGTTTTATCAATCATTTATTTTCATCTGAACCTTTCTAACTATAATTCATGGATTTTTGGTATGTTTCAGGTGTTCATGTTGAGGAGAGCCTCTGAGGAGCCCAGAGGCCACGCAGCTGCCATTATGACAGAGGTTTTGGCAGATGCTGAGTGCAAAGGAGTCATCAATGCATCTCAGAAGAAATTACTTCTGCAGCAACTGGCTCTCAATCTATCCTAGATTCCAATTTCTAAACCCCCCCTCTTTTTGCCTGCTAATTTCTCGCTTTTTGTCCCACTAACATATTGCGTGTCCTTCCGCGCATTCCTTTCTGGACCATGCACTTTGACCATGGAGGGAATGCCACTTTCACATCCTTTTTTCTTTCCTTAATTTTTTTTTTGGGTCACTCATTTTGACCATAACGGGATCTTTCCTTTTTTCACTGAACTCTTTTGTAGAAGCAATTGGAAACCCGAAAGTGAGACTGACAGCCCCACGAGACGCGAGCAAGCCAGCTGACATAGGATCCTTGTAAATGAATGCTATGAGAGATTGTAAATGAGAGTTTTGTGCCTATTGTGATACACAACACACACACACACAGACCCCATACATATTACGAACAGAAATTATACAATATAGAAACATTTGTCTTTTGAATTTTTCCTTTACGATTATCGAAATCTCATTTTATTTTACTCGGCAAGAGAGGAAATAGCTCACCATCGTTTTCAAGAAAGATGGGTTAATTTAACATGGAAATTGCTGGATATATGACAGATTTCACCACGTCTCCTGTCACTTGATAATACACACACACTCTTTCTAGGTATTGAGCCGATGAACCATCGGCTAGACCACTGAACTGGTGAACCGACACCGTTGTCGTTTCTGGCTTCGCTTCGGTTAAATAACATGATAATTACCACTTATTGGCCCAATAACAATCCCATGTTCTTTATTCGATATTCCTTCATACGTGAGAACTATCTCTTCGGTAAAAATAACACGAGACTTCTTTACCAACCCTTCTGCATTATTTCATGGCTATCACTTCGATTAATCAAACGTTGAGAGTCACTCGAGTGTTAAAGTACAGGCCCCTTCTATCTATGTTTCAAATTCACAAGCTTCCTTATCATAAAAAGCTTCATTCCTTTCGTCCATATTCTCTATTTTCTTTTTCTATAGTTCATAGATCAAGGTTGTCTATTATATTTCAATAAATATTTTGTTTTTTTAATTAAAATAAAATATTTTGAAGTATTTTAGCCGTTTCGAGGTTGTAATATATATAACAAACATAATTCAAATTCAAGATAAATTAATTATAAATTATGCAATACAAACACAATGCCAAATATATATAATTTTAAAATTTAAAATATTTCTAAATAGTCAAGATTAAATAGATATTTAACTTAAAGTAATTCAACTTAAACATATATCAAAATATTATGAAAGTAAAATATTTTAACACAAATATTTTAAATATAAAATTAAGTCAATGTTATCAAGGCTAATGAAATCTAAAGCATTCCTTGTTTTGCTTAAATTTCTATAAAGTATAAACATGAAAAAAAAAATAACATGAATATAAACCATATATATTAATGATAAATCTAATTTTAAAAAATTAATATCATTGTTATTGAAAATAGTAATGAAAAGGGGGTTTTTATAATTGGGTGGTTTAATTAATTAAATTGAACAAGGTTCAATTTGATTCAATGGCTTTTCAAGAGCAGAACGAAATATGTGGAATGAAACCGAAACATTCCGGGTGGAATTTAGTTGAAAAATCCGAAATGGACCGAGATTTAAAATAAAATGAAATTTATTTTATTTTTTAAATTAATATGGAATGTTTTGATCATTTCAAACAAAACTGAACAGAATTGATAACCTTGAACTTCATACTGCTTTTTTTGAATGAGCAGTACCTGTCTGATGGTGTCCGCTTCGAACAACGTTTTCAACAGGAGTTTTTAAAAATCATCTCGGCAGAAGAATGAAAGTTGATATAGGGTACTTCAATAGCCAGCTAAAACCCTGAAAAGATAAAAATACCTATCTATCCTCTCCCAGTTCTCCCTCCACAGCACCGAAACCAGCCGCCCCAGCCCACTAGCCCAAAATCATCCTGGTCAGACGAGCTAGCCATCGCCATCAAATCAGCTGAGAACCCATAGCTGCCTTGCATCCTCCTCCTTCCTTTCAACCCGACATAAACGGTACCTCAAACAAACCTGATCTCCTCCTAAAATCCATCCACCTGATCTCGTTGTCGATCGTTGCTATAGTAGCCCTTACAAACCAGAGTCATCAGGCAAACATCGCAAGCAGCGACCAACATCACACCCCCATCACCGTTGGTCATTATCAACACCAACAGCTCCCTCATCTTTTCTCCTCCATACCCGAGCTAGTTTCTCTCGGCCTCAGCTCCAAACCTAAAATTAACCAGCAACCCGTTGGCTTTCTTCCACCTCAGTCAGCGATAAAACATTACAAAATAATACACCTCATAAATACATTACAAAATAATTTAACCTTATCATTTATAATAACATTAACAATATTTATTAAATGTTATATAAAAAATTTATTACATATTAATTAATTTTATCTTGGATATCGGGAGTGTACCATTATTATCATTCACAAATTATAGAGGAGAGAAAAAAAAAATATTATAAACACATCAAAACTTTCTTGATCACACTACCAGCACTATTAAAGATAAATTCAGTGATATAAAAAAATATCATCAATGGTAATTGAAGTTGTTCACATGAGTTGCCTAAAAATAGCAGGTGGATGACTTGCTCTTGAGCATCTCATATGGCTTATTTTTATAATTATTGTTAATAATTTTTTTTAATATTATTAGATTTATCTCATTAAGATTTTTATAATGATACTAATAATATCGTTATTAGAATTTTAAAATTTCTTCAAAAAAAATTTTTATATATATATTTTTCTCTCTCATTGGTACTCTTCCTTTTCTATATTAATATACCCATTTGAATGCTATATAATCATGGGCTATTTAGGGCAACTGATTAAATGCTTTAACCAGTTTATAAAGACTTGTTTTTAATCTGATACAATGGTTTGCATGAGAGAGTAAAAATTAGCTCAGAAAGAGAAGCAGAGATGTATGTCTTTACCTGAAGGTTTCTACCGTACCCCTTGCCTTGAAGATCTGAAAGGTAAAGGTATTAAAAACGAGGTTACATAGAGGTTGTCCTTTGGACACTACAAAAGAGCTTATATGCTTTTAGCAAGGTAAAGTGGGTTTGAAAATGTGTTAAATGTTATTTTGTAAATTATTTTTTATTTAAAAATATATTAAAATAATATATATTTTTTATTTTTTAAAATTTATTTTTTACATCAAAACAATTAAAAAATTAATTTGAAACTGAAAAGGTTTTTAAAATTTTTCAAAACCACGTCAAATATTGCCTTAAACAATTGCACATGCTATATTGTCTCGTCAAATGTAACCATTCAAGGCTAGCTAGATACCATGCAGTAGATCTAAGATAAAATGATTTTTATTAATCTCTCTAATATATCATTTTAAGTAAGGAATAATCAAGAAACTGAGTGATTTTCTGTTTATGTGTTTCTTTTATGTGATTTTCTGAGAGAGAGAGAGAGAGAGAGAGAGAGATGCTATACTCATCCATGTCGGGAAACAATTGTGAAATACTACTGATCCTCACGTAACTGAGAATATGGAACTTGAAAGAAAAGCTAGCGACCCTGTCCCAGAGACAATATAAACATAGAGATACTCATCAGAAGACAAAAAAAAGCAACTTACTTAGACCTTCAGATTCATATATATTCATAATTACAACCATGGAGAGAGAAGAAACAAGTACAACTAAAATAGAGAGAACTTTACCAGATGTTGATATTGAGAATTGCAGCCAGCTAGCTAGGGGAATCATGAGATGAAAAGCAAAGAAATTGTAGCAAATGATGGTTGGAAGGAATGGAGCCTGGTCCGAGAATCATTTAGGTTCAAGACAGGTGCATCGATTATCTGGGCTGTCATCAGATAATGCCATTTATGTATAATCATGGCCTCCATGACCTCGACCCAGACAGCGTTCCTCTCAACCTTACGCTCAGAGATGAACTCATGCTTCATCTCTTCTGTGAAAAAAAGAAAGAAAGATCCAAAAGAAGAACTGAATTTGCGCATAAAATGCATACATAAGTTTATTGGTTGAGGGGAATGAAGCCTGGTCCGAAGCCTTAACAGTTGTTTCTTGAGAGAAAACTCTTTGCTTAAGCTTCGAGCCAGCCAACATTCCCCTCAACTCACGCACATGCATATCCTTTCTCCACTGTGTAGAAACCCTAACCCATATAGAGTTCTGACTTTTAGCAGAGAAAGTAGAAAAGGGTTTTTGAAACACTATTATCAAAAGTCTTCAATAAATAAATAAATATGAGTTGTGTTCCTAGTTTAGTTTATATCATAGTTATTAAATGCGGCTTGAGAGTTGATCTAGTCAAGAAATCATATTATGAATCATTTAAGTTGACTCAAGTCAACTAAATAAATAAATCTATTATAAATCTTTTTAGTATCCCCTCGTATCTATGTCTAGGTCCAATTAAAAAAAGATAAATAATACAAATCCCTTCCACCAATCCTCTTTGTTAATGTTT
>Ga0307517_10006816_pt1 | contig 16801 bp, 19 predicted proteins | sample 23_EM_MG_FD_194515 | JGI IMG/M metagenome (GOLD analysis project Ga0307517, IMG submission 194515) | Populus trichocarpa ectomycorrhiza microbial communities from riparian zone in the Pacific Northwest, United States - 23_EM | ecosystem: Host-associated > Plants > Roots > Unclassified | place...
AAAATATCCCCCTTAACAACCACCCCCCCCCCCCCCCCCCCCCGCGCCGTGGAACACCCGAGCCGCGCTCAACCATACCTGGTATCCACTATGTTAGGTTTAACATCCTCTCGGGCAAATAGCGACTTTAGTATTCCCTCACGTCTACCCATCGCAGCCAACAAGAGTGGTGTTCGATTGTGTCGGGTATCTACAGTGTTTGGACCAATATCCTGTTGTTCAAGCAACATATTTACTACTCTCCATACCCACCCATCACCGCCAACCAGGGGCTGCATTTGACCATATTCCGAATCTGCAGCGTTGGGATTGATATCTGGTTGTTCCAATCAGTTTTCCTCGTCTTCCAGTCGGTCCGTCTTAGGGGGTGGGACGGGACTGACAATAGCTCCTAAGTTAGTATTGTAGGCCAAAATACTGAGCAAGAAGGAAGAACAAAGATGTGAAGCATATTTGGTATCTCATATGGAGTGCAAGGTGAATTCCCCACTGGAGGAATTCATGATGGCCCCGTTCTGTACAGTATACTATATCGAAAAAAGGGAGAAGGGGTAGAGGCAGGTGAAGTAGCTGGCCGTTTCCCACTATGATTCCTATTTTTATTGGTTTATGCACAATTACGGTTAAATGTTCATTCTGAGGAATATTTCCGCCCCCCCGGGGTCGGGGTAAGTTGTGTTGGGATACTTGTCGCATGTGGCGTCATGACTGAGCACTCGTACTTGTTCCAGGGTTGGCTATGGAAAATGTGATAGCAGTTTAATCGCCGCACTTGGTGTGGGAGATGCCTGCACTCTACGGCCGCAGAGGTACGCGTAGGCATCGAAGCGACGCGCAATCCTTGAGAATGTTTTCGCACCCCCGTTTATCTTTCCCTCTCACTTTCTCTCGCTTCGCATCTCTCTTCCTGTACACAACTTTCCTTAAGGCTTTCCTTTCCACCAACTTATCGCGATCAATCATGACTTTCGCCTCCATTCAGCGGTCCCCCTCTGCTATGTGAAACTCTCCTCGTCAATAATTACTTCAGCACTGATCATTTTCAGCAATGGTGGTGGGGTGGGGTGGGAGCTGGCTGGGACAGCCGGAGTGTGTGCCCTTTATCAGAGAGAGGGACTCGTGATACATGGTGAGTATGGGTGATTGAAAATAGGCCCCACAAGCAGTATTCCCAACGGGCCCGCCTATTAGCCTCATAGGCTTAGTACCAGCTCCCTGGTAGGCCGGCCTTGCTTATCTGACCTAGGCTAGTCCGCTCTTAGCGAGGGGCGATGTATGATAGTCTGTATGGCGAATATTCCTAGCAAATGTCGCGCTAGCAAAAAACGTTAAAAATGAAAGAACTATTTTGATTTATTAGCAAAAAATACTAGAGATAGTAAGCCAATTAAGTAAATTAATTGTAGAAAAAACAGCTGCTGTTGTGGGGCATCAACTGTGCAGTGCTGTACAGTACCGGTAAGGTGAAGACCGAATATTATGAAGCATCGATATAATGGTGGCTAACTATAGATGTTTTCCAATTACAAAATAACATCCAAAATACACGAAAAATTTCCCTCTATTATCTTAGGGATTTTTAAAATGTAATTATTGCTGAAGAACCATGTTGGAACTTGTAACCGGAATCGTTGATTCATATTCCATTTCCAATTTGTCCCGCGTACTTTCCTGTTTCACAATATTTCACTAAACATCTGAGGCACTCATGTCACAGACTACCAGACATTTTGTGTCGTGTGCAGGAAAATATTTTCTACTCTCTCTTGTCGTTTAGTTATTGTGGGATAAAGGCCGGATCTTTTCCTTATTGTTTTATGTGAATTGTCCATCTTCCGTCTTTCACGTCTTCACTCTCTTTGTCTTGTCTACATAGTCAATTGAATTGACCTCATATCCTCATACCAAATCAATAAACCAGAATCGGAAGGAAGAATGGTAAGGTTTGACCGTGGTGGTGGCTCTGGAGGTGGATCATTAGGCTGTTCTTGAAATTTTTGCTTATCGTTCGTTGTGTGATTCCTTAAGAAATATCCGAGGGTAAAGACAAAAAAATAAAAGATGAGGAACTTGAAACAAGCGCAGGAGTCAAGATGCCCTTAAAGCGATCTGCTCCCAATGCTAATCACCCGTCCTATATCGGCCTAGGCTATTTTCAGAGAGGCCTGCCTTGTCCTGGACTACGCCTATAAGCTGCCTTACCAAAGGCCTGGAACGTGGAGAACACTGCCCACATGTGCCACTTCCTCTATGGGGGTTATAAGTGGGAGGGGGTGGGATTGCGGGTTTCTATTGGGTTGTTCTGTACATGTGTCAAAGGTTGTCGTCTTTGGGAACGCACATTGTGAGTGGCAGAATACCGAAGAACAGAGAGGAGAAGGCACAAGGAATTCCTATGATAGAGTATGCTAAAGGAGAGAGAAAAAGAAAAGTCTAGGTAAGAAAGCGGAGAAAATGAGCATATGGGTAATAAAAAGAGGTAGATGGCGCTGAACTGTACAAGTGAGAGAGAATGAAAAAGAAAAAAAGTAACGGGAAAAAACACAAAGAAATGGAAATTATGGGCCATATTCCATCTTATGTATTTGGCAAAGAGTAGTAACCTTTTTTCTTAATCCACTGTGTATGGATAATATAGCAATTACTTATGAAATGATGGTAGTAAAATGAGAGACAAAGAGAGGCTGATGGGGGCGAGGAAATAAGAGGGAAGAATTGAGGAGGAGGAGGAGGATATAAGGACGGAGGGAAGAGGTATTAGGAGAGAGGGCTAGGTACCGGGGAAAGGGGTTGCTGGTGTGTGAAAGTAAGCGGGCGGGAAAGGATGAAAGAGGAATTGAAGTAAGTCAGACGGCTTAGGTGAGAGACGCTCTGTGCTTCTTTGGGGAATTCGTTCATCGTTGGGAGGGATTGTTCTTTTGTTGTGGTGCAGGGTGGCGCCTGGTGGAGGGTTCGTCCGCGCCAGGTTTTCGGCTTTGTTGGTGTCTATGGGAGCGGGAAGGGAGGGTTTAGGTTCGGAGAGTAATCGCATAACTCCTGCATGTCCTCGGGACGTAGCTATCATATATCAAGGGCTGTATTGCCGAGGATGTCTGGTAGGTTGGGATTGAGATCCTTTCGTTCTAATAGTAAATTTACGGTTCCCTCATGTCCACCAATTGAAGCGCCGAAGAGTGGCGTTCGTCCACTGGAGGTATCTTGAGTGTTGGGATTGGTATCCTCTCGTTCCAATAGCAACTTGATTGTTCCGTCATACCCGAGCTCCGCAGCCCACGAGAGCGGTGTTCGACCGTTCTCGGTGTCTGGAGTATTGGGATTGGTATCCTCTCGTTCCAATAGTAACTTTACTATTCCCTCATACCCGCGCTGCGCAGCCCACCAGAGCGGTGTTCCACCACGTTCGGTGTCTGGAGTATTGGGATTGGTATCTTCTCGTTCCAATAGCAACTTTACTATTCCCTCATGCCCGCGCTTCGCAGCCCACCTGAGCGGTGTTCCACCATATTTGGGGTCTGGAGTATTGGGATTGAGATCCTTCCGTTGTAATAGCAACCCAACTACTCCCTCATGTCCACTAATGGCAGCCTGTAAGAGTGGCGTTCGAATACTTTTGGTGTTGGTGCCAGGGATGTTGGGATTTGTATCCTCTCGACCCAATAGTAACTTTACTATTCCACCATACCCGTGCGCCGCAGCCCACCAGAGCGGTGTTCGACAATATTGGGTGTCAGGAGTGTTAGGATTGGTATCCTCTCGTTGCAATAGCAACTTGACTGTTCCCTCATACACGCGCGCCGCAGCCCACCAGAGCGGTGTTCGACCGTGTTCGGTGTCTGAAGTATTGGGATTGGTATCTTCTCGTTCCAATAGCAACTTTACTATTCCCTCATACCCGCGCTCCGCAGCCCACCTGAGCGGTGTTCCACCATGTTTGGTGTCTGGAGTGTTGGGATTGAGATCCTTCCGTTGTAATAGCAACCCAACTACTCCCTCATGTCCACTAATGGCAGCCTGTAAGAGTGGCGTTCGAATACTTTTGGTGTTAGTGCCAGGGATGTCGGGATTTGTATCCTCTCGACCCAATAGTAACTTTACTATTCCACCATACCCGTGCGCCGCAGCCCACCAGAGCGGTCTTCGACAATATTGGGTGTCAGGAGTGTTAGGATTGGTATCCTCTCGTTCCAATAGCAACTTTACTATTCCGACATACCCGCGCTCTGCAGCCCATGAGAGCGGCGTTGCGCCATATTCGGTGTCTGGAGTATTGGGGTTGAGATCCTTCCGTTGTAATAGCAACCCAACTACTCCTTCATGTCTATTAATCGCAGCACACAAGAGTGGCGTTCGGTTACTTTTGGAGTTGGTGTCGGGGGTGTTGGGATCGGCATCCTCTCGTTCCAAGAGCAACCTTACTATTCCCTCATATCCGCGCTTCGCAGCCCACCAGAGCGGTGTCCGGCCACATTCGGTGTCCGCAGTGTTGGGGTTGATACCCGCTCGTTTCAATAGCAGTTTTATTATTCCCTCATGACCGCGCTCCGCAGCCAGCCACAGTGGTGTTCGACCATATACGGTGTCTGCAATGTTAAGATCGACACCCTCTCGTTCCAATAGCATTCTTACTATTCCCTCATGCCCGCGCTCTGCAGCACGCCAGAGTGGTGTTTGACCATAATGGGGGTATGCGGTGTTGATATTGATATCCTCTCGCTCCAACAGCAATTTCAGCATCCCCTCATGCCCACCCTCCGCAGCCCGCCAGAGTGGTGTTTGACCATATAAGGTGTCTGTAATATTGGGATCAATATCCCCTCGCTCCAATAACATTCTGACCACTCCCTCATGTCCGCGCTCCGCAGCCCACCAGAGTGGTGCTCGGCCATATTCAGTGTCTGCGGCATTGGGATCGATATGCTTCAGCTGTAATAGTAGCTTTACAACATCCTCATGACCTTCTATAGCTGCCCATGAAAAGGCCGTTCGGCCCATGTTGTCTCTTTCGTTAACACTCCACTCTTTAGTCGCCAATAAAGCAACAACTATCTCCCCGATCCCGTGAAATGCCGCCCCATGGAGTCCTGTAAAGCCCTTAGACCTAAACCTCTTATCATTCGGGTCTTGCCAATCTCTGTACTCATAATAATGCAGCAAGAGAAGCCGAGACGCAATATGTTCATCGTATCTAGCTAGGAGCAGGAGCGCGAGCTGAGTAGCTCTCTCCGTCTTCTCTTTCCTCGTATGCTTCCCCCAATAACAAGAAGCATATTCAACAAAGGGGACTATTTGTGGGGCAGAAAGAAGAGTTGGCGAAAGTTCCCGGACGCAACGAAAGTTGAGGTACGTCAAGCAAACCTCCGCTATCATCGAGTGTGGGCTTTGGAACAAGTCTGGATTATTGGATAAATACTCTTGCAAAGTGAAGTGGACAAGCCGAACGATGGAGGAGGATGCCTCAACTGTGATAAGTCCAAGAGAACATCCTATCAGTGTTCGAATTGTAGGAACGCCTTCAAGATCCAGATCCGTGGATCCTATCCTTACTCCTAAGGCATGGCATAGCTCGCTAGTTCGCAAAGGTCGCTCCGAATTCAATACCCACATCAGGGCGCCTATCCCGAGTCTGGATCTACCGCCCTTCTGTGCCTTTATTCGTTCCAAAGTTGTCCCATACACATCCCCCAAATGATTGCCTCCGGTCATCTCGTTCAACTTTCGCCTCCTCTCTAAAATGGTAACCTCTTCCAGGATTGTGTCAATAGCTAGCGAGACAAGGAGGAATCTAAACACCATGGTTAGTTAATGTAAGACCATGCATGAAATGTGAACTACGGATTCCACTACACACATTCCAGAGATCCTTTGCGGAATAACCCTCAGGATGTCCGCTCGCAAAGTATGGGACATCGCGTCACGCTCGGTGTCCATCTCCAACTTCTTCTCCAAGTATCTCTCTATGTCGTGCGCCTTCGGACTAATCGGTACTATAACACTACCGGTGAAATATCTTGTAATTTCGGCCCGAACCTGAGGCCTCCCAGTGATAAATACCCGCGTCCTCCATGGCTCCTGAAGGATGTCCTTCAGTGACACAAGAAGCTCCAGTAGATGTTTAGGAAGGCACTCATCCAGAGCATCAACACAGATAAACACCCGGGGTAATGCGGCAATAGCCTGCTTCAGCATCTGCACCATATCCGAAAGTCGCAGACCACGACCGCCGACCTCATTTTGCGCCTTTTGAAACGCCTTTTGCACGTGCTCTAGCACTTGCCCTCTAACTACCAGTTGCTTAAGGATGGCTCCTATGATGTTGGTGGTTGTCTGCTCTCTCTGGTCGCGAAAGTCGCAGTAGAACATCGCGATTGCAATTTCTTCCTCACAAGATCCGTCGCACAGGTAATCGATCACTAAGGAACTGATATCTCTGGCCGTCGGTGATAATTCCTACTTCTTCAAGATGAGCCAGGAGCTTACCTTAGATACGTCTTCCCCACTCCCGGATTCCCTTGGCAGAATAAGACAGCCTTATCCACCCCGCCTTCATAACTCCTCCACTCCCGAAACTCGCTTGTTTCTAAAAGCCAGTTCCCCACACCGTCGACCCTGTCGGTGCGAACATCGTGATGCCTTCCCCTGGGGTCGAGTGGCGAGAGCCACTTCATTATTTCTGGGTTTTCATCCGCTATGAGATTGTTCACGTTGATGGTACTGTTATGGCTATTCGTTACGTTATTGCAGTTGACATTGTTGTTACCAATCGAGGTCGAGTGTCGATACACGATGCTGTCCATGGTGTGTCCAAAGTGTTCGGCCAGCGTAGATATGTTATAGCGATAACTGCGGTAACGATAGTGGAGCTTTTATGGAATTTGGATTTGGACAAGTCAGGCTGAAAAAAAGAGGGACTCTAGCGGGTAAAACTACTATCCAATCATCTCCTGCTGAGTAAACGTCAACACACTGATGACTGTGAGACAAGAGTTTTACATCGCAGATCTCTTATTGATAATGCATGCCGCAGCATTTCCACCTATCAACACCACTGAGCGACTCGTTCACCTCCATCAGCCCGGGTATCTTAGACTACCCCGATCTAGTAGCTATCTCTCCGTGGTGCGGCCGGGCTCACGCTGTCCCTTCAGCCTTGTTCATGCTCAACAGAGACACATCTGCTATCTAAAGGGTTCGGATCTTAGGCAATGGAACCGGTTCATATTTGATTTTTTTTTCCCACTTGGCCGGATAAGCATTAATTCCCGGTTGAGTAAAAGTAAATCTAATGTCATGAATACCCCGAACACGCTCCTAATAGTAGCTCATGGTGATTTAAGTTCTCTATATCCCTATCGTCCCCCAAAGATGTAAGTCTAGGGAATTACGTTGACCGGTTAGAGAGACCACACTCAGGGTCTCCCTCCGACTCTACTACCTATCAAAAGGGATAAACCTACGAACAGGATCACGTACAGCCGCGCATGCAGACCGCTAGCGGAAAAATGGGAAGTGAACACTTAGAAGTATCAAGAGATAATAAGTGGCCTCTGGGGTATGATCCATTGGCATAACGTCTGGAAATGCTGGCGAAATCTACTTAAGAAAACTCCGCAAGAAGAAGCCGCAATTCAGGTTTCGCCCAAGCTAACCGTACCAGGGTTCCCACCTCTTCGAACGATGCTAAGCGCCCTTCGAAGAAGGTGGAACTCCAAAGGAGTGTCAATCGGTTCAAAGATAGAATCGGCTCAACTATAGATATATTACATACAATGAGAAATGTATTCCACAAACCACCAATTTTATCAATTAAAATTTGATAAAATTTGAGATTCTGATTCCAATCCTTTGTCACTATCATCTGGTATTTTTTAATATTTTCTTCAACCACATTTGGACCCTTTTTTCCACTTTTCTGTCAGCTCTTACGGTTTTGCCGGGCCCTGTTCACTTGCTTCCTGGGGCTCTCTCACACCTTCTGTGAGGTTATCGATCTAGATTTTCCAACATATACAAAACAGTCTGCTCATATTTACCCTATCTTGTATTTTTTTCCTCCGAGAGCAGGTAAGGGTGGCTACATTCATTTTTTCAATGCCCTCAACAGCTCCTACTCTACTCACAGTATACGCCAAGCCCAACTCCACTATTGGCATCTTTGGTGAATCTATCGTTGAGCTGATTGGCACTACTTCGGAGTGCCACCTGCTTCGAAGGTCGCTTAACGTAGTTCGAAATGGCTCGAAACTTGGTACAGTTACCTTAATCACGTGATGCCCGAATCTGTAGCTCTTCGGGTATCATACTGAATTATCTAGCAAAAATCTCCCCGACCCTGCCTGACCACCACTACAGCAAACTGTTACTAGCTGACGTCCTTGGTGCTGCCTTAGTTTACTTTAATTCGACTTAGCCCCAATCGGACTTTTGCCGGACTGTGCCAGATAGATGTAGGATTCACAGGCGGATTCTGTCGACCAATCAGATCGCAGGTATTTTTTTGTTCCCCTTCCCTCGCCCTTTCTCCTAAACCTTGCGATGAACCTGGAACTACTTGGGTACAAGTTAAGCTTTGGAAAGAGCGTTAATGACCGTCTGCCGTCCCTCGCCAACCATCCTATTGTCCCTGGACAAAATTGCCAGCCCACATACAACATGGGAAATTTCGACCATGACAACCGCACTTCCCCACCAACCCCACAATCTTGTAAACCAAAGAAAAATTACGAATTAGAAATTTAAATACGTAGTAGAATGCATAGTAGAAATTGATCTGGAGGAATCTCATTAGGCGGGGAAGGTTGTGGTGTCATCTATTGTCGCTAGGCGGTTAATTTTGTCAGCATTCCATCAGCACCTCTACCTCCACAACCCCACTGTTGCATACCACCACCACCACCACCACCACCACAACGCTCACAACAGAAAATGTTTCATTTCACTTTTCCTATCTTGGGTAAATATTTTTATGATTTTTTCTAACTAAGTTGCATAACCTTTTACATGTTGATGGTTCATTGTTGATGTTAATGCAAGATTTCTGAAGAGGGGCCGCCGTTGCCACAGGAATTTTGAGTGGTTAATTCGCACCCCAGCAATGACAACATGTTCATCTTCATGGCTGATCACTCGCTCACTTAACTTCGGGCTTTATTGAAAAACGATTCAATTGTCAAGCCGTATACCGGAATCCTGTGCGTGCCAGAGATGCTGAGGAACTTCATTCAATCTCAGAGGGCCAGAAAGGCCTACTATTTATACAGCGAAACAGCAACATATATATCCGCAGTAGGAAAGATAATAAGGAACTTGAACCAATTTGGAAGACAGGAGAAAAACAAGTGAGAACAGAATTACATAACCAGTCGACAGATTGGGCGGTAACAAGAGGGGAAAAACCAAATGCAGTAAGTCCAGCTTGGAAAGTAGAAGGCTGGAACCAAGGTTTAATGAGCGACCTTGTCGTACTCTAATGCGTAGACAGTGCATATCTGAAAGCCTAATTCCAACAGGCTTTGTTGAAACAACTGTTGTTGTATTGATTGAGAGAGAGAGAAAGGTGGGGGGTGCCCCGGTTATGTATGGTGCTTTGCGCGTAAAACGTGCACCAAGGCCGTTGCATCATGTAACGCTCAATCCTCAGAGGTATTAGGGCTATGATGGGATATGTAACTTGCCAAGAGTGTACAATATTATACGTTCAATTCTTTATGATTTCCCCGTTATTCCAGAGTGCCAATTTAAACACCTGTCCACTCAGTGCCTCATTTTTTATTTTCCTCGGAATGGAAATATCTCTGACGCTCTCCCTCCACCCATCATCCGCCTTTGACCATAATGCCGCTCTCACTCCACCTGTTGAAAAGTCAACCCTCCGCAGTCGGCCCCGAAAAGGGAAAATCCGGCTTTAAAAGAAAAGGGTTGGCTAGTCATGCGAATTGAACATATGCACCCTGTATGATAGAACATACTTTTCATGGTGCAACCCTAATTCCTCAGAGGGTTGGGCGTTACATGATGCAACGGCCTTGGTGCACATTTTACGCGCAAAGCACCATAACAAGAAAAGACGCAGTCGCGATTTCCCCAGTTCACAGGGGCTCACTCGCTCCCGCATCACCGCCACATTGCCGCCGCATGATCAGCTGACCTGCTACCGCCCCGCGGGCAACCTACCAGATATGGAAGGACGCTCCAACAGGCTTTGTTGCAATATACGGTCTAGGCTCGGACAGAGAAGTGGCAACTCGAATAGCTAACTGCCAAGGATTCTTATTGCGACAACGACCATCCATTGAGCAATAAGAAAGACATAGCCCGGCTATAGTCTAGAAGTTCAGTCCAGCCATTACCACCGAGCTTAAGAACAGGGAGCTGAAATTTGCATTTGAGAGGAGAAAAAAACCATATACGAACGGCTTCCTTCATACTGAATACGCGCTAGAGCTTACTTTATCACTAGGATATTGTAACCGTAAGGTGAATCACCTGTGTTGGAAACGTGAGGCGCTGCTCGGCACGCTGGCACTATTGTTTCATTGTTCGCATAGTTTCCGGGAATGCGCTGAGGCTCTGGGAATGCGTTTAGGGTTAGGCGTGGATCGGCGGATCAATGCCGAAGACAACCAAATGAAACGCCAAGAGTTCATATACGAAAAGAAAACGCGATCGCAAACTCGGAATGAGAAAGCTCCCCCTACTGCTTGTACGAGTACAACTAACTAACAGTAAAGACAGGAGTATTTATAACCAACAATAACATAATCCCCCTATCCTTCCATGGGCCGCTACACATATCCAGTCCCTTTCACTGTGCGTCTCCCTTTCCCCTTTTTTCTACTTTCATGCTAACAAAGGAAATACAGGCGCTCCTACCGCTCATAGCCTCCGGCATCGTCCAACATCCGCGCGTTAGACTCTTTCACTTCCGTTGCAGCTTTCCAGCTTTCCCTCCGGCGGATGCATCGATCCAGAACCCAAGCGCATTCCGGCAGCTGAAATGCTTTCCCGGGCCAAAGCGTTCCTAAAGCCTAACTTTAAGCGCGTTCTCCGAGACTATCCGAACAACAAAGCGATGATCATGAGACCATGCCGAGCAGCATCTCACGACTTCCAACGCACCGGAAAGAAAGCAGGAGAGCTGGATGCCCGGAGGCTACGAATAGTCGGAGTCTTGTCTTTCCTTTGCTAGCGCGTGAGTATAGAAAGGGGAAAGAGATACGTACGGCGAAGGAGAATGGGTATGTGTAGTGATCTGTGGAAGGATAGGAGGACTTCGTTGCGGTTTATATATACTCCTGTCTTTACCGTTAGTTAGTTGATAGATAGTGTTGAAGAAGAAAACGAAAGACTTCCCCCCTCCAAAGCCGTGCGCTAGTGATCGTATATTTTTGTGTGAACTCTTGGCGTTTCGTTTGGTTGCCGTCGCCGATCCGCCGATCCGTTTAAAACCCTTGACAATCAATTAGCCTACTTGGCACTGAGATTTCCAACCAGGAAGAATGAAAAAAGTAAGGAGTTTATTAGCTAATTCACATAAAGCCTAAGCTGGATTCTCTCTTGAGTGCTTAATGGTCCATCCCACCCGTCCGGAATACTACACATAGGATAGCTGGAAAAAGGTAGTGGGGGGTTGGGGGTCGATCTGTTTTCTGTGGCGATGGTAGCCACCCAATCTATCTGCCCTGGTGGTTGCTCGTCCATCCTGTATATTTTTAATGTTCCCGTGGTGCTGCTTATGGGAAACCCTATCATTACCGAGTACCCGTTCCTGAGCTCAAGTAGGGTTAGCAGAGACCGGTAGAGCCTATCTATTAGCAAAATGGGGGCAATCCGATTTGTAGCAGGTATAAGTGTTGAAAATAAGCCTCCTTATCAGTACTCTAGCTATTCAAGGTATCATATGAGGGGGGAGTGGTGAGCGAGATTGCACAACTTGTGTCAAAAATTCACGTTTTATCTCATTCGTTGTGGGGGGTGGATTACTAACTTAAGCCGCACGATACATTCCTATGATAAAGCATTCTAACTGAAATAATGCAAATAGTGAAACGGGGGAATGAGTCTACATGTAATAAAAGGAGAGCAACGGTGTTGCACGACGGGGGTGAGAGAAAGAAAAAACCGTGGCTCGGGGGGGGGGCAATGGAAAGGCATGGGGAGAGGATAGGCGATGCGCAATAGACAGCCACACAACACCTTGGACTTGTTCCTATTCACACTTGTGCATAGGCTTGGATTTATGTATCAAACGAAAGTAGATGCGTTTTAGCCCACATCTGGTCCACATGAATAATGTAGAAATCATATATAAAGCGATAGGAATGAAATGGCTAATAGGGAAGAACTGGTAAGGAGGAGAAAATAGAAGAGTGAAGCGGGAAGGGCCACCGATGTTGAAAAGAGGGTTAGCAGGGGTTTTGAAAGGGAGTGGGAACCAGCTCTGGCTGTTTAGGCAAGGGTGGGACGTGTGTTTCTTTCTCTGGGTTCCTTCATCGCAGAGATGGATTTTTCTTGTTTTGCTGTTGAAGGCGCCCCTTGTGGTAGAGCTTCCCACCCTGTCTTTTGGGGGTGTCAAGATGGACAGTGCTCGGGAAGGTGGTAACCGGGTGGGCTGTGAGGGGCTATGGCCCTCGAGCTTGGACCTCTAGTACTAGCCCAAGTTGAAATCATACACAGAAGAAATCATGATAGCATCATGAGACATCACTCGTGTCTTCCCAGACAGTCTCTGTCGGAATTTGGGTGTGCGAGAAAGAGAGCGAAGCGAAAGTAAGGACGGGTCCACTGAAAGAATGATCTAGTTTATAGAGGAAGAGCAAGAATTGACTGATGTCTCTTATACATTGATGATTGAGTACCGGCGCATAGTATTTATACCCACAAGAGGTATCTATATACAGGGCCAACTAGTGTCTAAGTTCCACTGGCACTATTGCCCTCCACTAGCAGAAATACTTTCGTCACATTGAAGCCATTGTTCCAACAGTCTCCGCCGTCCCCCGCCGTCCTCCATGAGACCCAAGGTGTCTGATGCATTAATGTCCCATTCGTTCATCACCAACAAAGTAGGAGATATCTCGCCCATCCAGGATATTACGGTTGAGTGGGGCTCCATAAAATACTTAAGACTGACCCCCGGATGGCTTCGGATCCACCACGTATATATTATATCCTGATAATAATCTGGGGAGTGAAACTTAGAGGGCATATGCTCTTCAAATCCAACCGGATGTCGGAGTGCAAGCGGTGTCGCACTCTCGGTCTTTGCTCTTCTCGTGCGTGCGTTTTCCCAATAACAAGAAGCATAGTCAACCAAGGAGTGTCTGGACTGGGCAAGGCCACGAGCTGGAGAAAGTTCCAGGACACATGAACTTGAGGTACTGAAAACAAAATAACCGGGCAACAGTATCTACTCTGCGGAACGAAAGAGGTACGGGCAAACAACTGTCGCTCTCAAGCAATCTCAACTAGAATGGAAAACCACACAAACTGATAGCGACACTCTGGTGGCAGCTTGCTCACAACCCAATGATGACTGGGGTAGCGTAGGTAACGGCGCAAAGCTCAGGAGAAAAGCACGTAAGTGGTGGTTGTGGTATGTGTGATGTTCGATGTACAATACAGGAAGCTCTCTACTTGTAGCTTAGACTAGGTACAGAAAGAGAGTGCACAAACGCACTAAACAGGAAAGACCCACACAACGGGAAAACCCCACAAGCGGCAGTCACGACCTTAAACCGATCGTACCCCAAACTGACTATCATACAACTCTGGGATTCCAGCTATCACAAAGAACTATAGATTCTGAAAGAAAAAAAGAAAGAGAGGGAGAGGGAGAGCGGGATAAATTACTCTCTAGTATTGTGAATCGGAATGCAAAATGAGAAGAAGGAACAAAAGGTGTGAAGTGTATTTGGTATCCTATATGTATGGAGTGTAGGGTGAATTTCTCACGGGAGGAATTCATGACGCTCACGCTCTGTATAGTATACTATATCTAAAACAAGGGGGAAAGGATAGAAGGTGAACTACCGGGCCGTTTCCCACTATAATTCCTTTTTATTGGCTTATGAGCAATTACTGTTAAACGTTCATTCCATGAGTGCTTCTGCGAGCTGGGGTCTCGGTAAGTTGTGTGAAGATACTTGCGGTGCAGGCAGTCATGACTGATCACTCGTCCTTGTTCGTGTTCTGGGGATGGTTTTTGGAAACAGCAGTTTAATGACCGCACTTGGAGTGGGAGATGGCCGCACTCTATGGCCCCAGAGGCACGTGTGTGCGTCAGCGAAGCGACGGGCAAGCTTTGAAAATGCTTTCACCACCGCGTCTTTTCCCCCTCTTACTTTCTCTCGCTTTGCGCCTCTCTTCCTGTGCACAACTTTCCTCAAGTCTTTCTTTTCCATCAACTTGTCACAATCTGTCATTTTTGGACTTCCACGGCGAAACGAGATACGGCGAGTGGCAGGCGGTGAAGCGAAACACCAAGCAACTCACTGCCTAAACGATCGCGCCCTCCAGAGATGGGGAAAAAATCTTTTCACCAACCCAACAACAACCACAGTCTCTCGCTCAATGAATCCACGATGCTCTCTCTGTAACTAACTAACTAAAGGCAATCACAGGAGTATATATCAATCACAAAGATATCATATTCATCTATAAGGCACAACACTACTCCATGTGAGTCTCTCCTTCCCCCTTGAGCCCTCCGGGCCGGCTAAAAGGAAAACAAACACTTTCCCACCTCCGGGCTTCCAGCTCCTTCACGCTGGCCTTACAGTGCTGCCGCTTTTCTCCCGGCTTTCCCGAAAGCTGCACGATCTCAAACTATCGCGCATTCCTGCATTCGGAATACTTTCCCGAATGTACAAACCAAACGCCCAAAGCCGAAGCCATATGCTCGGATCCTCAGCGCATATCCGAAGCCACAAACAAGCGCGCTCCCAGAAGCTATCTCAACAAAGGAAGTATCGTGAGTATGGCGAGCATCACCATTTTCAACCGTCATGACTTTCTCTTCCACGTGGCAGTTCTGCTCTGCTATGTGAAACCCTCATCGTCAATCATTACCCCCGCACCGATTATTTTCAACAATGGTGGTATAGTGTGGTGGGAGCTGGTAGGGGCGGTCGGGGTGTGTGCCCGTTACCGGGGCGAGGGACTCGTGATACATGGTGGGTATAGGTGATTGAAAATAGGCCTCACCAGTGTCACTTTGTCTATGGAGGTTACGAGTGGGAGGGAGTGGGGTTGCGGGATTTCTATTGGGTTATTCCATATAAGATGTCAAATGCGGCCGTCTGTGATACCGTACATTGTGAGTGGCAGAATACTGAAGAAAGGAGAGGCGATGGCACAAGGGGTTTATATGATAGAGTATGCTAAAAGAAAGAGAAAAGGAAAGGTCTGGGCAATAAAGTGGGGAAAATGAGTGTATGGGTGATAAAAGGAGATAAATAGTGTTTTACTGCACAAGTGAGAGATAAAGAAAATGGAAAAAAGTAACGGGAAAAAACACAAAGAAGTAGGGATTATGGGCCATATTCCACCTTATATATCCAACGAAGAGTAGTAACCTTTTGCCCAATCTACTGCGCATGTAGAATATAGCAATCACCTACTCGAGTGTGAAATGATGGTAACAAAATGAGAGACAAACAGACTGATGAGAGCGAGGAAATAAAGGAGAAGGATTGAGGAGGAGGAAATAAGGAGGCAGAGAAGAATAGTTACAAGGACAGGGGTCTAGGCATTTGGGGAAGGGGTTTCGGTGGGGGAAAGCAGGCCGGCGGGAAATGATGAGGGGGGGGTTGGTTTGGGTCGGAGGGCTAAGGTGAGGGACGCTCGGTGTTTCTTTCGGGGGGCTCCTTCATCGCAAGGAGGGATTGTTCTTTTGTTGTTGTTGCGCAAGATGACCTCTTGTGGGAACGTCTTCCGCGCCATGTCTTCGGGTTGGTTAGAATGAGTGGGGGAGGGGAGGGAGAATTTAGGTTCGGAGAGTAATCGCACAACTCCTGCATGTCCTAGGGACGTAGCTATCTCGAGGGCTGCTTTGCCGCGGAGGTCCGGGGTGTTGGGATTGAGATCCGCTCGTTCTAATACCATCTTTGCGATTCCCTCATGTCCTTTGCTTGCAGCCCACCAGAGCGGTGTTCGACCATATTCGGTGCCTGGAGTGTTGGGATTGGTATCCTCTCGTTCCAATAGCAACCTTACTATTCCCTCATACCCGCGCTCCGCAGCCCACCAGAGCGGTGTTCCACCATGTTCGGTGTCTGGAATGTTCGGGTTGAGATCCCTCCGTTTTAATAGCAACCCAACTACTCCCTCATGTCTGTTAATCACAGCACACAACAGTGGCGTTCGGTTCCTTTTGGTGATAGTGTCGGGGGTGTTGGGATCGGTGCCCTCTCGTTCCAATAGCAACTTTACTATTCCCTCATACCCGCGCTCCGCAGCCAACCAGAGCGGTGTTCGATTGTATTGGGTATCCGGAGTGTTGGGATTGGTATCCTCTCGTTCCAATAGCAACCTTACTATTCCGGCATACCCGCGCCCAGCAGCCCACCAGAGCGGTGTTCGATTGTGGTGGGTGTCCGGAGTGTTGGGATTGGTATCCTCTCGTTCCAATAGCAACCTTACTATTCCTTCATACCCGCACTCCGCAGCCCACCAGAGCGGTGTTTCACCATGTTCGGTGTCTGGAATGTTCGGGTTGAGATCCCTCCGTTTTAATAGCAACCCAACTACTCCCTCATGTCTGTTAATCACAGCACACAACAGTGGCGTTCGGTTCCTTTTGGTG
>Ga0307517_10006817_pt1 | contig 16799 bp, 17 predicted proteins | sample 23_EM_MG_FD_194515 | JGI IMG/M metagenome (GOLD analysis project Ga0307517, IMG submission 194515) | Populus trichocarpa ectomycorrhiza microbial communities from riparian zone in the Pacific Northwest, United States - 23_EM | ecosystem: Host-associated > Plants > Roots > Unclassified | place...
AGGAACATTTGCAGGAACATGGGTACCATCAATTGCTCCCACACAATCCTATATAAACATGAAAAAATAATTTATAACCTTTTCTTCTAGATGTAATTAATTAATGTATAAAAATATTGGTATTGTTTTCATACCTTAAAATAAGGATAGAATCTTCAATTATTCATTATCTCTGCTGGAACTGTATCCTCTGGATCTTTAATAAGGTGTTTGTATAACTTAAGAACTGCTTTTAAAATAATTCTAAAGTAACGATGGATAGTTTCAACAGACCTATAGTATATACCACTAATAACATGAAATCTTTGGTTTTGGCCTACAATTTGTAAGAACACAATTACTTGCTCTCTAATAGACACATTTTGAGTTGATCGTAATAGGTCACGACTTGTGAGAACATCACACAATCTATATAAGACAACAGGTTTCATACGAATTTGTTCAACGCAATGTCTATCACCTCGATTCAAAATGCTGTCAATATAGAATTCTCGTTAAGCAATTGCATTTATACATGGTTCTCTTGGTATATAAATTCTATTTCTTTCTTGTTCAATAATAGCTACCCCTGTAGCTATCACAGTTACAGCTGCTCTCATACATGCTACATGAATTATCTTACTATCCATAACATGAAAGTGAAGTTTTCTGATAACAAAACCTAAAAATTTGGGGAAATAAATATTAAGAAAAGCATATAAAATACTTACACAATCAATACAATAAATTATGCTCAAAGAAGCTGACAATGTATAATAGTTATGGCAATGATATCTGATTCCCTAAACAAACAATATCTTAAAATATATTATTTAAGACCATAAAATTCAATTTCTCGATGATAAAACTCTTTTGAAAATTATACAATTCATAAGTTCACAACGATCAATAAGATCAATTATATTTTTCTATAATTTAAATCATTTTAATTCTTAAAAATAATCTGATTATCGAATAATTAAATAAAAATAAATTTCAAAAATTACCCTGCATGCAGTAACACAACACACGATCGAGTTCATGGCTAGGTTCAGTTCAATTCTATTTTGATTTGTTAGTTATAACTATGGAGATTGTTGAGTTTAGGCACTAATAGGCAGGCAAGGCTGCTCCTTATGATCCTTTATAAAAATACCCCACCGTTCCCCAGCTCTTGCATTGCAAATCTCTAACTCTCTCCTATAACATTTCATGGGTTTCTCTGTTTTCTCTAACTCTCCCCTCTGTCGGTTTAATTAAGACAACATTTCATGGGTTTCTCTATTTTCTCTAACTCTCCCCTCTGTCGGTTTCCCCTCATTCTCTAATTCCCCTGGTTTCCCCTCTATCGTCTCTAATTCCCCTAGGTTTCCCCTCATTCGGTTTCCCCTCCTGTTTTCTTTGTTCTCTCTCGCCATTCACTGTTCGTTCTCTAAAGTCCTTAACTTTCTCTCTTGGCTGTTCTCTCTCGGTTTTCTTTCTCTAATTCCCCTATTCTCTCTCGGTTCTCTCTCGCCATTCCCCTGTTCTCTAAGGAAGCAGGACAAAATCACAGATTCAAGGGGCAAGGGGCAGGAGGGCTAGACCTCAAGGACCTGCTCCTCCTTCCTAGTTCTCATCCCTCTCTCCCCCGGCTACATGTACTGATAACGCTGGGAAAGTGAATTAAAAAGAGAGCAAACAACAGATTCACTGATCCCCCCCTTTTACTTTGCCTCTCTCTCTTTGTGCTGGATCCGAGGACGGGGAAACAGGGTAGGGACTGGATGGGGAAGTTTGGGGATTGTTTTTTCTCTAAAGAAGCTGTCGAATGTGAAGGAAAAAATGTGCTTTTTATGGCTTGCTTGTGATGAATTTGGTTGGTTTTTTCTGTGAACTTGTTTGAACATGGAAGAAGAAAACTGGGTATGGGAAAACATTTGACAGGCAGAAGATAAACCATGATGGATTGTTTGACAACAAATACAAAAACAGAGAAATAATATTTTTTTTCGGAATAGACACAACAAATTAAACAAGATCAAAGGATTTTTTGCTATAATTCTTACAGATCTAACAAAGAAGATAAAAACATAAAGAAAATAATATAGAGAAATAGAGAAATTTGAGGAAAAAAAATACCTGAAATAAAGAGTGTTCCAGAGATATGATTCTCAATTCTTCCTGCTTCAACTGTTGCTTCAATTGTTTTCGGCAAGAGATACACAGAGAGGGGGGGTTTGAGAAGTGTTTTATGTAAAGATAGGAAAGTGTTTTCCTTTTGACAAGGAAAGGAAAACACTTTCCTATGATAAAAGGCAGTTTTTTTATTTTGACCGGAAACAATTTTCCTTTGACTAACTTTCCGGAGGGTTACCAAACATGGGAAAATGAGGAAAGTGAATTCCAGGAATTTGGTTTCCTTGAAACAAACAAGGCCAAAAGCAAGACGCTTTACCAAAGTAAGAGCCCCCTTTGAGAGTGTGGGTGTGTGACTAATAGAGTATTTAGCAGAGTGGTTGCGGTTGCTTTTCAAATAACTTTTCATGCCGAAATGCATGCCAATGATGTTTTTTTATTTTTTAAAAATTATTTTTGACATCAGCACATCAAAACGATCTAAAACATACAAAATATATTAAATTTTAACAAAAACAATTGAATTTTTTGGGAACGCGGTTTGCACCGCGTTCCCAAACATATTCTATAAATGTTCTAAATAAGTATAAACTTGTTTGGAATTATAGATATGGTTATTTTTTAAAATATTATTTGTTTAGAAATATATTAAAATAATATTTGTTTTATTTTTTAAAATTTATTTTTAACATCAGCATATTAAAATGATTTGAAAACACTAAAAATTATTAATCTAATGTAAAGAAAAAAAAATTTAAATTTTTTCAAAAATATTTTTAAAACACAAAAGCTAGTACTAAAATTGCTTAGTTAATGTTTGGAATTGAGGTGAGATGACACTAGAACTCGTTTCAAAATGAATATTAAGTGTGTATTTAATATTTTTAAATGGATATCAAGTGTGTGTTTTAGAATTTTTTTATTTAAAAATATATTAAAATTACTTTTTTAGATTTTATTTTTTATATCAACATATTAAAATTATAAAAAGCATTAAATATATTTTATTTAAAAAAACATCAAATTGGTATTTTTTTTAATGTTTTTCGATAGTTTTAATATATTAATATTAAAAATAAAAAAATAAAAAAATTATTTTAATATATTTTTAAATAAAAAATATTCTACACCATAATATTTAATAGATTCAAAGTTCAAACAAGTTGAAAACAGTACCTATGTTATTCCAGAGATCCGAAACTACCCAATTATTGCATCAAATATCATAAAGTACATGGCAATCTAAAACAAACCCGGGCAAAACACAATGAGCTATGGAGAATTAAAGGGTTTTGATTACAATATTTCAAATTCAAAGCAAACAAATACCTTGCAAATGGCAACTCTGAAATGAAAACCAGCACATGCATTGCTAGCGCTTGATACATGTTTTATTTCAATTTCTATGATTTGGCACTGGTAACTACTCTACTAATCTACTAGTACTGATGCTAAAGTAGATTGTAAAGTTATTTAATAGTAAAATAATTTGTATTAAATCAAACACACATGCACCCATATATATATATATATATATTTTAACTCTGAGGGGTGTAGCTCAACTAATCAAACCCTAGGTTTGCTCCCTAGAGGTCACTAGTTCGAGTCTCACAAACCTCAGGGCCACTGGAGGCGCACATGGTTGTTAATTTTAGGGTCCGTGGGATTAGTCGAGTTGCGCACAAGCTGACCCAGACACCCACGTTAATAAAAAAATTAACATATAGATTTTTAATTAGTTTTGGGATATTTTCAATTGTATAGGTACATTTTTTTTTCTATCTAAATGACATAGACATAAATAGAATAAAAAATCAAGCACAAATAACACAAAACTTTACAAAAAGGGATCACCATACAAAACTTTAATTTTATCATGTAGTTTGCCTCTCTTAATTTTAACCAAACCAGAAAACTAACATGAACACAATTGAGAAACCAAAATTAAAGGAAAAAATAATAAAAATCCTAAAATCTAAGAAATCCAAAATTAAAGGGGAAAAATAACAAAACTAGCTCGAACAACACATTCTAGACTTAATATGAAGGTTTTCCCGACCTCATCTAGTTATAGCGAGTCAAAGTTCTTATAGAATTAGGATCTTTGAAACCTTTTGGCAAAATTTAAGTACGATCCAATGATTGACTCAAAAGTTAAGAATCTTTTTATCATATTTCTCATATTACACCACCTAACTCCATCATGGTCTTAACTTTGTTCCTTGGATCTATAAATATTTCTATAAAACTATCTTCGTAGCCAATTTGTAATAAATCCATAACTGACATATCATAACTAACTACATTACTAACCAATGAGTTAGTATTTTTGACTCGATGTTTTTCTTGTGCTTTGAAAGAGTTCAAATCCATAGATAAAGTGTTAGCCCAATCGAATGTGGATCTGGCAAGATGTCACACCCTATATACCTGGATTTAGCCATGAGTTGAGCCCAAGTCACCGTGGGTCTAGTAAGATACCAAATCAAATATACAAGGGTTCAATCATATGATGACCCCACATCATCGTGGGTCTGGTAAGATGTCAGACCTGGGTTCAACTATGAGTTAAATATACTTGAGTTCAGCTATGAGCTGAGCCTAAGTCACTGTGAGTTTAGCAAGATGTCAGATCCTATTCATCCATGAGCTTAGCCCAAGCTACCATGGATCCAACAAGATGCTCCACCTAATGCACTTGGGTACAGCCATGAGCTAAGCCCTAGTCACTATGGGTCTAGCGAGACACCAAACTTATATCTTCTTGGTTTGACTACACGTCAGACCTAGTTGGACTTATAAATCTATTTTAGGACCATATGATTCTATGTATATGAATTATTCATGACAAATATAATAATTTCCCTACGTCTACAAATGTATAAAAGGTTTCTTGAGGGACTTAACACATTTTTCATCTCATTAATGATGTGTAAGAGATATTTATCCCTTATTATTGCCATCAGAAGCAAAGGACTTCATAGTCTTTCCACTTCCTAAACACAACAAGGTTCAGGAGTTATAAATACCCCTTGAACCATCCAGGTAAAAGGTTTAAAAAATTTCCTACTAAAAAAAAATTATATATTTCAGAGTATTAATGATACCCAAAAACAAGAACAAACACTCTTATTTTTAGCTTTTATTTATATTCATTCTCAGTTCAAGTTACTAACGTTATTGTTTGAGGGTTTTTAAGTCCCGCCAATAGGGACAATTTTTACAAATACTAAGGTTTTTCCATTAGTTTTATACTTCCTTTGCTAAGGAGAAGGAGATTAATGCTATTAACATTTGATTAACCACTATCAAAATATCAAACAACTTGTTCCTTAAACATATTAGGTTTTAAGACATCATTAGTTAACGTTGTCTGTAGGAAACCTTTAAAAAACCCATTAATTACCCTATTGGTTTATTGATATTCCTATATACACTCCTGCATAGCCAACACTTTAGTAACTTATTGCTCATGTGTAGCTCCTCATCCAAGTAGTGTTGGCGAATCAGCATATAAAAGAAAAAACACCTCAACAAGTTTTAGTGCCACCTTAACAAGTTTTGTATCCTCTTAATCACCTCTCCAGCAACAGGTCACACCTAGTGCCTATAAAAGGTTACACTACCCGGAGAATTGTGGGCAAAATAAGTCTATAAAGGGTTTTTGGCCTCAAAGATCATCTAACCATTCTAAGGAGCATACGCTCTCTTATGACGTTCAAGTACATAGTGGATTTCTTAGACATCCATCTGGGCAAAACAAAAAAGAAGCTATCCATGTATTGTGCCACTCCACGCCAGAAACTTCAAGCTCTCTAGAACCCTATAGGCATAGGAGTGGAAAGCATCTAGAAGGAGAGTATATATAGGAGGAGGTCCATACCTCTCATCAGATCAAAGAATCTCTCATATCCAGATGAGTGTTGTACACTCATATACCCAAGGACTACACCTCTACTAGAATGACATTGGATAATTATGATAGTTTTACAACTCAAGTGAACATGTGCAAAAAATATAAAGCAGCATAGAGTTGGTCATCCAGGATAGTTATGTCATATGTAAGATTCTCCCTACGACCTTTAGGGAATCAATAAGGGCGTGGTATAACAATTTAGAGTTAGGCTCTGTTACAAGTTTTGGCAACCTTTGTACCTAGTTAGTGGCCTATTTCAACACTAGCATCCCAGCCAAAAAGAATTTCCCAAAACTCTTTGGGGTCACTTTGGCGAAAAATAAACTCATACAAGCATGCCTTAAGAGGTTTAACAAGGAAATGCTCAAAGTTGAGAAGTTAATAAAGCATATGGCCTTTGAAGCAATGATATGTGGAGTAAAAGAAAAAGCTTTGTGGAAGAAATTGTATTCCCTACTGATACGATCCAGGAAAGGTCAAATTCGGATTTTGACGTAAAAAGTGCATCTATCCAGTTTTACAGAAATAATCATAATTCTCAATCCGATTGTTGGATCGGGCTGAAAGTTTACATGGAGTCTTCTGACATGTTGTCCTATGTTGGGTTATAATTTCAGGTCAATCGGAGTTCGGGAAGGCATCAAAACACGGGTCAACAAAGGCTGTATGAATTTTGTTATTTACTTCCTTTTGACTTGTGGACTTCCTATTTGGCTAGGATTCTTTTCCTAAAAGGATGTGGCAGCTTATTTTAGGAATCTCCTATTTCTACAAAGATCTTCAATGGGCTGCAACATAGTTTCCAAGTGTGGCCAGGATTCATAAATGTTTTAGAATCCTTTTCTTACAAGGATTCCTTATTCATCATAGCTACAAAAAAAAAGGAAAAAAGATTTCAGAATTAATTCTACCTTCAGATTTGATTCTCCTAGCTTATATGGGACTTCTAAAGAGCAACAAATCTGATCCTATTATATTTAGGATATTAAATTCGGATTTATTATTGTTATTATTATTTTCTTCTTAGTTTAGGGTTTATTTATATTATTTGGGTTTAATTGTAAGTGGGCATTATATAAGTCCACATAAGGGGTCCATTAGGGTTTATTTTAGTTTGGAGTCACTATAAATAAGGGCATAACTAGACATGTAAGGTTAGACAATTCAGATTAATAAAACTTCTTGTTTGCCACACTTTGTGTGTGTGTGTGTGTGTGTGTGTGTGTTGGTGAGATAATCTCCCTTCCATGGTTCTCTAAAGAACTGAAAAACGACTTATCGAAGAACAACTGTCTTCGTGGCGTCATCCTTGTACTTCTCGTTCGCGAATCAATATTCGTTGGGTGGGGGTCTCCGTTTTCAATAGTGTTGGTGCCTAGGTACAAGTTATCTTTGTGTCACACTCTTCTCAAACCTGATTTACTTGGCTTTCCGAGAATTGGTGTCTTTGCGTGTGGGTTGCGTGACCATGTGATCATGAGGTTCGCATCACCTACCAAATAGAAGCTTACTAAAAGTGAAGCAGACGATAGAGAATTTTCAGGTAGAGGAGGCAAGTGAGTTACGTCATAGTCCTCCTCTCTTCTCTAAGAATAATTTGACTGAGAGGTCTCCCAAACGAGATCGCTCTCCTAGAAGGGATAATAACCCAAGAAAAACTCAAAAGAAGGTAATCAGGGAATGCTGAGATGCATACTACTTCTCTAAATGTTACTCTTTCTAAAGTCCTCACAGCCATCCAAGACAAATATTTTGTTTGGTACCCTTCACCTATGAATCACCACCTAATACTCATACTTCTAAGAAATACTGCCTTTTTCATAAGGATAAAGGGCACGACATGAAAGACTGTTATGTCTTGAAGAAAGAGATTAAAATATTAATAACCAAGGTTTATTTTCACCGATTTCTGAGAAAGGATTTCGATTCTGAACAAAGAAGGGAAAAGGTTGGTTAGTTCATGCGGGCACAACCCAAAATCAATGTTATATTAGGTGGCACCTATGTAGGAGGTGATTCCAACACAGGCAAAAGGAAGTATGGGAAACAGGTCCTTATGACTGCTTGTCTTTAAAACCAGTAGTATAAGCCCATCATCTTCACTTTAAAAGACAGAGAGGGGCTAACTTTCCCACATGAAAATGCCTTGGTCATCTCTACAATCATTTCTAACCACTAAGTTCATTGAGTACTGGTAGATGATGAAAGTGCAATCAACATCCTTTCTTGAGAGGTAATGGCACAGATAGGGATATCCCTCTCAAAACTGACTCAAGCAAAGACTCTTCTCATTGGAATAAAAGGCTCAGGTGTACCAGTTAAAGGCGTCTTGGAAGTTCCAATCCATATGGGGACTGCTCCTTGGTGTGTTTCTCTCTAGCAAATTTTTATGATCATTGACATGTATTTGACCTATAACGCCATTATGGGTAGACCCCTCTTACATCAGATAAATACTACCATCAGCACCAGGTACTTGGTGTTAATTTCCCAACTCAAAAGAGAGTCATCATAGTGCGAGGTTATTAGTTAAACTCAAGAAAATATGCCTCCACTTGTTTGGAGGGAAAGAAGACCCTAGAACCAGACCAACAATGGTCCTTGAAAGAAAAGGTGGAGGTCAAAACCCAAGTTATAGAAGAACTTAAAGATGGTAATCTAGGGGAAAATGAGCAAATAATCACCAAAGTGGGTTCTACCCTGACACCAATATAATAACATTCACTAATAAAGCTATTCCAAATCCAAAGATTTAGTTTTGCAACAAGCACTTCTGATATGCCAGGAATCAATCCTAAAATTGCTATTCATCGATTGAATATAGATCCATCCATTTATTTAATCAGATAGAAGAAAAGGAATTTAAGGGTGAAAGATAGAGGGCAGTAACACAGAAGGTGGATAAGCTCATAACTGTTGGTTTTATTAGGGAGGTGATGTGTCCTGCTTGGTTAGCCAATGTAGTTGTTGTTACTTATTTTTAGGTTCCCATACAAAAATAAGAAAATACAAAAACAATATATCAAAAAATATTCGGAAAAAATCCAAAAAATAATAGGAGCGAGAAAAGGATGCTGGAATGCCGAAACATAGCCAAAAATTTGTTGAGGAGGTTCAAAAATGCAAAAGGTTGAAATTTGATAGTATATCGTTGACTGATGAGAGTCCTGTTGACAAAGAAAATTCAATTTTTGAAAAAAATATATTCAAAATCAGATGTTTATGGACTCAATTAAATTTTATCTAAGGTTTAATTGAATTTATGGAGGGTTTGATTACAAGAAAAATTGATTTTTAAGTCAATTTAGGCTTTTATTGGAAGAAATTAAAGTTCTGGGGTCCAATTATGATTTTGAAGAGTTAATTTGGTCAAATCAGGGGCTTAATTGCATAATTATTGAAGTTTGATGGTCAATTAGGGACTTAATTGAAACAATCCGAAACCAAGGACCAAACCAGAAAAGGCGCTAAAATTAAGGGATCCAATTACAATTTGTTTTGGGTTTCATTTACAAAATTGCGTAAATTTCAATGACCAAATCAAAGGAATCCAAACGGCGCCATTTTCATTGAAGCACTATTCACTGTCTTCAACAACTATGGCAGTAAAGGCAGGAGACGTTAGCAGCGATAATGGCGCCGTTTTCAAATCAGGAGGCACGTCTCGCGGCTGACATCCCTCGCCATCGTGATGCACCCCAGCCGTTACCAAAAACGCCTGCATCCTTTGGCTATAAAAGCCAGGATAGCCAGAGGAGGAACCAAAAAGAAAAAAAAGAAAAGGAGAGAGGAGAGGTGACAGTGAGGAGAAAAACAGGAGGGAGACAACTTACGAGAGTGTTAAAAAACTGAGAGAGTGGAGAAATAGTGAGAAAGCATAAGGGAGAGAAGAGGAAGGAGAAAAAGAAGCAAACTGAACGGAGGCAGATGACACAGTGAAGTAGAGAACACACCATCACCATCGTCTTCACCTTCTCAAAACCAGGATGTTCTCTGCTATTCTCAGTTCCTGCAAATAAAATGATGCATGTTAGTATGTAAAAAAACAAAAAGAAAACATAAGGAAGCCAACACCTGAAATCATCAGTTGCAACACTCTGTTTTTTTTTCATTCTCGCTATCTGCGAGAAGGATGATGAACAGTGCGAAGGTAATTTAATTACCTTTATACTGTTCATGCACGTGTAAAATATTACACGTGCATGAGCGGCTGGGGCTGGTCACTGGCATGGGCCAGTGACGAAGCTGGGCTGGCTAGGTCCAGCCCAGCCACACAGGCTGGCTGGGTCCAGCCCGAAAAAAAAAACATTTCTTAAAAAAAAATTATTTCAAAAATCTGTGATTTTTCCAAATCTTTTTACTGTATTTTGATCAATATTGGTTTGTATTTTTATACTGTAAAGATACAAATCTAGTATTAAAATACCTGGTTTTCGTCAAAACATTGAAAAATAAAAAAAACATATTTTTATGCATACGGCCAAGTCTCTCAAAAAAATATATATATATAAAAATCATATTGTATTTTCATATAACAAAGAAAATTTCAAAAAAAAAATATGTATTAGCATGCATTTTGACTTTAATAACAGTTTATTAAAGTCACGAGAACTAGGCCAAATTTCAAAAATTCCAAAAAAAATTATTTTATTTTCTTTTAATATCTGGGGTTACGATCTTATACGTAAGACATATTCCGGATATTAAATTATTTGTTGACGTTAGAACAGTTAGGTTTTACCCTATAAGATAAGAATCTCTTTACCGAAGAGAACTTTTCTTAAACCGTAGATGGACCAACAACTAGAAAACATAACAAGACCTTAGATTTTATCAGACAATAAAACAATGCAGCTTACCTTAGGTAGGGTGTATTTGGGGTGCTAATACTTTCCCTTTACGCAACCAGTCCCCGTACCCAATCTTTGAGACCAGTTAGGGTTCCTAGTGACCAAAATACTAGGTGGCGACTTCCATTCCATTTTTCCACTAATAAAAGACAAGAATTCCTTGTCTCCCCACATTTGCCACATTTTTAGAAAATACAACGCCTAAAATTTAGGAGTTGATGTTTTTCGCCGCGACGCAACACACGTGCGACATAATGGCGATTCCACTGGGGACCTTGTGGACTAAGCTTTGTTTTTGTCTGATAATTGTGTTTTTGTTTGGTTTGCGTGTTTTCTGTTAATAAGCTTATTTTATTTATTTATTTTCTTACATGCTTTAATTTATGTACATATATGTTCGTGCATTGAATAAAACTGCCTCGTGCATTACACAATTTATTTTTTGGGAAGCACACACAATCTTATTAAGTTAGGAAGGGAATTAGTGATCTGCCCTATGACTATTGGTCAGGGTTCAGATGCGTGAAACACCCAACTCATATCTGAGTGCCTGCTTGGTAATGGTGGGCATACGTGCTTTAACTATTCCTTGCAACGCCCCCAAACTGTCTTTACGAAGACCGTCACTGGGCAGATATGAGACCCTTTTGAGACTTAGATAGTCAACCTACCTTTTGTTTCACAAGATATATACTTTCATTTGCATCAAAATTAATCATGTTAAATTCATCACTCCATATTCCGAACTGAAATCATGACTTACCTATCTTTCCAAGAGTTTGGGCAAGAATCTGAGCTGGACCAGATAATTAAAGGAAAATGTCCAAGAATTGATGCTAGTAGGTGGCCATACATTACCAAGATAAATCACATGGTAAATGACTTAGGGAAATTGTTGTCTATTATGGGATATGTGGATGAGACTCTCTTTGAAAGGCGATATGGGAGAATTACACAACTAATGAGGTTACCCATACAAGCAACAACAATCAAAGCCCTCCTGAACTTTTGGGATCCTAGTTATCGATGTTTTACTTTCGGGAACATTGATATGACACCTACCATGGAGGAATATGAAAGGATCTTAGATTTTCCAAATAACAACCGAAAAATCTACCTCAGATGAAAATTTGAAGACACAGCTTCCGAGGTAGTCAATTTGTTAGGCCTGGGAAAAATCAGTCAATGCAGAGTAGCTGATGGGGGGTTTTAAATGGAATGTCATTGAAGCCAGAATGAAGAAGAATGTTGAGGAAGGCAAGTTGGGGGATGAACGATACAGGTTAGTGGCCTTCGCCATCTTTGGACTAGTATTATTTCCATCCAAAATTGGAGTCATCAGTTTGGAAGCAGCAAATGTCTTCGTAGAATATGAGTATGACCGAATCAATCCTTCTTCAGCAATTTTGGCCAAAACCATGCTGTCACTTAACCATTGCAGAATGCATGGAAAAGGAGCCATGAGATGTTGCAGCCCTATGTTGTATTTATGGATCATCAGTCATATTGAAACACCAAGGGACATCTTCAACAACTTTTGGTGGTTTGACCTCCGACCATTAAAGGTTACCATAGAGGAAACTTGGAAGAACTGGGACGAGACAGCTTGGATAGACAAGTATGCTGCACTACCTCAAAGCAACTTCAAATGGAAAGCACCATGGATGAATGACCCTATCTGCACAATGAGATGTGGAAGCAAGACATGGGTCCCCCTGATTGGTGTACATCAGTTATGCACCTGCACTTGTACCAAGGCAGTTGGGTGGAATGCAGTATGTACCAAGGACTCTGGGTTTAGCAGATTTCACAGGTTTATTCAAGCATCAACCATTCCTTGAAGAGATAGAGCTTATCCAACAAGATTGGGAAAGGCCCCTGTTGGTAAAAAAAGGAAGAAGGAAGCAGATTTGAATCGTCATTCAGCCAGAATTATACAATTTGGAGAAATCAAGAGCTTTCTGAAGTTGTAACACCAAAATCAGCAACAATACAACAAAAGAGGAAAAGGATTGATGATTAGGAAGAGTTAAGAGAGCAGCTAGAAAGATGTATAATTGATCTCAGTAAAAGCAAAGGGCAACAACAACTCCTGGAAGGGTAATTAGATGAAGAAAATACGATGAGAAATTACTTGAACCAATAGTTGGAAAACAAAGATAAGCAGTTGCAAGAATGGTAGAAAAAGGCCGAGGTAGCTGAGGAAATAACAAAAGGGGTCCAGAATGAGTTAAGGAATCGAATAAACGAAGGTGGTGAGTTGGCTAACAAGAATGGGCTCATTGAAAAAGAATTGGCCAAGATCAAGAGATCAGCAAAAGGCAAGATGAATGATGATAAAGAGACGACAGATTCCTTGAAGAAAGAAAGAAGCGGTCATACAAAGAAGTTGGAAGATGAGAAGGAAAAGAATCGGCTAGTTGAGATCGACATAGAAGAAGAAAGAAAGATCAGGGCTCAATATATAGTACAACTTGAGGAAGAAAGAAGTGCAAGGAAAGTAATATGAGAGATTACCAGAAGAGAGTTGAGTCTTCGAAAGGACAAAGAATAGCTTTGCAATCCGAGCTGAAAATACGAGAAGAGGAGTTGAGGGAGTTCAGGAGCCATTACTTCGAGATGGAAAAAGGGTTGAATAAGATTAAACAAGAACGTCAAGAATGTCAGGATTATATTGACAGCTTTGCAGTCTAGATTAACTCCAAAATAGTCGAGCTAGATATCGAGAGAGAAGAGCTACAAAGGGCAACAGATAAGGTGGCACGGTTGGAGGCAATGGTCCGAATATTGGAAAGAAGTAATGAAGCCTTAGGGAACAACAATGAAGTGATAATTGTCGATAACACCTTGTTCCATGATAAGATAAGATGTATGACAAAACAGGTCGAGCAAGTAACCCGCTATGTAGAAAGGCTGCATCAACAAGCCACCCAAGTTGGAAATGATGCTGCAAAGTACCGAGAGTACATGGGGGTCGTCATCTCCTTTATTGGGGACTTAGCTAATGGAGGAAATGCCTTTTAGGCCTTTTTTTATTTTTTTTACTTTGTATAAGCTACTCTTATTTATAAGAAAGGCCATGACCTATTTTTTTTTTTCTAATGTATTTTGGTAACCAACCATGATAAGAACTTGGCAAACATTCTTTTACAGCAATCAATTCGTCTCAGAAATCTTGGCTAAAGGATTACGAAGGTCATGAATCAGTTCTAAAAAACAAAAAAAGAAAAGAGCCATCGCATATGCATGTATTTTCATCATGCATTTGTTTATAATTTATCATGTGCATTCCAGATCGTGAAACATAAGTCCCCCCTCCAAAGTCTATCACACCCGACTAAGATCAAGAATGGAGAACGAGGAGAGAGCTCACTTAGAGTCACATTATCAGAATGAGTTGGAATCCGTAAAGAATGAAGTTGCTCGCATGACCAATCTGCTCGAGCAACTTTTGAAAGCTAAAAACAGGGAGGGAACGTCTACCCAACCAATTATAGGAGCACCAGCAGCTTATATCCAAGGGACATCTCAAAACGTAGGGCTATTCAACAGCAAAACAACATTTTGTGCCTATAGCCCCTATCCCGCCAAGTTAAGCTCTCGTCATCGTGGATTTAACAGCAGATAGACCCCCTGGCAATAGATCCATTGATTTTATGAACTACGACAAGTTGTCTGCTTTGGAAGAAAGATTAAGAGCAGTTGAGGGTAATAATTGGTTTGATCCCATGCGAGCAGCGGAAGTGTGTTTGGTACCAAACATCATTGTACCAAAGAATTTTAGGATACCAGAGTTCATCAAATATACTGGATTGGAATGTCCAAATACTCACCTCCGATCTTACTGCAATAAAATGGCCAAGGTGATTTATGATGATAAGCTGTTAATCTATTTTTTCCAAGATAGTATGGCGGGATCTGCCCTAAGCTGGTACATGAAGTTGGACAATGCTAAAGTTAAGAAATGGAAAGATTTGGACGAGGCTTTTCTTAAGCAGTACAAGTTCAACTTGGAAATTGCTCCAAATAGAACAAGCCTTATGTTAATGGAAAAAAAGGAGCCAGGAGTCAGTAAGGGCTTACGCGCAAAGATGGAGAGATGAGGCAACACATGTCCAACCCTCTTTGATAGAGACGAAAATGGTGACTCTGTTCGCCAATACCTTCAGGACACCTTACTATGAGCATCTAATGGGTAGCTCCTCTCAACATTTCTATGATGTTGTACGTGTGGCAGAAAGGATCGCAAGGGATTAAAGCTGGGTGTATAGCGGAACCGTTAAAGAAGAAAGGTTTTATGGGAAGGAAAAGAGAAGGTGATATTAACAATTTGAAAGGCGGGTACAAAGGCAAGAAAGTAAATTACCAAAACCTACAAATGCCCACCAACATAAACTTTGCTAAACCTTTTCAAACCAATCGAACAAATTACCAACCAAACAACTACCAAAGGCCAAATACAAAGTATCCTTCGGAGCAGTTTCCACCCTTACCTATGCCCTTAAAAGACTTGTATGCTAACTGTTGAGCATCAGACAAATATCTCCAATTCTTTTACCACCAAATGAACCACCCTTTCCCATATGGTACTATCTAGAATTAACTTGCGAGTATCATGCTGGTAACCCGGGGCACGGAATTGAAACTTGTTACCCTTTCAAAAGGAGGTTGCTAGAACTTATCAAGATGGGGTGGGTGTCTTTTGAAGATATGCCCAATGTTAATTCCAATCCTTTGCCTAAACATGCTGCAAGTGGAGTGAGCATGGTAGAAGTTCGGAATCGAAGTAAAGGGTTGAAAGTATCCATGAAGAAGTTGCATGGTATGTTGGTACAGTTATGGTTCCTAAAGATGAATAATGAACATAATCTAGAAGGGAGTGATATTGTGAGTTCCATGAAGAGGAGGGACAACATATCAATGATTGCATGGAGTTTTACAAAAAAAAATTGAGAAAATGATGATCATGGGGATTGAGGATTGAAGCCATGGAGAACGGTGATGAAATAAGAATGATGGAGGGCCAAGACAGGTTGTCAGAAGTATATAGAATTCAACCAACGGCTAATGGGCCACCAAAGTTAATCTTGGTTAAACCTTCCTACACAAAGAGAAATCACAATGCAATGCCCTATAATTATGGTTATGCCTCTAATGTCGGGACCCCTCTTCCTTTGTTCCAAACTGAGATTAGTGGGCTGACTCGGAGTGGCCGGTGCTTCACACCTGAGGAGCTAAAAAAAGCAAAGGGTAAGGAGGTGATAGACCTAGGCAAAGAACTGGAGGTTAATAAACCTGTAGCTGAAGAAAAGTCAAATGAATTTTTGAAGTTGATAAAGCACAGTGAATATTGCATAGTAAATCAATTAAAGAAGACTCTAGCTAGGATCTCCCTTATGTCCTTGATACTCGGCTCTGAGCCGCATAGAAATGCCTTGCAAAAGGTAATGAATGAGGCGTGTGTACCCCAAGACATTGAAAAGAAAACCATAGAACATTTGGTGGGGAGGATCCATACAACTAATTATCTGTACTTTACAACTGATGAGTTAGATGCTGAAGGAATTGGACATAACAAACCATTGTACATCACCACTAGGTGTAAGGATTGCCTGATAGGAAAGGTGCTCATCGATAATGGTTCGGCTCTTAATGTGTTGCCATAACACATGCTGAAAGAAATGCCGGTTGATGAATCTCATATGAAGCCTAGTACTATGATGGCAAGAGCATATGATGGCTCACCGAGACAGATAATTGGGACTTTGAAAGTGGAGTTATATGTGGGACCACAATTGTTCTTGGTGACATTTCAAGTTATGGATATCCACTGATGTGCATCATGGGAATTATAATCCATCTTGTAAGGCTAAAACTAATGTGCAAGAGGATTCAGATGGTCCAATGACAAGAGCGAGAGCGAAACAACTACAAAG